>Ga0163161_10001461_pt1 | contig 17462 bp, 19 predicted proteins | sample S45metaG_FD_129847 | JGI IMG/M metagenome (GOLD analysis project Ga0163161, IMG submission 129847) | Switchgrass rhizosphere microbial communities from Kellogg Biological Station, Michigan, USA - S4-5 metaG | ecosystem: Host-associated > Plants > Roots > Rhizosphere > Soil | place: USA... | reverse complement strand
TTCCATCACTCTAATATGTGAAGTTCGAACGACCTAATCTGAGTACTCGTATCTTAGGTTAAGGACGCATAGTCTTTTGGTCGATGGTTCGAGCCAATCTTGGCCCACCAAGCCGGAGTTAGTTCTAATTTTAGTTCTAACTCCGTTTTTTTATGCCGTAAAGTATTGTTAATCCGATAGATAAGTAGTGTCGCTAGATTGACTTTTTCGGTTCGACCTTTATTTTCAAAAATTGTCCATTTTGCTGGAAAGATCGAACCAATGATATAACGTTTTTGTTCAATTGTGCCATTACAATACAATTCATAAAGCTTTTTTATGATTTCAGAAAAGGTCTGCAAATCTATGGTTTTATGCTTTAGGTATCGGTTCTACAAATGCAGGATCCCATTTTGCAATTTTAGCTCCTAAAGCATAGGTGCTTTTTAAGAAAGCCAGTAGCTTTTGTTCAGGATCATCTGACTGCTGTACATCAGCATAGCTTAAAATAAATTCACCTCGTTGCTTGTGGTAATAAGCCTCTTTAGGTTCAATTTCTGCGGTACTATATCCTTCAGGTTCAGGATAAAGATAACAATAGAATGCTGCTTCGGTTAAATCGTCATTTCCAGACCAGAAGCCAACGGTTTGCACCTCCTGCGAATACGCATCCTGAAGCACCCAATTAGGCATTCCAGGCATTTTACCCGGGTGAGTTGGGGCTTTATTACCGGAAAAGAAAGCTAGTGACAAATCAAATCCTCCCCAGAAGAAATGAATCGGACTACTTTTACCATTAAAGCTGCTGCGATGGATAAGAAAGACTTCATGAATACAAAGCAAGGCAGCGTGAAAGGCGCTAGCCTGATCTCTGTCATAACCCTTGTGAGTTTCGTCCAGTTCAAAGGGGATAGGATCTACGATCTCCGAAGGAAGCGGAGAAATTGTTACGTCGATATCTATTTCCTTTAATTTCTTTTGGATAGCTCTGTAAAAGCCTGCTACAGATAGATTTTCTATGCTGAATTGTTTCGATTCCCCTAAACTGGTCGTTATTTTTAGTTGGTGATTAATGAAATCAAAATCTATTTGGAAATCTTTATCTTTATAAGGCATTATTTGCGTAGTTAAACCTACAGGCATGATGTTAAGCGTAATACTCCATGAGTGGTTGATCCACGGCATCGTGGCAAGTTTTATCTTTCCAACTATTTGTGTAAATAATTGTAGCGTGTCGTATGTAGTTTTTCCTAAATTATAGGAAAGTACCGGCCAGTTCTTTTTCATGATTTTATTTTTTAAATTATGCAGCATTCCTTTTAAACCATAGTATATAAGCGTCCACAGCCTTTTGCAAATGCTGTTTCGTGCTATCTTCTTTTAAATTTCCGCTTTCATCAAAAAGCTCATGCACTTTATGAAGATAAACTTCCGGCTGCTGCATTGTAGGCATATTCAGAAATACCAGGCTTTGCCTTAAATGATGATTAGCACCAAAACCAGATAGATTTCCCGGTGAATTGCTTATAACGGCCGCAGGTTTCGAATTCCATACGCTTTCACCGTTAGGACGTGATCCTATATCCAGGGCATTCTTCAAAACCGCCGGAACTGATCTATTATATTCTGGTGTTATAAATATAATGCCCTCAACTTTTGCAATCTCTTCCCTGAACAGGGTGACGGCTTTGGGAACCTCATTGTCGTCATCGAAATCCTGATTGTAGATCGGAAGGTCGGCTAAGTAAATTATTTTAAACTTAAAACCTTTTGGCGCCATAGCCAATATAACTTTACTTACCTTTTTTGAAAATGATTCCTTACGGAGGCTTCCTACAAGAATGCCTATAACTTTATTCATAATTTCTATATTTTTGATTTGTTCACAAAGGGAATGGTATGTGAAGAGGCCGTCTCAATTGAAACAGCCTCAGGTGATTACAACTTACCATCAAACTCCTTTTGTTAGAAGTTGCTCCGACAAGCGGGGGAATAGAAATAAAGCATTTTTATGGCCTATTTCACTTCTTTGTAGTTGATCACTGAATTGGTGTTGATCAAGATGTAGAGTAAAGTCCTCCACTACATCGGCCGGTGCAAAAGGATAATCTGTTCCAAACAAAATATTTTCTCGCTTGGCAAAGGCAGTCAGACTTGGAAGTGAGGTAGGACTGGAAGCCAATGCAGTATCATAATAAAATTTGCGGAAGCTTTGTAGGATTTCTTCATGATTTGGAGCATCGGTCCTAAACACATGGGCCAATTCGACAAACCGGTGCACTGCATAAGGAACAAATCCACCTGCATGCGCAAGTATAATATTAACGTCAGGAAAGCGGCTTATAATTCCATTCAACACAAGTTGAACAGCTACTCTTGTAGTTGCAAAGGGATAATCTACCAATGGCCCTGCTATTCCTTGCATCGGCATAATTGGAAGCCCCGGATGTATAAATACAACGGCTTTTCTATCATTCAATTCTTGCCATAAAGGCAAGAATTGAGCGTCGCCAAGATAGTTATCTCCGTAGTTGCTAAACAGTATAACCCCATCAGCATGCAATACGTCAAATGCATATTTAATCTCTGCAAGCGATTCATCAATGTGTGGCATTGGAAGTGTGGCGAAATTGCCAAACCGCAAGGGATTTTTACTGACCAAATCTGCAGTATACTCATTGATTTTTCTTGCCATTCCCGCCTGTAATTCTGAAGCCCATCCAACAATTCCAGGTGAAGTTAATGATAATATGCCTGTTGATATCTCCAGACTATCCATCAGGGCAATGGCTCCCTCAGGTGACCATTTTGGAACTACTGAATTACTTGAGTCTCCTGACCTCGGGCCTGAAGGGTCACCGCCGTTTGAGTTTAATGCTTCAGACCAAAATGGAGGTAATACATGCTGATGTACGTCAATTCTATGATTGTTATTCATTATATTAAGGTTAAGTTATTTCTAATTTAATTGTTAATTTAGAAAGGGTAATTTTGAATTGTTGCATGGGTAGTGATCCACTGCCATTCGGAAAATGTATCAGCGTTACTCACCGTGCCATGGCCAAAGCCATTTCCAGATTTACCGACTCCAGCGATAGGTCCATAAATTCCATGGACAACAGTTTGATCGTTAATATGCACAACACCTGTTCTGATATTGTCTGCAATATGCTGTGCCCTTACCAAATTATTGGATACTACAGCAGATACCAGCCCATACTCAGTCATATTCGCCAATTCTATTGCCTCTTCATCGTTTTTGAAGGTTGTAATTGTGGCAATCGGACCAAAGATTTCTTCGTCAAACAGAGGCATTCCAGGCAATACATTGGTTACTACGGTTGGCTCAATAAAAAGATTGTTTCTTTTTCCGCCAGTAAGTATACGTGCTCCCTGTGCAACACTATCATCAAGAATCCGGAGTACATTTAACACTTGTCTCTCATTGATTACCGGGCCTACCTGTACTTTCTCGTCCATTGGATTTCCAACGATAAGCGCCTGTGCTTTTCTAACCAGCGCCTCAGCGTAAGCCTCGGCTATTCTTTCATGTACCAGATGTCTTCCTATAGATAGACAAATCTGACCTTGATGGAAAAAGCTTCCCCAAGTTCCTGCAGCTGCGGCAGCTTCGATATCTACGTCCTCAAGAACAACATATGGATTGTCTCCTCCAAGCTCTAACGCTACACGTTTAAGTAATCCGCTTGCATTTGCACCAACAAGTTTTCCTGCTCTTGTTGAACCTGTAAAACTGATCATATCTACTGTCGGCTCTTTTACCAGTGCCTCTCCAGTCTCAGGACCGCCTGGCAGAACATGAAACAACCCTTCGGGAAGATTGGCAAGTTCAAGTAGTTTAGCAAATATGAAACCACCAGATATGGGCGACTGCACATCTGGTTTTAAGATAATAGCATTTCCCATTGCTAGTGCTGGTGCAATTGCGCGTGCCGCTAAAATGATCGGAGAATTCCAGGGAGTGATAATTCCAATAACACCCAGAGGAATTCTTCTGGCGATACTTTGAAAGCCAGGCTCTAACGTTGATGTGAGAAAGCCTGTTGGCTGGGTTGCAAGGGCAGCAGCTTCAGTAAACTCTCTTGCAGCCATTTGCACTTCCCATTTAGCTTTTAACATGATAGAGCCAGTTTCTTTAACAAGATAAGTAGCTATTTCATCTGAATAGTCATGAATAAGGCTTGCAAATTCTCTTAAAATGTCGCCCCTTTGAGGACCTGATTTTTTTGCCCAGCTTTTTTGAGCGATACGTGCAATTGCACCGGCATTAGAGATATCTTCTGGTGAAGCGATACCAGTTTGTCCAATGTTAATCCCCGTCGCTTTTTCCAAAAGTTCTTCTGTTCCGCGTCCAGGTTTAACCCAGCCATTAATGTAAATCTTACCATTCCATTCATTGTTAAGCAACGGTATTTGCATGTTATTTTTCATCTTTTTTTATGATTATGAATTTGAAGAATGTGTCTTCCCACTTTTTTAATAACACAAACTTACAGCGCTAATCATCCCTGAAATGTGACGTATGATAAAAAATCTAAACACAGCTAAACAAAGTTATTAGTTGCAATTTCTTTCCTTACTCTACTTAAAGTCTCGCGAGTAATACCAAGGTAAGAGGCAATCATCCACTGAGGAACCCGGAGGGAGATTTTGGAATAATGGCTTATGAATTGAAGATACCTGTCTTTGGCTTTAGCGCAAAGAAGTCCATTTACCCTACCTTCTAAATTTCGAATATATTTGTTGAGGATGATTTCATTATATTCTTTATTAGCGGATATATCTTTTATGAATTGATTATATTTATCATCTAATTTTATTACATAACTATCTTCTATAGCCTCAATAAACGACATGGAAGGTTCATTAAGATAAACATTGCTTCGATCGCTAATAAACGAATTCTCCGGTGCAAATTGTATGATGTGATGTTTACCATCCTGATCAATAGTATAGGAACGCAGTAGCCCGCGTTCAACAAAAAACTCATATCGGCTATTGTCACCCTCCCTTACAAGAAAATCATTTTTATTAACTATTTCTTTCTTTAATAAGGGAACAAGCCGTGCCAAATTGTCCTCTGATATACCTAATTTAGCCTTCAAATACAAATCGAAGTTTGGAGTAAAAGTCTTGTTTATGCATTTTTCTCTTTTCATTTCATTATCCTTTTATAGTATAGCAAAGTTGCTGCTATTAGGGTCTGAAAAAAGGTTAAACAAAGTGAACAAATGGTAAGTTGAAGAGGCTTATAATTTACCGGAAAGCATGTCTTGGCCATTAGGTTTAAATACTAGCGCTCTTTAACTTCTTGCAAAGGATACTGCATGTACAGCAACATAACGTTCAGTGCAATTAAAGGGAGCTCCCTGGCAAATCCACTTAAATCTTTAGTCTCCAGTTGGAAGCACACTGTGATCAAAAACACTGAAAATATTAAGAAGTCACCCACATCAAATGTTCCGGGCAGCACTAATAGCAATCCGCTCACAAATGTGATTATTCCCAGTACTATCAGTTGTAGTTTATCTAATCCACCATTGTTGTTCATTTCTAAAAGCTCTTGTTTTGAATTCTGCATCATCAAGCCTTGTTCGGTATTCATACATGCTGCTACTACCGTTAGCGTTGTGTTTAATATTTGAGTCGTCATTATCATGTTTTTAACTAAGACAAAGTTGCAGCTAAGTACATACCTAAAAAAGGTCAAAAACTGGGAGAAACAGGTCAAAAACTGTGATTGATTAATGTTTGAACTTGAATTCAACAAAATGAAAATATACTTTTGCAACTGAAAATTTGTTCAGGCATCCAGATATCAATATAGTAATGTGCTGATGTAGGAAATATGAATCAGATTCAAAATATAATATTTTGGTTCTGTTGCCGGCAAGTGGGGACCAGGCCTCTTGTAATCACAGCGTTTACAACGCTACTTTAAAACGGTGCTAATTCAGTTTAATAAGGAAAATAAGTGTAACTAAGTTCACCTACATCATATTTTTCAGATTGCTGTATACCGAGCAATGCTGTAACTGCATTTTTTGATGAAGTACCCAAATACTGTTCTGTAATTAACGAATAAGTATCTCTATGAATGGAGTTTTTTAGTAGTCTATGGGCCTCAATTAAAGGCTTGCCGTAAAGCTTTTCGAAGCGGCCTATAGTAAATTCAGATATCTCACCATAATGTACAATAGACTTAAGGGATAGAGATGTAACGTTATTACCATATACTTTTAGTTTAGTAACCATTTTGTTAAATGCTAAAAGTATAGCTTCAAACTGTTTGAGGATAACATCGAGGGGATATGGTTCTCCATAACGGTAAAAAAGAATTGCATCGCCCTCTATTTCCGAGATATTAAAGAATGGATTATTGACTGTAATAATCTTTTGTAAAAGTTTGGAAACGCTAAGAAGCCCGATAGTACTTTGTGTCTCATTCACAAAGGTTGTATACCCGCTAATGTCGATAATACATATCGTGCCTCGTTGGTCAACAGTACTTTTTGACATCCTTGTAGCTTCTTTCTTAATTGAAGTTTTTATGATCCTCTTTTTAAGGAGAAAGGCTGAGTCTTGTGATTTCATAACTACATATTATTATAACTATGACAAATTTGCGAATATAGAGGCCTTCAAAAAAGGTTAATTGGGGGGGACAAATGGTGATTTAAGGGATGTAGAAATTGTATTTGTAGCAGATTAGGCATAAATGCTGCTGATTCAATTTCACCGAAAAAGCCAAATAAACAGATAACTTGTTTACTTGGCGATCATTTATAACGTCTTCTTCGAATCACGAACTATGGCAATGCTTATTGATCTCGATATTGCTTTGGTGAAAAACCTGTGTTTTTTTTAAAATACTTCGTGAAATTGGTCGGGTCTGAAAAAGTTAGTTTGTAAGATATTTCTGAGATAGATAATGACGAATTTTTAAGCAGACATTGTGCTTCCATAATTGTTCTGTCAGTGATCCATTTTGTTAAGGTTCTGCCTGTTTCCTTTTTCACTTCACTTCCCAAATGATCTGCGCTTACAGCGAGTGCACTTGCAATTTGATTGCCATTAAAAATTTCTGTAATCTTACCGCTTATTACATCTCTAAAATGATCATCAAGATATTTTCTAAATCTAATGACCAATATCGAGTACCCAAACTGCTGTCCTTCTAATCTGGGTGCTTCAAATAGCATTTCCTTTACTTTGAAAAGGAAAGCAATTAATATATTGGTTATCATCTGATATTTAAATTTGCTCTCCGTACGATAATGTTCAAGCAGGGTATCGAGTCTTTTTGAAAGATCCGCTTCCATTTCCTTATTTAAGTATACAGGTGGAGTAGTTTCTGCTACTAAAAATGGAAATTCTTTAAATAGATTACCTAAATAATATTCTTTAATAAACTTTTCTGTAAAGGAGAGGATGAAGCCTTTCCATGGTTTTTCAATTACAAAAGATTTCAAATGCCCTGGGGTTGTAAAATAAAAACTTGCAGGCATTAACTCAAATAATACATTATCAATTGTATAACTACCCGCGCCGTCAACAATCATCAGAAAGTTGAAAAAATTGGTACGAAAGGGATTTGACTTCATTGGTTCGTCACTAAGATAGCCGTCAAGGCTACTGATGGAGAAGTCGTTTTCCTGCACTTCCAACTTACCCAATGAAAGTAAAAAATCAGAAATGGAATTATAAGTTGTTATTTGATCTAAATTTATTCTTTTCATAGTACGTAAGATTAATGGAATGGAAGATTGAATCGTCAGGTAAGGATTTCGCTCGCTATTTTCTCCGCTGCCATAATTACTGTCAGATTAGTTGCCGTTGAAGGGACATCAGGAAAAATAGAAGCGTCAACTACCCTTAAATTTTTAATGCCATACACCAATCCAACTTCATTAACAACTGCCTTTGGATCACCAGCAATACCCATTGGAACAGTAGAAGTAGGATGGTGATAAGTATCCAGTGTAGCCATTATTGCCTGCATCAAATGAGCATCCTGGTCAGTTTCTATTCCAGGCATAATTTCCCCCACGAAAAACTTGCTCAAAGGTGAAGTTTTTCCAATCTCTCTTGCAAGTTTAACAGCAGCCAATAGCCTTTCTTTGTCTGAATTTGAATCCAAAAAATTAAGATCTATCACAGGTGCATCTTCTGGGTTTCTACTTGCTAGCTTAACATTGCCAATTGAAGAGGGTCTCGTTAGTGCAACAGCTAATACAAAACCAACGCCCGTAGGACTGTATTTTGGATCTAGCAGATGTGTTGCTGTAATATGTATATCGAGTTCATTCCCTGTGGTTTTAGCTGACTTTGTCCACAGAAAGGCACCAATTACTGGTGTTTGCTCACCTACCAATTCTGGATCTACTGCATAGGCATTATAGTAAAAAGGATGATCAAATAGTTGACTGCCAACAGGTAGATTTTTGATTAGGGGAATATTCAACTTTTTTAAGTCTTCTAAGGGGCCAATTCCTGAGCGTAGAAGCGTTGCAGCACTGCCATAGGTACCTGAAGAAAGAATGATATGCTTTCCATTTATAATTGTTCCATCCGCAAGCAAGACACCTTTAGCTTCATCATTCTTAATCACTACTTTGTTTACTAAGGTATCTGCAACTATGATTAAGTTTGGTCTTTTTCTTACCACTTCATTGAGGTAAGTCATACCCGTATTCATTCGCTCTCCGTTTAAAACATTCATTGGATACGGACCTACTCCATTTTGCTTATCAGCATTGAAGTCATCAATTCTTTCAAAGCCGTTGCTTTCGGATGCTTCAATAAAAGCACGCTGCAGAGGACTTACCTCATCGAAGCTAAGCTGGTGAACAGGAAAAAGCCCGTTACGTCCATGCCACTCATCTTTACCTGCAGTAGTATTCTCCAGTTTTTTATAAAATGGAAGAACGTCGTTAACGGTCCAGCCTTTAAGGCCATAGGCTGTCCATCGCTCAAAATCTGCGGCTGTTGCCCTGCTGCTTACTGCGCCATTAAGGGTTGAACTTCCTCCAACCACTTTTCCTCTGATGGCGTGTATTGGATGTCCAATTTTACCGGAGACAGATTGATACCCCCATTCAAGTTCTGGATTTCCATTAGCACCGACTATACTACTACTGCTTAATTCTTTTGGATAGGCACTAGGATCAAAAATTGGACCGGCCTCAATCAATAATACCTTATGTAAAGGATTTTCACTAAGCCTGGCTGCAAGCACTGCACCTGCCGACCCGGCACCTGAAATTATAAAATCGTAATGTTGGTCTGTTAATGAATCTAACCTTTCACTTTTATTAATAAGATTTGAGGGTATTGAATTTTTTTGTGTCATGATATTAAAGGTGCTGCAATAATCGTAAGGTTCTTCTTGAGCTTTATCAGCCTTTCAGTGGATCCATTCATTTATAAAATATTATCCAATGTATTCAAGATCGACTTTTAAGATTAGTAGATTTATATAAATTATTTGCTTCTTAGATCGTTAATTGGATGTTGCAGATAAAGCAACACTAAGTTTAAAAAGAAAAACGGCAGCTCTATAGCAAATCCTTTGAGATCTCTCTGTTGAAGTTGGAAACAGATTATAATCAATATCACTGAAGCCATTAGTAAATTGCCTGCAAAATAGGTTTTAGGTATTATTATAAGCATTGCGCTTAATAAAGTTAGCACACCAAGTGCACTCATCTCAGCTTTATTCAAACCCCATTTGACGAACATTTCTAAAAGCTCTTGTTGTGGTTCCATCATCAAAAGTCCTTGTTTTATACCCATGAAGGCTGTGAAAACAATTAATGTTATGTTTAGTATTAAATTTATCATAGTTTTATTTTTGAGTGTTTGTAGATGTTTTACAAACTCATTAGCAGGTTACATGCTAATGAGTTCATCTTTAAGTAATATTTACCTTTCAACTTTAAATTTTTGCTCCGCCATTTGCCATAAAATGGTGGCCCGTGATGAATGAAGCTTTATCACTTATTACCATGGATACTACATCTGCCACGTCTTTTGGTAAGCCCATTCTGCCAAGGGGGGTAGCATCTATAATCTCTTTTTTATAAGGACTGTCTGCTGGCATTTCGGCGAATATTCCGGCCTCATCTATTGCTCCAGGAATTACGCTGTTAACCGTTACTCCACGATGGCCCAGTTCTTTTGCCAGTACCTCTACGAAGTATTTCGGTCCGACTTTACTACCACCGTATAGTGCGAAGCCTGGATTTACATAGACGGTAGTGCTGGATGACACCACGATTATCCTGCCATGGTCACTAACGTGAGCAGCTGCCTGCTGTAGCGTAAAAAATGTACCTTTTGTGTTGATCCCGAATAATTTATCATACTGTTCTTCAGTATAATCAAGCATAGGAACGTTTACTATCTCCATGCCTGCGTTAGCGATCACAATATCAATGCGGCCAAAATGTTCAAGTGCCTGACTGAATAAATTTTCGATTTCACTCTTTTTGCGGACATCGGCCTTTATCGCTATAGCATCCACTCCAAGCATTTTTATTTTTTCTACTGACAGCTCAGCGGCTTGGGTATCGTTTGAATAATTTAGCACGATGTCAATACCTTCTGATGCTAATCTTTCTGCGATTGCTTTTCCGATACCTTTGCTGCCGCCAGTTATTATTGCGACTCTATTTTCTGATTTTTTCATGGAAATATAATTTAATGGTGTTGCCAGTATAAGGCAGCTCTTTTGCGCTGCGCTATTTCAGGCAGATTGGTTGTTAATATTAAACTGTTGAATATAAGACCTTTGGTGGTTTGCGGTGATCAGTACAAGATCATTGCAGCTAGATTTTAGATTTTCTTATCAGCCAGAAAGGTCGTTGCATATGTTAATGCGTTGCAAGGGTAGCGTCGTCAAACTTAGTAGAGAGCGCTTGTTTTTTCCAATTGCTCAACTCAGATGATAGCGTTGCAATTACTTTTTCTGCACCTTCCACGGCTAAATCACCTATGAATAATCTTGATGGAGCATTGTCGCTTTGAGAAGCCTCGTATATTACCTGTGCAGTTTTATATGGACTCCAAGGTTGCCTTCCATTAATTGATGCAAGAAAGTCTTTGAACCCACCAACGCTTTTTTCATATTCGGGTAGTAACTTTGTTGGTGATTTTAATGATCCACCAGCAAAATTTGTACGCATTGGGCCAGGCAAAACAGACATTACTCCGATACCAAAACCTTCAACTTCTAAGGCAAGAGAAGCTGAAAACGCTTCAACTGCACTTTTACTAGCGCCATAAACACTCATGCCTGGGAAAGGAGCAAAACCGCCTATTGCTGTAATCTGAATTATTTTCCCTTGCTTTTGCAATTTCATTTGTGGAAGAACGCTAATTGTGGTATTAAAAGCACCCCAAAAATTAGTGTCAAACTGTTGTCTTGCTTCCTCTTCAGAGAATTCTTCAGCAGCACCAATTAGACCAAAACCTGCATTGTTGACCAACACATCTATTTGCCCATACTCTGAAATTATTTGATTTATTCCTGCCGTAATGTCAGAAGTTTTGGTTACATCCATTTTAATTGGATGTGTCTTTCCGGGAACCAAATCATAAAACTCTGAGAATTGACTCTCATTTCTCAGAGTTCCAATTACAATATTACCATTTTCTGCTGCTACCTTAGCGATTTCACGACCTAGGCCAGTTGACACACCAGTCACTAACCATACCTTTGAATTTTTTGTTGTCATTTCGTTTTAATTTTAAGTACTGATTTAACTATGACAAATTTGCAGGTATTTAAAATCTCAAAAAAGGTTAAAATAAGTGAAGAAATGGTAAATCCAAGTATAAATTATTGGTTACGATAATCTTTTGGTGAAAAGCCGGTATTTTTTTTAAAGTATTTAGTGAAATTAGTCGGGTCTTGAAATGTCAACATATAGGAAATTTCTGAGATTGAAAGAGAGGTATTTTTAATAAGACTTTGCGCTTCTGATATAGTTCGCTCTGTAATCCAATTTGTTACAGTTTTGCCGGTTTCTTTCTTCACAACAGTTCCCATATAATCAGCACTTACAGAAAGTGCTTTTGCAATCTGATTACTATTAGAAATTGCTGATACCTGACCTCTTAGTACATCCCTAAAGTGATCATCAAGGTATTTTCTAAATTTAATTACCAACGAAGAATAGCCGAATTGCTTGCCTTCAAGACTGGGTGCCGTTATTAGGATTTCCTTTACTTTATACAAGAAAGTGATAATTAGATTAGTAAGCATTTGATCCTTAAACTGGCTTTCTGTGTTGTAATGTTCTAACAACGTTTCAAATCTCTTAAGGAGATCTTCCTTCAATATTTCATTTACGTACACAGGCGGGGTCGTTTCTGCTACCAAAAATGGAAATTCTGTAAAAAGGTTTCCAGTGTAATATTTTTTAATAAAAGTCTCTGTAAAAGACAGTATGAAGCCTTCCCATGGCTTTTCAATAACAAATGATTTTAAATGCCCTGGAGTTGTAAAATAAAAAGTAGAGGGCTTTAACTCAAAAAAAATATTGTCAATAGTATAACTTCCTGACCCATCAACAATCATAAGAAAATTTAAATAATTGGTTCGGAAGGATTCCGACTCCATTGGCCCTTCACTTATATATCCCTCGAGCCTGCTGATCGAAAAGTCGCTGTCTTGCGCCGCAGGTTTACCTAAGGATATTAGAAATTCAGAAATAGAATTGTAAGTGATAACTTTATCCAAGTTCATTTTTTTCATTGAATTTTATATTTTAGTGGAAGGAAGGACATTTAATTAATTGAATAAAAGTAGATATAAAATTGGTATAAAAGGTTTAGTTGGTAATTTGTTGGAACCATCAAAATGGTCATTAAATATCTTGGGGCTAAGCGATACCGGTTTGTCCAATGTTGAAATCAGTAGCTTTATTTTAAGATTCTCCTGTTCCCTGTCCAGGTCCAACCCATCCATTAATGTAAATTTCACCATTCCATCCATTGTTGAGCAAAGATCCTTGTAATTTGCCTTCATCTATTTTCTTATAGTTATGAAACTAAAAGATTGTATTTCGCCATCCGTTTTATTAAATGACGGTTGTTTTAGTATTAGTGAAATTGCTATAATTGTGGGTTACACTTCCATTTCTTCATTTATTAGGGCTTTTAGGGCTTTTAGGTCTTTTTATGGATATTCTCCCGGAACAATCCGTACAAAGTTTTGAAATAGAGACTCGTTAAATACAAAACGCCCTGATAAATAATGAAGGCATTTTGTTTTATAAATAGGTTACATCAAAATTTCAGTTGTTTGATCCAGTGAATTATATTCTAAAATTGATAATAAATTATCTTTGTAAACTTCTAGGCAGCACTCAGGAAATCACTTTCTAAATACAATCTCAGGGTATCTGGGAAATGGTTTTAGGAGAACAGAGAAGTTTATTACTATGTAGTTGATGAGAAACACCGACGCAAAGATTTTTTTGCGGCTGGCTGGTGGATGCTGATTTTTCAGCTTTTAAAACCTAGCCATCCGAAAAGCTGTGATGTAGTGCGCTCACATTAATTTAGTTCTCATATGTCTAAATTTTTAGATATTTCTAAATAGAAGGACATGCCAATCGTAGACTTTTTGGCTCGTTTGGGTCATTACTGATATGCTGTGTAATACCTTAACCTTTATTATCTAATTCTCCATCCTACAGATATTATTCCAAGCTCATATACAAATAGCAGGAATAATTAAAGTTTTTTAGCCAGCATAACTCGGTATAATCAATTTAGAATCAAATAAATCTTAAAAAGAAGGGAACTTACAGTGTCTTTAGGTGTCATTATTTTATATTTATGTAAATAAAATCAATTATTTTGTAATTAAATCTGTTTATTGGTGTCTAAAATAATTTTAAATTATTTTAAAAGTTAAAATTATAAATCAATAGCTTTGATAGTAATATGTGCTCTATTCACGAGATGCATATAATTATTAACCAGATATTTTCCTAAGATGAACACAGTTTTAGATCGACTAAGTAGTTTAACAGAACACATTAACGCTCATCGTGATTCAAGATTGCTATTATTAACCGGGGAATTTGTAGAAAAATTACAAAATGAAGCAGACCAGGTGAAATTACAAATCCGCCAGAACATCAATTCTTTTGATTGCGACAGTTCAAAGATTAGTAATTATCTATCTTTTCTGCAGAAAAAAATCACATCGTTAAGCAATAATATCTATGAACTAGAGTCGGATGACTATTATTTCAGCGAAATTATTGATGATCTGCTGGATTTTCTAAGTCTTGAATTCGGGTCTGCATTTCATATGAACCTGAGAGCTCCAGTCAGTTATATTGCAAACAAAGTTGAAGGTCAGATACCATTAGCGCACAATGTAGCTCATGTGATGAACCATGCAGGAGTTGATGCTAAACTTGTTAGTTTGTTAAGAGAATATATCCTTCAAACCGGCGGTACACTCAAGACTTTTGCCCATCTAGCATATTATGAGCAACTGTGTGACAGTTTAGCTGTAGTTTGCAAAGAAATATCTGAGGTTGATCTCCAGATAAGGATCATTCAGGAACTTATTTATTACAACTTCAATAAACTTTCATTTCTCCATTATTGCATATCAGAATTCTCAAAGCGTTATGATGAAGAGAAAGATCTTAGTGAGTGGACCAAAGAGGTTACGGCACTATTAAGATGGGTTAGACGAGCTCCTGAGCATGTTGGAATGTCATATGACCTTGCTGATAAATCTGTCAAGGTTGTATTGGAAAATGTGATTCTTCAAAAATTAGCTGATATCAAAGCGGTGGAAGTTGAACGCCGGGAAGAGAGTTTCTTTGATTCGGTTGAGCCCTACTTTACTTTAAATATGACTGTTTTTGAAATTGCCTTTTTATTTAGGTTGATGAATCGAGCTAATTTGCTAAATGTGAAGTACACCAGGTTTTTGCACATCTTCATCCATAAATATATCAGAACAGAAAACAAGTTCGATAATCTATCTGAAGGAAGTATTAAAAATAAATACAATGAGGTGAGTGAGAAAACTAAAAGATCTGTAAAAAAAATACTCACAACCCTTTTGGAAGATTGCAACAGTTTCAAAGCAAAATAACTTATCATATAAGATCCTGAGATAAACTTACAATGTTGATTATTCTTCAACGGTGACAAGTATCTAATGTTGAATTTATTAAAGTGTTCAATTGACGCCTGTCCGGGACTGTGTTGTTGATAGTTTGCCAGTTGTACACTGGTCGTATACTGGTTTGTATTGAGACGGTGTTGATACGGTGTTGGAACGGTGTTAACGCGGTGTTAGGACGGTGTTGATAAGGTTGGAACTGTATTAAACTGCTTTGAACAGGGTATTATGAGTGTTTGAACCCCTGTTCAACACGAAAAAGTATACGAACAGTAGATGAGCGATATACAATCAGTTTATAACAAATAATAATAGAAACTTAAACCAACAATTATATATGGCAACTTCAAAAAACAACCAGGGACTAAAAGGAAAAATAGGACGTACTGTAACCTATTTATTAAATGGACAATGGGTAACCAGAACAATAGGGGATTATGAAAAAAATCCTACTGTATTGCAGCTGGCAGCCAGGCAGGTACTTGGCCTGGTTACAATTTTACTGAGGCCGGTCAAAGGCTTTATCAATATCGGCTTTGCACTGGAAATCAAAAACACATTTCTGACAGCAAATAATAAAGCTACCTCTGTCAATATCCTGAATGCTGTAACTGGTGAATATCCTGACCAGCACATCGATTATTCTAAAGCAATTTTTAGTAAAGGAACCATGCCTTTGAATCCAGAATTTAAGGTATCACTTAAAGATGAAGGCATTTTGTTTCAATGGGAGCCCAACTATCTGCTGAGTGGTATGCTGCCAACGGATCGGGTAATGGTCATTGCGTACATTCCGGAAAAGAAATATGCTTTCTATGAAACTGATGGAGCGAAGCGACGGAAAGGCAGTTTCTATCTTCCCTTGGTAAAATTCAAGGAAAAAGTAACTCTGCATACTTATGTAGCGTTTATAGCAGCCAATCAAAAAACAATATCTGATACTACTTATACAGGCAAATTGATATGGTGAATTATTTACAAAAAAAGATCTATTTCAATGATGAAAAAACTTCTCGAAAGAAATGAATTTCTGATTTATCTATGCCAGCAAATTATACAATTGCTGTTAGATCATAGGGATAAGTCAAAGCCATTTATTACACCCCCGCCTGTATTTATGTCTGTACAGGATGTTGCTGACAAATGTTTTGTAACTACAAGACAGGTGCGGCGGTGGGTGGATGCAGACAAGATAGTCCCACAAAAATATATTGGGTCTTCTCCCTATTTTGCGCTTGACTATATTGACAACGCACTGGAGACCGGTGTGCTGCGGATGCGGAAAAGGCGCGGAAAGTAAAGGCCCCCTCTTGAACTCATTATTTAACATTATTAAAAAAACCACAAAAGCCCATGACAATAGAAACATACAACAAAGAAGACCTGATACCCCTTACTATTTGCGTGCTCCGCAAACTTGGTCTGCAACAAATAATTTTTACCATCAAATTTATAGTTCACAATGTCTACCCTGATTTGGAAGGCCTCATCAATACTGATGAAATTGATCAGGACGGCCTTGAGCTGTTTGATGCTTTTGATCTTGAAGTAGATAACTTGACATTTAACAATTGCATGGCGATTGAGAATGTCTTTTTATCACTTGCAAATATATATGGGCTGGACATTAAGAAGGTGCTAATGGATGAAAGGATTAACGAATTAGCTGCCCATTTTTACTGGTACACTGTCATTGATGAATTCCCCAGGAATGATGATGGTGATCATAACGAAGATGAAGATCATCAGGGTGAATACATCAGAGTAGCATCAGCGGCTAACCTTGATTTATATGCACTATCTATGATAAACGCTGTTAATTTTATTTGTAAGATGCTTTGCAATCCTACTATTGACTGGGACTGTTCCTGGAGTGATGAATGCTTTTATTTCGATTTTATGAGACAAGATTATACTCTTCAGGACCACGCTGTTGCACTCAATATGTTGCAGAATCTTGGAGAAATCCTTCATCAAAACCATATGGATACAATGGATATGACAGATAAGTATGGTATTAAAGAGCCACGCCGCAGGAGAAATAAAATCAGGTAGATAATTTTTGATATAAACAATGTTAATAGGCCTGGTGCATTTATGTGCCAGGCCTCTTTTTTTTAAGCGAAGAAAGGCACAGATTATATGCAAATTGAGGACAATTAATGACATTTGTTGACATATCTATCTGAAAATTAGGTGATTAGTAGAACTCGTTGTATGTTTGTTTCAAGTTTAACGGCTACCGGTAGCATAGAACTTTAATTAACAGATTTTTTAACAATTTAACCTTTTGCATTAT
>Ga0163161_10001460_pt1 | contig 17466 bp, 16 predicted proteins | sample S45metaG_FD_129847 | JGI IMG/M metagenome (GOLD analysis project Ga0163161, IMG submission 129847) | Switchgrass rhizosphere microbial communities from Kellogg Biological Station, Michigan, USA - S4-5 metaG | ecosystem: Host-associated > Plants > Roots > Rhizosphere > Soil | place: USA... | reverse complement strand
AGAAAATGCAATATTTTTAGATTCCCCACTGTGGGGAAATGAAGCAACAACTCCGTGTTACTTGTTAGATTTTTTGATATAATTCTCAATTGCCATGATCATCGAAGGCGACTCCGGAGATGGTGCAGCAATATCCACAATCAGGTTTTTATCTGTCACAGCTTTATGTGTATTTACACCAAATGCTGCCAGCCTTGTGTTATTTTGTTGAAAATCAGGGAAATTCGTATAGAGCGACTGAATACTTGAAGGACTGAAGAACGCAATCACATCATAAGTAACATCCGCCAGGTCTGACAGATCGCTCACTACAGTTTTAAATAACACTGCCGGAGTAAGATCATAACCGTTCTTCTGCAGGAAATTCATGGTATCTTCAGTAGCTACGTCAGAACATGGGTACAGGAATTTCTCCCCTGAATGTTTCTTGAGTACCTCTGCCAGATCCGCAGCGGTCTGCTTACCAAAAAATATCTTACGCTTACGGTACTGAATATATTTTTGCAGGTAGAGCGCGGTGGATTCTGAGATACAAAAGTATTTCAGATCTGCGGGCACTTCGTACCTCATTTCCTCACTAATCCTGAAAAAATGGTCTACCGCATTTCTGCTGGTAAAAACTACAGCAGTATAATCACTCAGCGTGATCTTATCTTTTCTGAAATCCCGTGCAGGAATGCCTTCCACGTGAATAAAGGATCTGAAATCAACCTTCAGGTTGTATTTCTTTGCCAAATCAAAATAAGGCGATTTTTCTGTTTCGGGTTTTGGCAAAGTTATCAGTATACTTTTTACTTTACGCAACCTATCTTCTGTCATTTCTTGCATTTTAACTAGTTACAGCTGTAATCCTATTGCCTTGATTAATATCAAAATAGGGCATATTTCGAGGGCACAAAAGTACATAAATAAATAGAACTTTGAAAACCGATAATGAGATAAAATATTTACCCCGGCCCTGATCAATTGAAACGTGAAGATGACCGCCAGTAATATGAAAGAGATAACTATGTAATAGATACCGTATTTCAATGGCGATAAGGCAAAAGCCACCACCAGTGGAATAAAGATTAATGAGATGTTAAAATAACTTAAATATAATATAGATACATATTCGCTCACTGCTTTCTGGATATTGAACAGGTGGCCCAGCAGCCGCAGCAGCACAATCTTAAACGCATACAACACCACGATCAATATAGAAACACTCGCAAAAAAACGGAAGCCCTGATGAACATATGCCAGTTGGTAATACTGCGCTACGAGGTAAAAAAACATCCCGATCGTAAATCCAAACTGGATAAACAGAAACAGGAAAGGCCAGGAGCTAAAGACGTTATCTTCTTTGTTGAGGTTATTTAATCCGCGGTTGCTGTAAAATGACTGGATAATATTCTGCAGCTGCTTGGCAAAGGATATCCTCAGCACCGCAAATACCACCAGTAACAAACAGATAAAACCAAGCACCCAGGTCTTTCCTTTCGGCATGGGGTTACCTGTCCTGAACTTATTGACTTTCTTATCCTTTCCGTATTTCTTAAACCATGCCTCAAGGTCCAGCTTCTCAAAAACATTCGCTTTAACAATACTGTCTATCAAGATATGATGGTTAATCAGCGAGTCTGGCAAAATCCAGGTGTGCGTCATTATAGAATCCGTAACAAATTTTTGCCTCGCCAGGAATGCAGAATCCCTTACAATCCGTGGCCTGTAAAATTTTTGTCTGGCAACCGTGTCGCCCGCTACAGCAATACCCTGCGCCTGAGCCTGACTAAAGCCCATTCCACAAAACAGGAGTATAGCGATAAAAAGGTTTTTATACATGGAGCTGAACAAAATGATAGGATTGCATTACCACAAATTTAAGATATTATTATTTATAATATCACTGTCCGGGCAAAATGGTTTACCAGGCTCCGCAGTTCTTCGAAGGAACAATTCCCTCCCTGTCTTTCTGCAGCATCCTGCTTTTTTTCTTACCGCTAATGATCCACACAGAATCAAAATCGCTGCCACTCCAGCTGAGTTTTCCTTTTACGCCCAGGGCCTTTGCAAGGCCAGCAATATTCTCGTGGTCCCATACAAATAGTACAGTGCCTTGTTGTTTGTCCAGGTCTTTCACAATGCTGTCGAAATCAGCACCATTATATTTACTGTTGATGCTGATTTGATGAGCAGAAGCAAAAGGGCTGATCGTTTGAAACATCCTTGCGTGAGTTGTCCTTGCACCATTACCTATGGATGGAATGTAGATCTGATCAGGGACACCAATTTTTTTGTAAAGTACATTCACCAGTTTCAGCGACCGGTTAAGGCCTGCACAGTTCAGGTTTTCTAAATTCTCCTGTTTTTCGCCATGACGGATAATGACAATCTTTAATTTAGATTGCGCATTTACAGTTGTAAACGACATTAAACACAATAGCAGATATGTAAAAGCAATAAACCCTTTCTTCATCTTACGAAAATACGATAAAACAATCCTTATTTGCACTTACCTTTGCCACATGTCCGGAATTTATATCCACGTGCCCTTCTGTAAACAAGCCTGCAACTATTGCGACTTCCATTTCAGTACTTCCCTGCAGTTTGTTGACGAGATGACCGATGCGATCTGCAAGGAAATCATCATGAAAAAAGACAGGATTACAGATCAGGTTGGCAGCATTTATTTTGGCGGTGGAACCCCCTCTATCCTGCCCCAAAAATCATTTGAGAAGATTTTCAATACGCTGACTACACATTTCTCCATCGCCTCTGATGCAGAGATTACCATAGAAACAAACCCGGACGACCTGGATGCAAAGAAGATTGCAGAATTGCGCCAGCTCCCCGTCAACCGCTTTAGTATTGGTGTCCAGTCTTTCTTTAACGAAGACCTGATCTGGATGAACAGGGCCCACAATGCCACTGAAGCAGATACCTGTATTAAACGCAGTCAGGATGCCGGCTTTGAAAACCTCAGCATTGACCTGATTTACGGTTACCCACTATTGACAGATGAGAAATGGCATAGCAATATCCACAAAACGATTGGCTTGCAGGTTCCGCATTTATCCGCCTACTCCCTTACCGTAGAGCCTAGAACTGCTCTGGCTGCCGCTATCAAAAAAGGAAAGCAGATCCCTGTGAATGATGAACAAAGTGCCGCTCAGTTTATTTCGCTGATGGAGAAATCCGCTGCAGCCGGATTTGATCATTATGAAATTTCTAATTTCAGTTTGCCGGGACGCCATGCCGTTCACAATACCAACTACTGGCGCGGAATCCCCTATCTGGGCATTGGCCCCTCAGCACATGGTTTTAACAGCAGCACCAGATACTTAAATATTGCCAATAACGCGAAATACCTGAGCCAGATTGCAGATGGCAAGCTGCCGGAAACCGTGGAGGAATTAGATATCTACGACCGTTTCAACGAATATGTAATGACCTCTCTCCGTACCATGTGGGGAACAGATCTAAATAAGATTGAAAGGGATTTTGGCAACGCCTTTAAAGCCGATACGATCAAAAACAGCAAGTCTTTTATCCAGCGGGACTGGCTGGAACATAAAGACAATTTGCTAACCCTCACACAGGACGGTAAGCTTTTTGCAGACTATATTGCCTCAGAATTATTTCTGATTGATGAAGATTCAGAGGGTTAAAAAACACACTGTCTGACAGTTACACCGGCAAAAACCAAAGGCAATTTTCCAACGTATCTTTTCCCAAATCAAATACCATAATATGAAAAGATTAATCTTGCCCCTGATCGCTGTAGTGGCGATGGCATTCACAACAAACGTTTACGCTCAGAAAAACCCAATGGTTGGCGGTGCTGAGATGTACCCTGCTAAAGACATTGTAGATAACGCAGTAAATTCCAAAGACCACACTACACTTGTTGCAGCTGTTAAAGCTGCCGGTCTGGTAGAAACCTTAAAAGGCAAAGGGCCATTTACAGTTTTCGCACCTACAAATGCTGCCTTTGATAAATTGCCTGCAGGAACTGTAGAAACCCTGGTGAAACCAGAAAACAAAGCTACCTTAACTAAAATCCTGACCTACCATGTAGTAGCGGGTAAAATGGATGCCAAAACTATCGCAAAAGCGATTAAAGATGGTAACGGAAAAGCAGAGCTGACTACAGTTTCCGGTGGAAAACTATGGGCTGCAATGGAAGGCGATAAGCTGGTGTTAACTGACGAAAAAGGCGGAACAGCTGCTGTGACTATAGCAAATGTAATGCAAAAAAACGGCGTAATTCATGTAATTGACACTGTTTTGATGCCCAACTAGATTAAAAAACTTATTCGTTAAATAGTACTGACACAGCCGTAATGGCTGTGTTTTTTTATTGTCAGAATTTTTGAATAATCAACACGACTGTTGACTGCTATATCTATTTTTATATAATTTTACATGATTTAACATTATATTAACATGAAGTTTGACTTATCTCAGATTGATTGCGTTGATGACATTTCTAAAGAAGATTTTGAGAAAAATTACCTCAGAACACGCAGGCCGCTTGTGATAAAAAACATGGCTAAAAACTGGCCCGCGTATGAAAAATGGTCTATGGACTATATGAAAACTGTTGTCGGTGATCAGCTGGTGCCACTATACGACAGTTCTAAAGCAGATCCATCCAAACCGATTAATGCATCGGCTGCCGAAATGAAATTCGGGGATTATATAGACCTCATTAAAAGTACCCCCACGGATCTGCGCATCTTTTTATTTGATCCCATAAAACACGCACCCAAACTGCTGGATGATTATATCGCACCAAAAAATCTGATGGGGGGATTTCTGGACAGCTATCCAAATATGTTTTTTGGAGGCAGGGGCTCCGTGACTTTCCTGCACTATGATATTGATATGGCACATATTTTTCATACCCATTTCAATGGCCGGAAACACGTTATCCTGTTTGAAAACAAATGGAAAGAAAGGCTATATCAGATCCCCTATGCTACGTATGCACTGGAAGACTATGATGTGGAGAATCCTGATTTTGATAAATTCCCGGCTTTGAAAGGTGTTAAAGGCATCGAAGCCTATCTTGACCATGGCGATACCTTATTCATGCCAACAGGTTACTGGCATTGGATGAAGTATCTTGATGGTTCATTTTCCATCAGCCTGAGGGCATGGGACAAATCATGGGCAGTAAAGGCAAAGAGTCTTTACAACTTAACGCTGCAGCGTAAATTTGACGACTTTATGAAGGGTAATTTCAGGGATAAATACATGGCCTGGAAGGAGCGCCTGGCTATCAAAAGAGCCAATAAAGCACTGGAAAGTCATCTTCCCCGATAAATACAGGCGAAGCTTCTTTTTATTTAAATAAATAGAATTTAATTTACACTTTTGTTCTCAAACAAGAATACCCCCCTATTATGAGCTTCATTCTTAAGCCAGTAGATACCGTTGAGAGCATTAGCCCGGCTGATTTTAAAAAAAAATATTTAGACCCGAGAAAACCTCTGATCATTAAAGGCCTGACTAAGAACTGGCCTGCAAGGGAAAAATGGACTACTGAATACCTGAAAGAAATAGCGGGGCAGCTTGAAGTCCCTTTATATGACAATGCCAAGGTAGATCCATCCAAACCGATCAATTCTGCAGCAGCACATATGCGCTTTGGGGATTATCTTGACCTCATCAAAAGGGAGCCTACAGAATTGCGTATATTTTTCTTTAACCTCTTTAAGCATGTGCCCAGCCTGATCAATGATATTGTCCTTCCAAAGGACCTGATGGGCGGTTTTATTGAAAGTATGCCGGCCATGTTTTTCGGAGGCTCAAACTCAGTTACCTTTCTTCATTATGACATCGATCTCCCCCACCTTTTTCACACGCATTTTGGTGGCAGGAAACATATCATTCTTTTTGATAATAAATGGAAAGAACGTCTTTATTGTATTCCCAATGCTACCTATGCACTGGAAGACTATGATGTGGCCAATCCTGACTTCAAAAAATTTCCTGCGCTGAATGGTGTAGAGGGATACGAGGTCTTCCTCGAACACGGGGATACACTGTTTATGCCTACCGGCATGTGGCACTGGATGAAGTACCTTGACGGCTCTTTCTCTCTCAGCCTGAGGGCCTGGGATGCCTCGCCGGTCAGGAAAGTACAAAGCTTGCTTAACCTGGCGATCAAAGGCGGACTGGACAGTTTATTAAAGATGGCACTGAAAGCCCCATATGCGGATTTCAGGGAAAAGCTGGCAGTGAAACGTGCCAACAGGGCACTGGCAAAAGGACAGCCCAGGCCTTAAGCAGCCCCTTTTCCCGCACAACGTATTTTTACAAGCAGGTAACATTAGTACGAGGGCAAACTTTTACCTTCGATATACCGTTAATATAAGAATATGAGAGGTTTCCATTTTTCTGATTTTCAACCCGACCAGCTTCCAAAAGGAGGGTTTGATGAACTGCTAAAGCTATTCACGCAATTGTTGAATTATACAGCAGGTGATGCAGGCGAAACTCTTGCCTGGATGAATGAACTGGATAAACAATATAAGTTTACCAATGGTGACTATGGGATGGGCGATTTTATTGACGAGCTGAAAGATAAAGGCTATATCAAGGAAAACCCTAAAGATGGTGAGATGGAGATCACCTCCAAAACAGAACAGACCATACGTAAATCTGCACTGGAGGAAATCTTCGGTAAACTGAAGAAAGCCGGTAAGGGAAATCACAACAGTAACCTGTCTGGTATAGGTGAAGAGAAGAATGCCGACCGCCGTGAATATTCATTTGGGGACAGCCTGGATCAGATCGATATGACTGCATCCATCCAAAACGCACAGATCAATCATGGAATAGGCAACTTCACCCTGACTGAACGCGATCTTGAAGTAGAAGAGAAAGACTTTAAAACGCTTACTTCTACGGTGCTGATGATTGATATCTCCCACTCCATGATCCTTTATGGTGAGGACAGGATCACTCCTGCAAAAAAAGTAGCGATGGCACTGGCTGAACTGATCAAAACAAGATATCCGAAAGATACACTTGATATCGTGGTATTTGGAAATGATGCATGGCCAATTACCGTGAAAGACCTTCCTTATCTGCAGGTTGGGCCGTACCATACCAATACATTTGCCGGACTTGAACTGGCTGCAGATCTGCTCAGACGCCGCAAAACACATAATAAACAGATTTTTATGATCACCGATGGTAAACCTACCTGTCTGAAAGAAAACGGCCGTTACTATAAAAACAGTATGGGCCTCGATAGGAAAGTGATCAATAAAACCCTGAATATGGCCGCACAATGCAAAAGGCTCAATATTCCGATCACCACTTTTATGATTGCCCAGGACCCTTATCTGCAGCAGTTTGTAAGAGAATTTACCCAGATCAACGGAGGCAGGGCTTTCTACAGCTCATTAACCGGGTTGGGAGAATACATTTTTGAAGATTATATTAAAAACAGAAGAAAAACAGTCCGTTAACGGAGATACACATCATATGGATTATAAATCAATTAAAACTCTTGGCGAATTAAAAGCCTCCAATTACGTTTCGTTAACAGTTAAAGATGAATTGCGCAAAAACCTTATTCAACAGCTCCAGAACAAGGATGCTGGTTTTGAAGGTATTTTAGGTTATGACGATACCGTTATCCCGGAATTACAAACTGCTATCCTGTCCAGGCACAATATTCTGCTGCTTGGTTTAAGAGGCCAGGCTAAAACACGTATTGCCCGTTTAATGGTGAACTTACTGGATGAATATATTCCTTATATCACCGGAAGCGAGATATTTGATGATCCGCTGAACCCTATTTCATGGTTCGCACAGCAGGAAATAGAAACTCATGGTGATGATACCCCAATCAGCTGGCAGCACCGCTCAGACCGCTACACAGAAAAGCTGGCTACACCAGATGTAACTGTAGCAGATTTAATTGGAGATGTAGATCCCATTAAGGCAGCAACACTGAAACTGACTTATAATGACGAACGCGTAATCCACTTCGGACTGATCCCAAGAGCGCACCGCAGTATCTTTGTGATCAATGAGCTACCTGATCTTCAGGCACGCATCCAGGTTGCATTGTTCAATATGCTGCAGGAAAAAGATATCCAGATCAGGGGATTTAAATTACGCCTTCCTCTTGATGTTCAATTTGTTTTCACGGCTAACCCGGAAGATTATACCAACAGGGGTTCCATCGTAACGCCACTGAAAGACAGGATAGAAAGCCAGATCTTAACACATTACCCAAAAACCATTGCGATATCCAGAAAGATCACTTTCCAGGAAGCGAAAATCACTGAATCACAGAAACTGAAGGTTGAAGCTGACGGACTGGTAAAAGATCTGGTAGAGCAGGTAGCTTTTGAAGCGCGTAAAAGTGAATTTATTGACCAGAAATCTGGTGTATCTGCACGTTTAACGATTTCTGCCTATGAAAACCTGATCAGCTCTGCCGAAAGAAGAATGCTGATCAACAGGGAGGAGAATACCTTTGTAAGGCTGTCAGATCTTACAGGCATTATCCCTGCTGTAACAGGAAAAATTGAGCTGGTGTATGAAGGAGAACTGGAAGGCCCGGCCAAAGTTGCCAATACCTTAATCGGTAAAGCGATAAAAACTCTGTTCAGCCGGTATTTCCCTGATCCTGAAAAAGCAAAGAAAAGTAAAGCTGCCAATCCATACCAGAGTATCACGGACTGGTTCACGGATGGAAATACCTTAGATGTTGCCGATGACCTGACCGGACCACAGTACAAAAAGGAACTGATGCAGGTAAAAGGCCTGAATGAACTCGTAAAGAAATTCCATCCGAAGCTAAGCGCCAATCAAACGCTGCTGCTGATGGAGTTTGTATTGCACGGACTGGCGGAATATTCGCAGCTGAGCAAGAAATACCTTGATGGAGGTTTTGGGTTCTCAGACATGTTTGACAGTCTGTTCAATACCGAAATCGGGGAGGATGAGGACGACGAGGATGTCGACTTCAGATAATTAACTAAAAAACGTTTTTACCTATACAACAGATGGGCCGATTACCCTTTCTTATTGCAGGATGCCTGTTAATTTTGGCCTTCGATTATTATTTTGTTAAAGCAGCGCTCTCTGTATTTAATAACTGGACTGAGCAGACAAAAAAAAGATTTACCAGGATCTACTATGGCGTAAGCATTGTGCTGATCATCGGTGTATTTGCCGGTATATTCATCAATATATTCCTGTCCCTGCGGGCAGTGATACTGGTGTCATTCTTTCTGATCACCGCAAGTAAAATTGTGATGCTCTTCTTCCTTCTGGCAGATGACCTGCGAAGGGGGCTGATTTTCTTATTCAGGCAAATCAGGAAGCCGCCTGCTGTCACACAAAGCGGGAATGCAGCTGAAGCCCCTGATAAAATCAGCAGATCTTCATTTTTGGTGAAAGCAGGAATAGCTGCTGCTGCTGTGCCACTCACTTCTCTCACCTGGGGAATTGTATCGGGCGCATATGACTATCAGGTCAAACGGAAAACGTTGTACCTGCCCAACCTGCCGTCAGCATTTGACGGCATTACGATGGCACAGATTTCTGACATCCATTCCGGCAGTTTCTATAATCCTAAAGCAGTACGGGGCGGAGTGGAAATGCTGCTCGGCGAAAAACCTGATTTTATCTTCTTTACCGGCGATATTGTAAATGATATGGCCAATGAGATGAGGGACTATCAGGATATTTTCAGCAAAGTGAAAGCTCCTCTTGGCGTATTTTCTTCCCTTGGAAACCATGATTATGGTGATTATCACTTTGGCAGGGAACCTTCGGCAGCGAAGGCCCGGAACCTGCAGAGTGTGATTAAAACACATGAACTGATGGGCTGGGACCTGCTGATGAATGAAAACAGGAGGCTTAAAGTTAACGGGGAGGAAATCGGAATATTGGGGATTGAAAACTGGGGCATGGGCCGTTTCCCCAAGTATGGAAAAATGGAACTTGCCGTAAAAGATACCGATGACCTGCCTGTGAAGTTATTATTGTCACATGATCCTTCACACTGGCGTGCCGAGGTATTGCCGAAATACCCTCAGATTGATGCGATGTTTAGCGGGCATACCCATGGAATGCAGTTTGGCGTTCGTACAGAAAAGTATCAGTGGAGCCCTATTGAATATATCTATAAGGAATGGGCCGGCCTTTACCAGGAAAAACAGCAACAGCTGTATGTTAATGTAGGCTATGGCTTTCTGGGCTTTCCGGGAAGAGTAGGCATCCTGCCTGAAATTACCGTATTTACCCTCAAAAAAGGAGCAAAAGTATAGCCTGTAAACAACAGGCTATACACATTCTTTATCCCGCATTAAAGCGGTAACCTATCCCTCTGACAGTTTGAAGCAACTGCGGATTGTCAGGGTTTAATTCTATTTTTTTCCTCAGGCGTACAATATGCATATCCAGCGTACGTGTATTCACATCCGAGTTATAGCCCCAGACTACCAGCATCAGTTCATCACGGTTGATCACCTTATTAGGGTTTCTGAGGAAATATAAAAGGATTCTGTTCTCCAGTATCGTCAGCTCGATCTTTCTTCCGTTACGGTACAGCGTATGGATATTGGGATGGTGTTCCATATCTCCGAAGCGGTGGATCTCAGACCTGTCGTTGTTCAGCAGGAACTTTACCTTGCTCTCCAGCATCGCTACCAGAACATCCATATTAAAAGGTTTAGCCACATAGTCAGATACCCCGAAGTTATAGGCATCGATCTTATCCACATCCTGTGCTTTGGCGGTCATCATAATGATCAGGTTCTCAAAACCCTTCTGACGGACTTCTTCACAAACCTCAGAGCCCTGTTTTCCCGGCAGCATCCAGTCCAGCAGCACAATATCAGGTTTCTCTTCCAGGATCATCTTCACAGCCAGTTCGCCGTCACCGTTTTCCAGTACTTCGTAACCTTCCGATTTTAAACGGTGCACTACTAAAAATCTTAAATTCTCATCGTCCTCGACTATTAGTATTTTAATTCCTTTAGACATATCATTAATTATTATAAGGCAGTACTATTTTAAATTCTGTTCCTTTATTTACTTTACTTTTTACCGTGATCTCCCCCTTCATAAAAACCACCAGTTCCTTACAGAATGCCAGTCCCAGTCCTACACTGCCATTCTGGTTATACTGGTTCTGTATCCGGTAAAACTTCTTAAAGATATTATTGATCTCCGGTGTCGGGATACCAATTCCCTGATCAATAAACCTGAATACCACTTTCCCCTTGATCAGCTTGGCAGAAATATGCAGCTTCTTTAATTCCGGTGGCGAATACTTATAGGCGTTCTCCACTAAATTATCAAAAAGACTGCCCAATAAGACAGGATCAGTGATAAAAGTAATAAAACCTGATACCTCGTAGGTCACATTAAAATCAGGATGTTTGAGCTGGTGCGATTCTACGGTACTTTCTATAAAGTCTTCGATATAAATCTCATCACGGTTCAGTTGTATGGCTTTGTTTTCAATCTGGGTAAATGCCAGCAGCTTATTCATCAGCCCATTCAGCTTATCGGCCTCCTCATCCAGGATTTTACCATACAGTTTCAGCTCGCGCTCCGTCAGTGCATTGGCACTCTTGATGTTATTTCCTGCAATCTTGATCACACTAACAGGCGTCTTAAATTCGTGCGTCAGGTTGTTCACAAAGTCATACTGCAGCTTGAACATCTTATGGTTGATGTTCAGGTTTCTGTAAATCAGATAAGCCACCAGTACCAGCAGGCTATAAAATAATAAGATCACCAGGGCAATCGGAAGAAAATAACTGAGGATCTCCCTATCTACAAAAGACTTCGCAGAAATAAAATAGAGTTTATAATCAGAAAAAGGGCCAGGCAGGGTAATCTCTGTAGCCACATAATCCGACGAAGTATTCAGCGGATCATAGGTTAAGGGTTCTATCCTGATATTCTGATATAGCTTTTTCCTTGTATTGATAATCCTGATCTTATAGGGATCGAGAAAAAATGACAACATATCCTGCTGGTAGACCGGCATAGGGTCAAGCTTTTTGTGCAGCATCTCCTTGTATACCTTGAGGTCTTCGATCCTCGGGATATTCAGATAGGTGATCTTATTGGAGCGGATGATACTGAAGTTGGTAAACAGCTCATCCTGACTATGCGCCTTGGTGGTATCCAGCGCAGCGATATAAGAAATAAACTTAATGCCCAAAGCATTAAAATCATCGCCTATCGTGAAGTTTTTGGTGTTCTCTTTGGAAAAGAGCTTTACCGAATCAAGGGGCACCAGATCTCCAAACTGATAGATATTCTTGGGGCCGAATGAAAAATGCTGACGTGCATTCAGTCCGTCTTTTACATAGAAATTGTTAATCTCAGAATCATAAAAGATCACCTTGGATACAAAGGGATAATCATTCAGGACGGTATCAACAAACTTGGCTGTTGTGGCAGAATCAAGGTATCCGTTATAATAAGATATCTCCGGCACCTTATTCGTAAAGAATTCGTTGTAAGGTTTGATACTTTCTTCCAGTACTTTAACTTTCTCAGAGACAAACTCGTTTTCGATGAATTTCTTACTGAAATTATATGCCAGGAAAAGTGACAGCACAAAGAGGGCAGAGATCAGAACAATAAAAGTCAGGATCAATAAAAAATTTTTACGATAGCCACTGTATCTCTCTGATGCCATTCTTGTTTTATCTATTTCTTAGACAGATTAGCGGATAAAAATTGCTCCAGACTGGCGTATAACTTCTGACGTACTTCCTCACCACTAGCAGATGATTCATTAAACTCCTTTTCCAGATAGGTAACTTTTACATTTCGCTTTTGCAACTCCTTTACAAACTGTATGGCTTCTGCTGAATTACCGGCAAGGTCTTTGGGACTTTGCGCAATAAACACAGGCACTTTAAACTTGTCTGCATGAAAAACCGGAGATGCCTGCCTCATATAATCAACTTCGGTAACCGGGTTTCCGATAATCTCATAGTACATCTGCAGGTTCGTCTTTAAAAATGGAGGAATAGACTTTAAATAACTGAATAAATTAATCACCCCAGAGTTAGATCCGCCGCATGCGTACATTCCCGGACTCGAATATAAGCTATTCAAAGCAATATATCCTCCAAAACCTGTACCATAAATAGCTATTCTTTTGGGATTCGCTATTTTCTCTGCAATCAGCCACTTCACCCCGTCACTCATATCATCCCTGATCTTTTCTCCCCACTGCTTAAACCCTGCCGCAGTGAAAGACTTGCCATAGCCGGTTGAGCCACGGTAATTGATCTGAAATACGGCATATCCCCTGTTGGCGAGAAACTGTACTTCTGCATTGTATCCCCATGAATTTCTCATTCCCGGGCCATTATGGGGCAACACGACTACCGGCAGGTTTTCTGCCGAAGACCGCAGGGGCAGAGTCAGGTAACCCTGTATTTTAAGACCGTCACGTGCAGTAAAACTCACTGGTCTCATTTTGCTCATTTCGGACTCCCTTACATAAGGATTAAAATCACTTAACTTTCTGATCGTTCCTTTTTCTGCAAAATAAAGATAGTAAGAACCCGGATTTTTATCGGTGAAGGTCCTTACGATAAAGGTACTTTCTATTTTGTCCCTTCCTATAATTCTTGATTCTGTACCCGGAAGCAGCTTATCCAACTTTTTATAGAGTTGTTTGGCCGTACTGTCCAGGTAGTACTTTTCTTTTTTCCAGCTTTCGCATACCACAAAAGAGATTCTTTTCTTTGATTCTGAATACTGTGCATCCACCACGTTGAGGGTATCATTCCTGAAAAGGATCTTATTTTCCTTACCTGTAGTACAATCCAGTTCAACCAGGGCATTTTTATCCCTGTTCACATTGGAAATTGCATATACGATATTGGGCCTGTCGCCCGCAATAGCAATCGGCTTTAGTGTAGTCTTAAAGTTATTGGTAATCACAGGTTTAAAAACCCTGGTTTCTGTATCTCTGTACAACAGCGTTTGATTTACCCCATCACTGGAAGCGGCCAGTCTGAGCTTACCCCTGGAATCGGTGATCCAGTCTGTAATATTTCCCGGGTTCTTAGCCGCCATTTCCATGCTGCCGTCCCTTACATTTAAACGGTATACGTCAAAAACAGTTGAGTCCCGTTTGTTAGAAGATACCAGCAGGAATTTTCCATCTATCAGTTCATCTTTCAGTACACGCATCCTGCTTTGTCCGTTATCACTCAGCTTGCGCTCTTCTTTGCCCTCTCTATTAATAATAAAGATGTCTGATAGCCGGTCTACACCTTCCTTCTCCTTGTAATAAATCAGTTCATCATTACTTACCCATGAATAATAGTTGATATTTTTATCCTGCAGCCGGGTGATCTGAAGAGATTTGCCCGAGCTGATGTCCTCCACAAATAAATTTTGTTTTTTACCCTGTATTTTAAGATAGGAGAGTAATTTCCCATCCGGAGATATGGCATAATAACCTCTGTCCTGCGATTTAAAAAAGTCAGCCACAGGAATAATTCTCGCTTGCTCCTTTTGCTGACAGGCAGCAAGGAAAGCAACAAAAACAAGCAAAAAATATCTTTTGTTTAAGATCATAGCGTACAAAAATACATAACACTGTCTGTCCATTGGGTAATACAGTAATATTGTTACTTTACCTCATCAGATGAAAGCGGAATTCAAAATAGCCATATTTACCGAATGCGGAAATAAATCGAGGTAACAATTAAAGTACGGAGGAATACGATATCTTTCTTAAATTAGTAAATCAAGCATCTACGCGTCATGACCAAAAGATTTGTGCTCCTGTTTTTCGCCCTGCTCCCCCTTTCCATCATCGCCCAAACCAACAATGATGATGATATCGCCATGCAATATTACCAGCAGGGCGAGTTCAAAAAGGCGGCAGAGGTACTGGAAAAGCTTTTTTCAAAGACTAAAGACGATGCTTACTTTGGTCTCTATTTCAATGCGCTGCTCAAATCAAAACAATACCAGGAGGCAGAGAAAGTGACAAAAAAACTCATCCGCCAGCAGCCCGCCTCCCTGAAGTATGAAATTGCTCTTGGCAGGATCTATAAAGAAGAGGGACAGCAGGATAACGCCGCCAAAACTTTTGACCATATCCTGAGCAATCTGCCAAAAGACGAAGCTGCAATCAGGGAGATCGCAAATAACTTATATCAGATAGAGGAATATGATGTGGCTACCAGGGTCTTTCAGCAGGGCCGTCAAACGCTGGGCAATCCAGGCGCCTTTACTTTTGAACTGCTCAGTCTCTACAGATACAAGAAAGACAAGAATATGCTTATTCAGGAGTTTGTAAATGCCCTTTCCACCATGCCGCAGATGCTGCCCCAGGCACAAACTGTTCTTTCGTCGGTATTCGAAGGCAATGGCGACTATCTCAACCTTCAGAATGCACTGTTCAAAAAGATACAGAAGGAACCGGGAAATGAATCCTTCACCAAATTACTGATCTGGCAATACCTGCAGCAGCAGGAATATGAGATGGCCCTGCGACAGCTGATCGCGCAGGATAAGAGAACGAAGGCTGACGGAACTGCGGTATTCGAAAATGCACAAATCTTCAATTCGAACAGAGCCTATGACACTGCCATCAAGGCTTATGAATATGTACTGACCAAAGGCAAAGATAATCTCTGGTATCTTCCTGCAAGATTATCTATGGTAGATGCCAGGTATCAGGCCCTGCTGCTGGGCAAAAATACCGAAACAGAAGTAACTGCACTGGCAGAGCAGTATCAGGCGATTCTGAACGAATATGGCAGCAACTCAAAAACGCTGTTTGCATTAAGAAAATGGGCAACGATACAGGCTTACTACCTGCATCATCTGGATAAGGCCGAAGAAGCTTTGGAAACGGCTGTCAGGATTCCCGGGGTATCCTCCCCAGAGCTCGCTGAGCTTAAACTGGAGCTGGGCGACATCTATGTGCTGACAGGGCAACCCTGGGAAGCGATACTCGTATACGGACAGGTAGCCAAAGATAATGAAAACCAAAATATCGGCAACGAAGCAAAATACCGTTCAGCGAAACTTTCATTTTACCAGGGCAACTTCAGCTACGCCAAGTCGCAGGCCGATGTCCTCAAAGCCTCTACCACACAACTGATCGCCAATGACGCCCTCAACCTGAGCCTGCTGATCTCTGATCACCTGGAAAACCCTGCCGATACGCTGGCGCTGAAGCTCTATGCATCTGCTGAGTTCATGCAGTTCAGGACCAATTACAAGTCAGCCCTGGAAAAACTCGACAGCATTGGCATTCTGTATCCCCAGCATAGCCTGTCCGATGATATCCTGATGGCCAAATCGAAGATCTATATCAGGAAAGGAGATTTTGAGCAGTCTGCAGCTCTACTTAAAGAACTGGTGGCACATCCGCAACAAAACATCTGGACTGATGATGCGCTTTTCATTCTGGCGGGCTTATATGAAGATCAGCTGCACCAGCCAGAACAGGCAAAAATACTCTACCAGAGGTTAATCTCTGAATTTCCCGGCAGTATGTTCATAGCAGAAGCACGCAAACATTTCAGGAAACTTCGTGGGGATAATATTGAATCATAGTTTATATCTTTGTTTCATGTTACTATACAACGTTACCCTGATTATAGAAGAGGCTTCTGAGGAAACCTGGCTTCAGTGGATGCAGGCATCACATATTCCGGAAGTAATGGCTACCGGCATGTTCGTTTCCAACAGATTATTAAAAGTAGTGGACTCTCCAAATGAAGGCGTGACCTACTGCGTACAATATGTGGCGCAATCTATGGAGGATTATGAAAACTATCAGCAACAATTTGCACCAGCATTACAGGAAGATTTAAACAACAGGTTCAGGGACAAGTTTGTCGCTTTCAGAACCCTTATGGAATACGTAGCTTAATCATATGAATTTTATACCAACACCAATAGCAGATCTGTTTATCATAGAACCAAAAGTATGGAAAGATAACCGTGGCTATTTTTACGAAAGCTTCAGCGGCCGTGCTTTTACAGCAGCAGGCATTGAGGCCGATTTTGTTCAGGATAACCAGTCCTTCTCTCAGAAAGGCACTTTACGTGGCCTTCATGCACAAAAAGCACCATTTGCACAGGGTAAACTGGTGCGGGTAATCCAGGGCAGCGTTCTTGACGTAGCTGTAGATGCAAGAAAAGACTCTCCTACCTACGGTCAGCACTTCAGCGTTGAGCTGAGCGGAGAAAACCACAGACAGTTATGGGTACCGCCAGGATTTCTGCATGGCTTTTTAACCCTCGAAGATGATACGATCTTCACCTATAAAGTAACGAACTACTACGACAAAGAATCTGAAGTAGGTGTCATATGGAATGATCCTGATCTGAACATCAATTGGGTGGCGGATCTTAATCCTGAAGACCTGCTGCTGTCTGACAAGGATCTTGTACTTCCGGCTTTTAAAGATTTTGTAAGTCCTTTTTAAGAGGCTT
>Ga0163161_10001456_pt1 | contig 17482 bp, 14 predicted proteins | sample S45metaG_FD_129847 | JGI IMG/M metagenome (GOLD analysis project Ga0163161, IMG submission 129847) | Switchgrass rhizosphere microbial communities from Kellogg Biological Station, Michigan, USA - S4-5 metaG | ecosystem: Host-associated > Plants > Roots > Rhizosphere > Soil | place: USA... | reverse complement strand
CTTTGTGGTAAATGGCAGGAATTAATTTTACATGGAGCTTATGCACCCCATTTTCATATAGGAAACTCAAAATAGCTCCCAAAATTTTTATCACTGACGCCAGTTTTAGCTTATCAGAATATACAAGTCCGCCATAGGTTAAGCCCCAGTGCGAGTATACTTCATTTTCTGTTATGTGAGCCGGAAGTATTGCTACGGGTTTATCACCCTCAAATACCATAAGCGAAAAATCTTCAAAGCGGTCGCTATGGTATTCCATAAAACCGCGGTTAAGCAGAAATGTACCGTTCTTGGAACCATTTACAACTTCATTTCAGTGATGGCAATTTTCGTTTGAGTATATTACGACTGAATATTGAATAGCATTAGTACTTTTCATTTACATAATTACCTTCGCCATCAATAAGCTTATGTACAGACTGCGTTATAAAATTGCCCGGCCGTATATTATAACTTGCGTCTTCTTCAAGATGATTAAGGTACGATTTATTTTCGCTAAGGCAGGAAAACAAAACCCTGAACACATTAACGTTTGATCTAAGTTTATCATCATAGCCATCATGTTCAATAGTATTCCAATCTATTGCCGCGAAATTGCCAAAAGTAGAATGAATAAGCGGAGCAGAGTTGGTACTGTAAAACTCTTTTACACCATTAAAGCCGACCCAACCACCATGATCAGATAATATAATTATCAATGCATTCTTATCATTACTTTTTATTTTTAAGATTGTCTTTTTCAGCCATGTATTTGCTTTTTCTATTTTTGAAATATAGTCTCTTCGCTCTTTCTCTATATGATCTTTGCCTTCAGAAAAATGCACATGATGTGGAAGTAGCTTTTCTACAAAAACAAACTTTGGCTTGTCTGTTTTAAGCGCCATGGCACTATCTAAATCCTTATCTACATTTTTTATATTATCATGCCCGTAGGTAAAATAAGCGACCTCCGCGGGCTGTATATTAAAATTGTCATAGATACTTTTACTCCTGTCCTGCTGAAAATATTCATCCTGAGCTACAAAAAAGGATTCGTAACCATTATTTTTAAGTATGCGCAGGGATGCATTATCCATTATGACGTTTCTTGCATTTGGCATATCTATTGAAGGGAGCAAGACATCATTAAAATAATGATGTTTCATGGCAAACATCGAAGCATTTGAAGTAAGGCTCGCCGGATAATTGCTCCTGAAATTATCATAAACTTTAAACCCATTGTTATCAATCCAATCATAAAACTGATTATCGTAATTATAAGGCACGTCGCTTATAGCTTCTTTACCTGCATAACCATCAGGCTGAATCATGTAAATGTTCGGCTTATTTTCAAATTGCACATTTTCTATATCATCCGTTAACTGCGTCCATTCTGTACCTCTCAAATCTTCATATAAGCTTAAGGAAAATTTTAAAAACGGTAAAATAGCCATAACGCAAATTATGACGATAAGATGCTTGTAGTATTTGTAAAATTTTAAAGACAGTACAAATGCCAGTACAAAAATAAGTACTGCGAGTTTCTTTCTAAATGTGAGTGTTACTGCAATAATGAGTAAAGAAGCTGTTATGGTTATTAATAAAGCAAATAACAAATTTGACTTGTACGGCTTTAATTTTGGTACGGCATTAAAAAAATAATATCCCGCCAGCGTTACTACAATAGGAATTATAATTGAGAAAAGCGAAAATATCAGAAAGTGTCCTGCCGAATCAATTGCAGGATAATTATTCGAATAATAAAACAAAAAAGGATATAAACCACTAATAAACCCCGCTAAAAATGGCACATCTTTGGGGTCATCTAAAAAAGCCTGAAATTTATTTTTTACTTTTTGTATCATATTAAATAATTACCAACTATATTTTTTCAAAAACTACATTACCGTTTTCGCCTATATATTTATATACACCCTTATTATTTTCCAATCGCATAAAACTACTGTTTTCCTGCATATTATCAAGGTATTTTTTATCCTCTGATAAAAATGAAAACACCGTACGGAATAAATTAATTCCCGTTTTTAGGCGGGTGTCATATTCTCTGGATTTTTCGGTAGTCCACCTGATGGCAAGCTGCGCGCCAAAAATAGATTTTACAAGCTCTCTGTCTGAAGTCCTTTTTTCAAAACTCTGCCCCATGTAATCATACCCAACAAAACCGCCGTGATCAGCACCGATAATTATCATCGCGTTTTTATCTTTTGCCATAATAAAGCTAATCAATTCTTTTAGCCATAGGTTCATTTCGTTAAGCCTTTTAAAATATTCCGATTTTTCAACTTCAGCACCGAGCGATTCGGGCTTATTGTTGTGGATATGGCTTGGCAGAAATTTTTCTATAAAGTAAAAATTATGGCCGCACGAACGATTATCTTCATCTAATCGGGCTTTAAGGTCGCTACAGACATCTTTAGGGGGAACGCCGCCTAAAAACGGTATTTCGCTATATGGGATATTAGTGGTATCGTAACCTAACTTTGGCCTGTTAAGCAGTAAATAAGGATTTTCGGTTATAAAATGAGACTTATAACCATTATTCTTTAATATTCTCAAAACCGGATTATCTCCCACTATAATACCCCTTGCATTAAAAAGCTCAATATCGTTAGCTGCATAATGGTGCTTCATTAAAAATGTAGCCGAATTTGAAAGCAGGGTACTCGCATAATTAGACCTGTAATCGCCATACATGGTGAAACCGTTCTGGCTCAAAAAATCTTCGTAGGCACTGTTATCGTAGCCGTGCAGTTTATTTTTCAGATTATCAAAACTGGCGTAGCCATCGGGCTGTATGTAGTAAATATTAGGGTTATTTTTAAATTTTACAGCTTCAATATCATCTGTAGGATGACTATAACCTTTATCGGCAAAAGTAATTACTGCTACCGAAGCTAAAACAGAAGGAATATTTAAAACAGCCATAAACAGCAATAGGACAACAGCTATTTTGTAATACTTTTTAAAAAAAAATGATAGTATCGCAACTACAACAAAAGATGCCGCTAAAGCGATTTTTTTAGAAAATCCAAAATCATTGTTCTGTATTATAAAAAAGAGAAAAAAGCAAAGTACACCCGCAAAAAGAAACTGTTTTTTAAATTTTACGAATTTTAATTTTTCTATAATTAGGCAGCCCAAAAACAGGACAGTAACTGGCATTAGGATATAATAACAGCTGTAAAATAACAGCTGCACCAGAGAATTATACATACCCAGGTTACGGGAATATAATAACAGAAACATGTAGATGCCAACACTGAAACCAGCGAGCACCGGCACATCTTTATCTGACTTCAAAAACGCAAACAGTTGTTGTCTTATTTTTTCAATCATTCAAATCTTATTTCCTTTTAAGAAGGTACATGGTTCTATGCGTATTAGGTATTTCCTGCTGGGCTACAACATCATATACATCTGTATAGGCTTTTTCAAAGTTTGCTTTATTATAGTAATCAAAATGGCCTGCAAATTCACGCTTGCTTTTCAGCAGGAAGCTTACCCATGAGTCTTCCCTGTCAGGAAACTCAATGATAAGGTATGGCGTAAGCGAAGCAAACATTTGAGCACTCATCTCAAACGGCACATTACCTGTAAGCGATATGTGATGTATGAGTGCGAGCGCTAAAGACAGGTCAAAATTATTGTCTTTAATACGCTGCTGTAACGGCAAACGCTCCTTGTTATTAAAACCTATCCCCGGTGATGGATTAAGCAGGTCGCTCACAAGCGGGAGTATGTTTTTTTCTTTATTAGAAAGCACCTGGCTGTAGTTTTGGTTTACAGCATTAGGGTCTATATCGGTAACCAGGATTTCGGTAGCGCTGTCTTTGAGCACACGGCCAAAGGTTCCATCGTTACCACCAAGGTCTACGACTTTTTGCGCGTTTATTTGAGATTGCCATTGGCTTACAAGCTGTTTTTTAAAATCAAAAGCTGCAGCATCATAATTAGTAATGCTATAGTAATTTTTCCACTCTGTCTTTTCGTTAAGGGAAAGGTCTTTTATATAATTGTACAGCGAATCAAGTATTCGTATCTGTGCTTGTTTAGAGATAGTAACCTGTTTACCTGCGCCTTTGTCGTCGCTGGAATATTTAGCATCATACTTAGCTGCTAAAACGATATTGGTATACAGCACAGGACTGAATTTTGCGCTGAACGGCAATAGTTTTGAAGCCTTTTGCAACGGAATGCCGTCTATATACTGCAACAGTAGCTTAAGCATATCGTTACCGTAATATTTGGCCAGTACAAGCGGAGCTAAAAAGTGCATTACAAACTGCTTATAAGCCCGCCATGGTTCGCCTTCGCTATATTTATCAAAAGAGAGGCTGTCTACAAAAACGGGAGATCCTTTGTGAAAGGTCACATTAAATGCAGTTGCATCCTTTAGGGTATATCCGTTCTGGAGGCAGTATTTTTGCAGCTTAAGCGTGTGCAGCGCAGCGTGCTTGTATTGCGAGAAACTCCACTCGTATGGATACGAAAAGACAGTTATTTTTTCCGGTTTTATGGTAATGTGGCTCTGCTCGTTTGCAACCTCTTCATGAGGTATAAGCAGGCCGTTATCAAACAGTTTTTTATAAAAACCGCTATTGTTTAATGCATTGTATTGTTCAAAATATATTGGGTTTACAGACCTGAGCAATACTCCGTTATCTGTAAATATATTACCTGAAGGATCCCTGAACGAAGATGCATGCCTATTTATTATTGTCTGCATCCTTATTCTCCTCAATATCAATAGTACCCATATGATCCTGATTTTGTTTTTTTCCAAAAACCGATTTTATACCTGTTGTAATTTTTCTGTAAAACAAGGTAACACCTGCGCCAATAGCAACTAAAAGCTGTACTACAAGAGCGCCTGTACCGGGGTCAAAATATAAAAAATGATTGATCATGATATTTTTTTTAAAGTCGTAAAAATAGAAAATTATTCGGCAATGCCTCTTAATGCCTCCTAATAATAACGTAAATTATTAATAATGTTGTTTTAAGCTAAAAAATTGGCTGTTAGCAAATAATTGTTAATTTTAAGCAAAAAAAGTATTGCTGTGAAAAAAATACTACTCCTGCTTTTTACGTTTTTAACCGCATCTTTAGCTTATCCTCAGGTAGACATAGCCCTTTACCAGCAATTTAACGGCAGGTACGATTTTACGTTTGTAGGGAACACTTTAAATGAGCACCCTAATGGCCCAACCGGACTTAACGGCGCATTTGCACCCTGTGAGCTGCTGCCTTCATCGTCGGCCCAGCTGTCATTGGCATCAGGTAACATAATAGAAAAAGCATATTTATACTGGGCAGGATCTGGAACTGGCGATTTTGAGGTTAAGCTTAACGGAACTGCAATAACTGCCGAACGCGACTTTGCAATGCTCTATGAATCTATAGAAAACGGTGAAAATGTAGAAAGGCATTTTTTTAGCGCATTTGCCGATGTTACCGCGCTGGTACTGGCTCAAGGCAACGGTACTTATACCTTCTCTGACATGGACCTGTCTGATGTGATAAATGGTGGTGCGCCCAGTGAAAATCTTTACTGTCGTACCGGTGTCAGCTTTGGCGGCTGGACACTCGTAATTGTTTATAAAAACAATTCACTGGCCCTTAATCAGCTAAATGTCTATGACGGGTTCCAGATGGTTCCAAATAGCATTAATATAACCCTTGACAATCTTAATGTAATAGACAACGCAGGTTCTAAGATAGGTTTTGTAGCCTGGGAGGGCGATGCAAACATATCGGTTAACGAATCGCTAAAAATAAACAATTTAACGGTAAGCAACCCACCGCTTAATCCCTCTGCTAATGCATTTAACGGTACTAACAGTATTACCGGCTCCAGTGCGCTATACAACATGGACCTGGATATATATACACTTGATAATTTTGTAGCCATAGGCGATACAACAGCCGAAGTATCATTGCAGTCCGGCCAGGATGTGGTTATTGTAAACTGTATCGTCACTAAATTAAACAGCGAATTGCCCGATGCCACCATAACCATAGATGACGAATTTAAAGACTGTGCGGCCCAAACGCTTCAGGTAGATTACACGGTGCACAATGACAACAGCACCGCTCCCCTGCCTGCCGGAACGCAGGTAACGGTTTACTATAACGGAGATGTTCTTACATCATTTTTTACTCAGACCGAAATCGCTATAAATGGCAGTGAAAGCGGCACGCTTCCCCTGCCCCTGCCTACGGGGCTTACCGGAGAAGTGCAGCTTATATTTATTGTAGATGACAACGGAACAGGAACAGGCAGCGTGATTGAAATAGACGAACAGAACAACTCGTTTACATACACGACAATCCTTTGGGCGCTAGATCCAATAGACCCGGCCGATATTACCCACTGTGAAACGGCAAGCGGAACTAATGTGGGTATTTTTGACTTTTCAGGTTACGAAGAATCGCTGAAGACAGACGACAACCAAATAGTTACTTTTTACCATACGCTTACAGGAGCACAGTCTGAAGATGCTGCCGACCAGATTACAGCAGCCAGTGCTTATCTTACCACACAAAACCCGGAAACGGTATTTGTGCGCCTGGACGACCCCAACGGATGTTCTACCGTGGCATCGTTTGAGCTGATCGCCATAGATTGTACGTTTCCTGATGCTACAGTTACAATAGGTAATATAGTTACAAGTTGTGATTCCAGGACATTACAGGTAACCTATACTGTAAACAATTTTGACAGTTCAGACATACTGCCCGCCAATACCCCTGTTGCTATTTATGCTAACGGAATTCTTATTGCAACGGCAGCTACAACTGCAGATATTGCCATTGGCGGAAGCCTTACAACCACAATAACGGTAACAATACCTGCTGCTGTCCCTCAAACATTTAACCTCACCATTGTAGCAGATGATACAGGCAATGGAACTGGTGTTGTTATAGAAACTAATGAATTGAACAATGGCACTACCCAGTCGTTTATGCTTTGGGTGTCACCCGTACTAATTCAGCCGGAAGATATTGAAGGATGCGAAACCTTTAACGGGTCGGGAATTGGGGTCTTTGATTTTTCAATATACGCTGAGACACTGGAGGTAACTTCTACAGATGTGGTCACTTTCCACACCTCTCAGGCAGATGCCGACAGTGGCGATAACCCTATAGATCCTGTTGACTACAATGCTCCACACAATACAGAAGTTTATGTGCGCCTTACCGATGAAAACGGCTGTTATGACACGGCTTCGTTTACGCTGCTTATAATTGACTGTTATTTTCCTGATGCTACAGTGGTTATAGATGATGTTTACAAACAATGTAACTCGCGCATACTGCACATACACTATAGCGTGAGCAATATAAACGGTACAGATGTACTGCCTGCCAATACTCCTGTTGCTGTTTATGCCGATGGTCAGGTACTTACAGTTGTACACACGATTAATGCACTGGAGATTGGCGAAAGCGAACCGGGATTCATAGAAGTTACTGTGCCAATAGGCATTCCGCTTGATTTTGAACTTAAATTAGTTGCCGATGATACCGGTAATGGCATCGGGATAGTTCTAGAGCTTAACGAAACAAATAATGAATTTGCACAGGCTGAGAACCTTCCGTTATCGCCTGTACTGATCCAGCCGGATGATATTGAATTGTGTGATGCAGGATTTGGATCAGCAACTTTCGACTTTTCTGACTATGCCGAGACCTTAAAAAATTATCCTAACGAAACGGTTACGTTTTATACATCTCAGGCCAACGCCGACCAGGACCTGGACCGTATCTACAATATAACGAGCTATAGCATAAATGAAAACCCTACGCGCATTTATGTGCGCCTGTTTAATGGCACCTGCCATACAACGGCTTCATTCCTGCTAAAGGTAAAAAAATGTGCCCCTGTAACCCATAATTATGTTACGCCAAACGGCGACGGCTTTAACGACGACTTTTTTGTAGAGGGACTGCGCAATGTGTTCCTAAACTTTAAGATGAGCATATACAACCGCTGGGGTACCCTGATATGGACCGGAAACCACAGTACCGCCGATTGGGATGCTACTGCCGACGTATCTAAAATTGGCTCTGAAGGCACACAGGTTCCTGTAGGCACCTACTACTTTGTACTGGAGCTTAACGACCCTGAGTTTGCCGAGCCAATCGTAGGATGGGTATATGTAACGAGGTAAGATTTGTGGATTTCGTGATTCGATGATTTGGAACCAAAAGTTGGAGTTTGAAATTTGGATTTTTTTAAAATTATGGAAATAAAAGACCTTAGCATTTCCCGGGATATCGTTACCTTTTTTGACCATACCCAAAACGACGATGCGCGTGACTGTCTTAAAAGAATGATGCTTACACCACTCGCATCACAACAGGAAGTTATTGAACGGCAGAATATACTCAAGGGCTTTTTGGCTAATATTGAACTGTTTGCAAACTACTCCTACTCCCGCATTGATTTTCGTGAAGCCGATTTCTTTATAGAAAAGTTTACCGAAAAAGAATACCTGCCTAAGAATATTAGGCTCAGGCTGAGGCTTTTTAAGGCGGTATACCACCAGTACCGCAGTAAATTTGTGCAGGTAGTACTGATGTATAACCGCCTGCACCATTACATAAAAAATGTTCCTACTACGGCATTTCCTGTTGGATACAAAAAGGAACTGGCGCTAATGGATGATTACCTGAGCAGCTACAGGCTAAATTATTACGAAAGCCTTATCCGTGAGAACAAGCTTAAATTAAAGCACATAATCGCATTTTTCAGGTTGATAGCCGAAAGGAAAAGCAGGAAACTTGACACCTCATTCAAAACCACATACACCCGTTTTGAAGCATACATCTCTATAGCGCAGGGCATCCATTTCTATAAATTTCAATTCCCTGAAATTGGAGGCAATAAACTGTCCATCAATGATTTTTATCATCCGGTACTTAAGCATCCGGTTAAGAATACACTGCATTCAAACAGTAATGTGATATTGCTTACAGGGCCTAATATGTCGGGTAAATCAACCCTGCTTAAAGCTATTGGCATATGCGTTTACCTGGCTAACATTGGCTTTGCCATACCGGCATCAGCGGCTAACATTCCATTTTACAGCAACATAGACATCTTTATTAACCTGAACGACGATTTGCAGAGCGGCTACAGCCATTTTATGACCGAAATAATGAACCTCAAAAAGGTAGTCCGGGAAGCAGGTACGGGCCAGCCGGGGTTTGCCATATTTGACGAGCTCTTTAGAGGAACGAACATTGATGATGCGCTGGAAATCAGCAGGTCAACATTAAAAGGGATGCTAAATTTTCCGGAGTCGCTGTTCTTTGTATCGAGCCATTTGCACCAATTGATAGCTATGGATGAAGTAAAGTCTGGTGCAGTTTCCTGTCTATACCTTGACTGCAATCTGCAAAACGACACACCTGCATTTACCTATCAGCTCAAGGAAGGATCGAGCGATATAAAAATTGGGCGCATACTTTTTGAAAAGGAAAACATGAGCGAATTTTTAAAACTTAAATAGCTCATTTTGGTGATTTGTGAATATGTCATTTGGCCTCTGAAACAGAAAAACCAAAAGCGTAACATTATTTTACAATATGCTGATTTTTAGAATTTTGTCTACTTCTAATTTTACGCACGAAAACCGCATTTTGAGAACCAAAAGCGTAACATTAGGATCTTGAAAAAACGGCTTATTTACGCTCTAAAACCGGCATAGACCATTTGTAATTTACCGCTAAAAGCCTGATACCTATAATAATTCCCGACGTAACAAGATACAGTACATCCTGCGGCACGTTCCATTTGCGCAATAAAAAGAAAACACAGCCGCCAATGATACAAATTGTGGCATAAATCTCTTTCCTGAAAATGACCGGGATCTCGGTACAAAGAATATCACGAAGCACTCCGCCGAAACAAGCGGTCATGGTTCCAAGCGCAATGCATATTACAGGATGCAGGCCAATGGCAATACCTTTTTCAAGGCCGATAAGCGTAAACACACCAAGCCCAATTGTATCGAACAGGAACAGTGAAACCCTTAATTTATCAAGCTTCTTCCTGAATAACAAGGCGATAACAAAACCGGCAATGATCATGTACACGTAAGTAAGGTCTTTCATCCAGCCCACAGGGGTTCGGCCAATCAAAACATCACGCAGCGTACCGCCACCCACAGAGGTTACAAAAGCGATGACAAACACCCCAAAAGGGTCCATCTTTTTATTCATTGCGGTAAGTGACCCGGAGATGGCGAAGGCCATTGTTCCCAGTATATCAAGCAGTTGAAACATTACATATTCTGGGTATAGTAGTTATAATCGTGCAGGACGGTATTTACAAATGCCATCGCATTTGCCGATGTAGATTTGATTCCCGTAACATTTTCAATCCTCATCTGCAGCCTTTCTATCATTGGGAAATCTGTTGTGCGCATGCTGGCCTCGTAGGTTTCTTTAATGATACGTACATCGTTATCACTCAACTTAATAACCAGCGGATATATAGGCACATAATTGCTTTGTACTTCCCTCAATATTGTATGGTTTATGCTGATGTCGTTCTTAAGGTTAATAACGGCAGTACCTGCTGCCATATCGCCTAAACGCTGGTGTTTTTTGCTGTTAGAAACAAAGATAAGCGCAATGATACCACCTGTTAAATTGATATCAACCAGGCGCATCAGCCATCGGATGAGATAGTCGCCAAAACTTGCCTGATAGCCGTCTATCTTGATGACTTTAAGCTTAAGAAGCTTTTTCCCGGGGGTCTGCCCCTCAAAGATGCTTTCAAATACCAGGCTGTAAAATATCACCGGGATATTAATCCCAAGGTATACAGTTGCTACCTCCCACTGGTCAAGGCTGCTCATATAATTATCAAGCCCGGCAACGCTCATAAGGATATAAGTAACGATACCGGTGTAAGCTCCTTTTATAAAAATATCAATCCAGCTTGCCCCCATTCTGGCGCCCGCATGGGCAGCTGTAAAATTAATATTCACATTTTGTGTCGTTGTTATAGATAATTCTGACATATTTTATAATTTAGCTGTGTATGAGAGAAGTTGCATTTATAAAACAAAATAAAGAAAAATGGCTTGAATTTGAGCAGGCTATTTTCGGTAAAGCTAAAAAAAATCCTGACGAACTTGCCAGTTTGTACATACAATTAGTTAATGACCTGTCTTTTTCGCAGACTTACTACCCTAAGAGCAAGACCGTTGTGTACTTAAATCACCTTGCTTCGCTTACCTATCAAAAAATTTATAAAACCAAGCGCGAAGAGGGCAACAGGTTCATCTTTTTCTTTAAGACCGAAGTGCCGCTCATTATTTATGAATACAGGCGTTATGTATTATATGCCTTTTTGCTGTTTACTATCTTTACAGCTATAGGCGTTATATCTGCCGCTAACGATACAACCTTTGTTAGGCTTATACTTGGCGACAACTATGTAAACATGACCCTGGAGAACATAGAGAACGGAAATCCGGTTGCCGTGTATAAAAGTGGCAGCAACTGGGGAAGCGCCGTAGGCATCACTGCAAACAACCTTTACGTGGGCATCAGGTGCTATTTATATGGTATTTTTGCCGGATTTGGAACTTTACTAATGCTGTTCTACAACTGCGTTATGCTGGGTTCATTCCAGTATTTCTTCTACGAGCAGGGCGTTTTCTGGGAGAGTGTTCGCGGAATATGGATTCACGGCTGCATGGAAATTTTTGCCATCGTGATAGAAGCTGCTGCAGGATTCATCCTGGGTGCAAGTATTTTGTTTCCTAAAACATATTCAAGGATAGCATCGCTTAAGATAGGCTTTAAGAGCGGACTCAAAATACTGCTCAGCACCATGCCGTTTACATTTGCTGCAGGCATGCTCGAAGGGTTTGTAACACGCTATTCGCCTGACATGCCAAGGGTTTTGAACCTTTTTATAATATTTTTTACATTATCGCTTATATCTTATTATTACCTTATCTATCCGTTCAGGGTAAACAGGAAAATGAAAAAGAACTTTGCCTCATTACAATAGCTATAAACGATAACAACCGTACAACCACGATTAACTGTGAATAAACTATTACTATACCTGCTGTTATTAAGCAGCCCCGCCTTTCTTAATGCAGGAATTTTGCAGGATGAAACTATCTATGCAGACTCCCTTAATAAAAGTGAGGAATACATTGAAGAATTTACGCCTGCAAATAACAAGGATTCTGTTGCAGAGGCCATAAACTACGTTGAACCTGTATATAAAGACCGAAGATTAAAAGACGGTTTTAAAAAGAAATACGACGACGAAGACTTTTTATATGAACCTAAACCAAAGCCTAAAACACTTTGGGACCGCTTTTGGGAAGGAGTACGCGATATCCTTGATTGGATTTTTTCAAGCAATGGCAAACCGGAAAGCACTGCATCGGTAGTTATTAAACGTATTATTGCAGGCCTTGTGATCCTTGGGGTTATTTACATGATAGTGCGTGCAATACTAAACAAGGAGGGTATGTGGATCTTTGGGCGTTCGCGCAAGAAGATTACTGCCAGCGATGTGTTTGAAGAAGATATCCACCAATTGGATTTCAACAAGCTGACTACCGAAACGAAACAGGCAGGAAACTATAAACTGGCTGTGCGATACTACTTTTTATGGCTGCTTAAAAAAATGGCAGACCGCGAAATTATAGACTGGCACTGGGATAAAACAAACAGTGATTACCTGTATGAAATAAAGAACCCACAGCTTAAAAAAGATTTTGAATACCTTACATATGTGTATGATTATAGCTGGTATGGCGATTTTCCGCTGGACGAACAGGCATTTGCCAAAGCCGAAAAAACATTCCAAAAAACCTTAAATACGCTATAAGATGAATAAAAAGTCAGGAATTTTTATCGTATTACTGGTTCTGGTATTGTTGATTATAATAATAGCAGACGCTATGAGGCCCGATACCATAGACTGGACACCAACCTATGCTACTAAAGATAAAGTGCCATTGGGCTTGTACATTTTTGATCAGGAATCGCCTGAATTGTTTAAAGGCGATACGGTACAGAAACTTACCACAACCCCTTATGAATTCTTTGAAAGCCTATATGACTATGAGAGCAAAAGATACAGGGAGCCTGGTAACTTTATAAACATAAACGAAGAAAACGAGATAGACGATGAGTCGGCTAAGGAGCTGCTTTATTATGCAGATCATGGAAACACGATTTTCCTGAGCATGAAGAGCTTTCCGGGCCCTATACTGGATTCATTAAAGTTAAAAACCGGCGACGATTTTACAATAAAGGATTCTACTTATTTATCGCTGGGAGAAAAGAAACCTGTAAAGAAATACCTTTTTAAGGGCGGTACAGGCTATACGTATTTTGATTCGCTGGACACTGAAAAGGTAAAAATACTTGGCTACCAGACCATAGGAAAAAAGAAACACGCCGACTTTATAGAAGTACCTTACGGTTACGGACGCATTTTACTGCACACACAGCCTGCTGCTTTTAGTAATTTCCATTTGTTGAAAGACGACCACTACAAGTATGCAGAGGGTGTATTGTCATACATTCCGCAGGGCAGGGTTTTTTGGTATGCTAAAAAATACGAGAATGGAGAGGAATCGGACAGTATATTCAGGTACATACTTTCGCAGCGTGCTTTAAAATCGGCATTCTGGATTGCTATCATTTCGTTCCTTATATTTATTTTCTTTAATGCCAAGAGAAAGCAGCGCATAGTACCGGAAATATTGCCGCTTAAGAACACAACCGTAGATTTTGCCAAAACAATTGGTAACCTTTACCTTCAGGAGGGCGACCACCATACGATAATAGAAAAAAAGATAATATACTTTTTAGAGCACATCCGTAACGTATACCTTATAGATACCTATTCGCTTGATAAGGATTTTATAGAAAGGCTGCACTTAAAAACAGGCAAACCTGTAGAAGATATTGAAAAAGCGGTAGGTTTAATAAAAAAACACAGAAGCCAGCTTGCCAGCAACGAAGCTGACGCACTGGAAATTAATAAAGCAATTGAAAAACTAAGATTATGACAGAATCTTTTGAAAACCAAAATATGGACAACACCAACAACGACGGAATAACACCTGGTAACAATCAGGAGACAAACAGCACAGGCATTAATTTTGAAAAAACCGCTGCCCAGGAAAGCGAAGATATCAGCTTTCAGTCAAGGCTGAACCTGTCTGACCTGCAGGCCGGCATCAATGCTATAAAAGGTGAGATCAATTCGGTAATTGTAGGCCAGCACAAAATGATAGACCAGCTGCTAGTCGCTATTCTTTCTAACGGCCACGTGCTGCTTGAAGGTGTACCGGGTGTAGCAAAGACCATCACGGCAAAACTATTGTCTAAAACCCTTTCGCTGGATTTTAGCAGGATACAGTTTACACCCGATCTTATGCCATCGGATATTTTAGGAACATCGGTGTTTGACCTTTCAAAATCGGTATTCAACTTTAAAAAAGGTCCGATATTTTCTAACTTCGTATTGATTGATGAAATCAACAGGGCTCCTGCAAAAACACAGGCTGCACTATTTGAGGTTATGGAAGAGCGCCAGATAACAGTAGAGGGAGCTACCTATACTATGGAGGCACCTTTCTTAGTTATTGCAACCCAAAACCCTATTGAGCAGGAGGGTACTTACCGCCTGCCGGAAGCACAGTTAGACCGTTTTCTTTTCAAAATAAACATTGACTATCCTAACCTGACGGAAGAAATTGCCATCCTGCAAAAGGAAAACGCTCTTAAAGACAGGCAAAAGCTGGATCATATCAAACAGGTATTATCTCAGGCAGATATCATAAAATACCAGGCTATCGTAAAACAGGTTGTTATAGAGCCGCAATTACTGGAATACATAGCAAGAATAGTAACAAATACAAGAGAGAATGCATTCCTTTTCTTAGGTGCTTCACCTCGTGCCTCTATCGCCATCCTTAATGCATCTAAAGGTTATGCAGCCTTGAGAGGAAGGGATTTTGTAACTCCTGAAGATATTAAGGACGCAGCCATCCCTGTGCTTCAGCACCGTGTTATGGTGGCTCCTGAACGCGAAATGGAAGGCATTACCAGCGAGCAGATCATTAAACAAATAATAGACACTGTAGAAATTCCACGCTAATGAAGTGGCTTAACAAAATATACCTGAATAATTTCTTTTTCTATGTAGTGATGGCCATACTGCTGTGCTTTATAACAGCCCAGTTTTTTCCGTCACTATACAATGCAACATGGCTCGTGGTATATGCAGCCATCGGTTTTGTAGTCTTGGATTTCCTGCTGCTTTTTGCAACCAACCAAAGATTTACTGCATCCAGGCATACACCGGAGAAATTTTCTAATGGCGATGAAAACCCTGTAACCATAAGAATGGAGAGCGGCTATTCATTCCCCGTAGACATAAAGGTTATAGACGAAATTCCGTTTCAGTTCCAGGTAAGGGATTTTAAACTGAACCGCAAAATAGCATCTAACGAAAAAGATACCTTTGAGTATATGCTTCGCCCGGTTTCCCGTGGCGAATACCACTTTGGCAGGCTTAACATATATGTGTCGTCGCCGCTGCATTTAGTGTGCAGGAGGTTTATTTTTGACGAAGGTGCAATGGTGCCTACCTACCCTTCTTACATCCAGCTTCGCAAATACGACCTTATGGCCTTTTCTAACAGGCTGTTCCAGTACGGGCTTAAAAAAATACGCCGAATTGGGCACACCATGGAATTTGAGCAGATAAAGGAATATGTATCGGGAGATGATATAAGAACGATAAACTGGAAGGCCACTGCAAAGAAAAACCAGCTGATGGTAAACCAGTTTCAGGACGAGCGTTCGCAGACGGTATACATGGCCATAGATAAAGGCCGTGTAATGAAAATGCCCTTTAACGGGCTGAGCCTGCTGGATTATGCCATCAACTCTACCCTTGTACTCTCTAACATCATCCTAAAGAAACAGGACAAAGCGGGTATGTTTGCCTTTTCTAAAAAGGTAGAGAACCGTGTGGCTGCCGAAAGGCGTTCATCGCAAATGCAGCGCATACTGGAAAATCTGTACAATATAAACACTAACTTTTTTGAGAGTGATTTTGGGCGTTTGTATACAGACATAAAAAAGAACATTACACAAAGGAGCCTCATACTGCTCTACACAAATTTTGAAACGCTGGACGGACTGAAACGCCAGCTGCCCTACCTAAAAGGTATTGCCCACAGCCACATGCTGGTAGTGGTGTTTTTTGAAAATGTTGAGTTAGAACAGTTAATAAACAGCGACTCTAAGAACATACAGGACGTATACGACCAGGTTATTGCCGAAAAGCTGGCCTTTGAAAAAAGGCTTATCGTAAACGAGCTTAAGAAATACGGCATACACTCTGTACTTACAAAACCTGAAAACCTCACTATTGAAAGTATCAATAAATACCTTGAGATAAAATCGAGGGGGATTTTATAAACTGCTCATGAAACTAAACCATATTGTATGTATTGCAGCCGCATTGCTTATCGCATCCTGTAAAAAGGATACGACGGTAAACAATGCCGACCGGTCTGTTGAAAGACTGGAAATACCTGCCGACACTGTTGCGGCAGCTACCGCCCAAAGCGATGCAAAACCCGATTTACAGCAGCTTGTAACCTTATATACCGATCGTAAAGAGCATATTAAAATTCTGCTTACCCAATCTACCAGCGAAGAGGCAAATGAAATTTATGATGCCTATTATGAAGAAAACATGCTGTTGCTTAGCAGTATGTACAGGGCAGAAAATAATATGCTGGAACATTTTTACGATTATTTTTATGATGAAGAAAAGCGTATTACTCCTCCAGATTCTATCCAGCGTAAAGTAATTTTGCTAAAAAAAGCGGGGCTTGACCTGTGTGAACAGGGAGAAGGCTATGTAGATATTTGCGCCGGAAGCGATTATTATTACAATATTTTTAAGCTTTACGTAACTCCTGACTATAAAGAATTTATACGCATAAATGCCGATGAAGACAAAGAAGTTTATGCTTTTGATGCGGGCCTTCATGTAACTTTTGAACAGGTATCTGAAAGGGTCTTGCATTGGGAAACGTTTTTGCAGAAGTTCCCAAAAACTAAATTAAGGGAGAAAGCCATAGACAATTACAAGTCATATCAGATGGATTACCTTTTAGGTATGGACAACACCCGCTCCATGAATACCGAAACAGGCCAGCTTGAAGATGAAAATATTGCTGAATACAGGCGTTTTATCGCCAAGAACCCTAACAGTTTTACATCTAAACTGGCTAAGATTACACTTGAGAATACAGGAAATTTAGAGCAGCTTCAGGCACGCATAGAGCAGGAACAGGCAAAATATTTTAAGTAATAGCTATTGTTGCTTAACTTTGCAGGCGAAATATACCCAGATGAAACAAATTACGAGCCCGCAGAATCCTTTTATCAAATCGTTGGT
>Ga0163161_10001454_pt1 | contig 17494 bp, 15 predicted proteins | sample S45metaG_FD_129847 | JGI IMG/M metagenome (GOLD analysis project Ga0163161, IMG submission 129847) | Switchgrass rhizosphere microbial communities from Kellogg Biological Station, Michigan, USA - S4-5 metaG | ecosystem: Host-associated > Plants > Roots > Rhizosphere > Soil | place: USA... | reverse complement strand
TAGAGGCGCTGGTGAGCAGGGCAAAAACCAGAGAGTAGAAATAGCCAGTACGCATAAATGAAGCTCCATGACATCGATTGAGAAAGCAGCTTTTCCGAAGCTGCCTTCCAAACTTAGGCGATGTCTGGAGCCTGTCAAAAAGGCGTTTGTTGCAGAATGTGAAGCAATCGATGTGAAATAGAGCCGTGACCGATCGTCTTGAGGATACCTTTCTGCAATTCCCATTGTTCGTCGTAGATCAGGTCTCTTTCGCTGCTTTGACTCGATTAGGTCACTATGATGTGGGACAATTCGTCCATTGAATTACGCCAATAACACTCTGCACCGCGAACACTCCAAGACCCCAAGCAAATGGACTTGGAAATACAATCATGACGCTCAATATCACTTCGTAGGTTTTCACAATGGCTAACGACCCTATTCTAATTACTGGCGGCGCCGGATTTATTGGCTCGCATCTCACAGACGCATTGCTAGCAAAAGGATACAGCGTACGAGTATTCGACAACTTGTCCACCGGAAAGCGCATTAACCTCCCCCTGGACAATCCTCATGTCGAACTGATCGAAGGTGATGTCGCCGACTCCGCGGCATTAACACAAGCAATGCGCGGGTGTAAGGCGGTTGCTCATTTAGCGGCCGTAGCTTCAGTTCAGGCCTCTGTTGAAGATCCTGTTCGTACGCACCAAAGCAACTTTATTGGTTCTTTGAACATTTGCGAAGCAATGTACCAAGCCAAAATTAAACGCGTGGTATTTGCATCGAGCGCCGCAGTATACGGCAGTAATGGAGAGGGTAAAGCTATCTGCGAACAAACGCCAAAAGCACCGTTAACTCCGTATGCTTCTGACAAACTAGCGAGCGAGTACTATTTTGATTTCTATCGGCGTCAACATGCTTTAGAGCCTGTAATTTTTCGCTTTTTCAATATCTTTGGCCCACGTCAGGACCCAGCATCGCCGTACTCTGGTGTGATTAGTATTTTCAGTGAGAGGGCGCAAAAAAATCTACCGATAACGATATTCGGTGATGGTGAACAGACTCGTGATTTTGTTTATGTCGAAGACCTTGTAAATGTATTAGTTCAGGCATTAGAAGCACCCCACACCGAAATCGGCGCTATCAATATTGGTACTAATGAGTCTATCACGTTAAATCAAATGATCGACAACTTAGGTCAGGTGGCAGGAGTAACTCCTACTGTTATTTATGCGCCGCCGCGCCTTGGCGACATTCGTCACTCCCGGGCTAACAACCAAAGACTGCTCGAGCAGTACCAATTTCATCAGACCCCAATGAACATCGGCTTAGCAAAACTGCTGGCAAATCATCAATGATGGCAGTTTAAATAACGGCCTCCAGCTTCTGAGCTCTTCTCCTCCCAATGCATGGCAATAATTTTAAATAAATTTAAATTTTCGACCAACCTCTTTGCCCGAACGACACCATGCATTTTTTACCAGTCAATACAATACTAAGCAGTTCATCCAACAAGCTAATATTTCGTAATCGCTCCACGAACCCCATATTCAATGCCGAGATTTCGATGCCTGATACTGTGCTCCCGCTCTCTTTCACAAGCCAGCGGCCATGATGCGTCCTGATGCTAAAGTTGAAAAAGTGTACCGCGTAACTGATCCATACCCACCAGTCCAGGCAGACGGCGCGTGAGATGGGGGTGAAATCGAATCATGCTGGCGGTTCGTGGCACAGTTACTTCATTTTTTGTGGCCTGATATCCACCACCATTCCCGCCTGTACGTTTTTGATCGGTGAAAGCAAGTGCGGCGAAATATTCCAGCGCTGGCCGTTGTCGGTTACCAAAGTGACGGTCTTGTGATTGAACTTCATGACCGTGCCAGACAGGCGCTCACCACTAGGTGAGTCGAAGCTTATCCGTGCTCCTGGATGGAATTGCATCATCGATTTATGAGCTTCCAACGACTCCAGCCTCTTCAGCCGTTCGATAATGTGATGATTTAACGTCACTAACTCATCGACACTCAGATGATCAATATTGATACTCAGGATGCCCTCCAATTCCAGGGTAGTAGCGCCTCAAAGTCTTCCACCAACACAGCCTGCGGTAATCGCTCCAGCACGTGGCGTAGCCACGTATAGGGCTCCTGGCCGTTTGCCTTGGCCGTCTCGACCAAACTGTAGATCTGAGCACTGGCGGTGGCGCCCTTGGGCGCGTCACTGAATAACCATGCCTTGCGACCGATAACAAACGGCTTGATTGCTCTTTCGGCGGCATTGTTGTCGATCGGTAAAAAGCCGGCCTCAATGTAACGCTCCAGCCGGCTCCAGTTGCTGGCCAAATAACCCACGGCCTTGCCCAAGGCACTTTGTGATGTGACCTGGGGGATGAGTTTTCTCCAGCCAGCTTTCAGTTGAGCGAGCACTGGTAAGCTCTTTTCCTGGCGACCGACAAAACGCTGATCATCCGTGACCTCTTTGAGTTCATTCTTGCCATACAGCTTATTAATCATGGTCAACGCGATATCGGCACGGCCCGTCTTGCCTTTGGGCTGCACTTTTTGCGCATCAACGAACTTACGCCGGGCATGCGCCCAGTAACTTAGGCGCTCGACACCCAGCTGCGCGCCCACGGCGTTATAGCCGGCGTAATCGTCGGTCATCAGGTCGCCGCGACAATCGGCGAGCAAACGCAATGGCACCTCCTGCGCTCGGCTGTGTAGTCAAAAAGGATAACTGGCCGCTCAGGCGTGCCGCTGGCTTGGCCCCACATCCAGGATTGCCTGGTCGGGTCTCGATCCGGTTCCTTGAGCACTTGTACCCGCGTTTCATCACTGTGGATCACCGGACTTTCCAGCAAACGGTCGCGCATCAGATTCAGCGGCGGCTGAAAGTGTTCGCAGCACTGGATCACCCAACGCGCCAGGGTTTGGCGTGGGATGTCGACGCCGTGTCGGCTAAGGACTTTTTTCGAATTGATACAGCGGCAGACCATCGACGTATTTGGTGGACAGCAGCATCGTCATGACGCTGGGGCTGGCCATGCTTTTTTCGATCAATTGGGCCAGTTTGTCGGCGGTGATTAGCGCAGCTTCACATCCGCGGCAGCCGTAGACCTTGCGGATGTGTTTAATCAGATGGATCTGTATCGGCACAATTTCCAGCTGTTCGCTGGTCTCTTCACCGATGGTGTGTTTGCGACAGCCGCAAGCGCAGGTCAGTTCATGTTCGGGCAGTTCATGGATGACTTCAATACGCGGTAGATCGGCTGACAGTGGTTTGCGTTTGCCTCGGCGTTGAGTGGGGCAACGACTTCTTCGTCAGTCAGACTCATCGGAGACCGGAACCGCGAGGCTTTCGGGTTCATTAAAGAGCGCGAGCTGCGGCGTCTCCAGATCGACGGTTTGTTCTGATTTGCGCCCGAAAAAACGTTGACGCCATAGCTTGATCTGTTCTTCAGGTCAACAATCTAGTCTTTGTCCACCTGACGCTCATTGAACATCTGCACAAGCATTTACTTGAGCAAAACCGGATCAACAGGGAGATTGTCGGGCATGGAAATCATGGCCCGGATTATACCCAATCAAGCGACAAATCGCAGCGTCAAAACCTGATGCGGACGGTTGCGCCACAGATCAAAACCGTCGAGTAACCAGCTCAGTTCCTGAACCGTCAGGATAATTAGCTTCATCTGTGTCGTCAGGGGGCGCTTTGAATCGTTCGGATTCGAGGTGCTTGAGCCAAAGGGAGAAGCCGTTGCGCTGTTGCGCTCCAATAAAGGATTTTCACCCGATTACGGGGGCGATTCAGAAAAACAAAAAGCACAGGGTCGAACACCGTCACTTTGATATCCAACTCGACCAAAGCAGCGAGGCAGTCGATGGATTTTCGGAAATCGACAGGCTTGGGGGTAGAGATAGACTTTTTCGACTTTGGCGTCGGGACGCATCATGGGTGTGATTTTTGATGGGAATCGGGAGCACAGGAATGGCGAATCTCCTTTGACTCTATCAATTTTTAAAAAAAAGAACGAATATAGCGGCTTTTGGCCAGATACACTCGAGTCTTAGGCCTACAACTTAACTAAAATCAACGTTTCCGGACGGCTCGTTATGACTGCTGCCAATTCTACTCACAACAAAAAACATCACGATGGCAAACTGGAATTCATCCAAGCCATGCGTGGCATAGCTGCTCTAATGGTTGTGATGCTACATATTTTACAACAACAAAACATACCAATCGATTCTAGTTTTTATTATTGGTTATTTTCTGGCGGTGGTGCTGGCGTACCTCTATTTTTCGTCATCAGCGGATTCATCATGGCCTACTCAACAAAGGGAATAGAGCCTTCATTTCACAATTCACTTACCTTTCTCATAAAACGACTTTCAAGAGTCTGGCCCACCTATGCGATTTTGACTATTATCTTCTGGATCACTGTAACGGTCACTGACAATTTTCTCGGGGCGCATTTTCCATACTCCGTCTCAGACATTTTTAAATCAGTTTTATTCATACCATTAAAAAATGATTCATCGCTAGCCCCATTACTTGGCGGAAGTGTTCTATTTCCGGGCTGGTCATTGAACTACGAACTATACTTTTACACATTGTTTGCTGTCTGCATGATCTTCGGAAAACTACGGTGGCCTGTCTTCTTTTCCTTTATTACCTTGACGCTTATCGGGCTACCACTATTGAACGGCGCTATCCCTACTCTGGACGCCTATGTTAATTACGGCTGGAGATCATACCTTGCGCTTGTCACCTCCCCGCTGATCTGGGAGTTCGCAGCCGGCGTCATAATTGGGTTGATATATTTCTCACCATTGAAAATCAACAGCAAATCTTTCGCCCTATTCCTCTGCGCCGCGAGCGTTTCCCTTGCTATTTGGGTCAATCTTTCTAAGTTTTCTTGGGGAATGGGTATTAATGGATGGGGATGGTCATTGATCCTGATGTTTTTTGCGTTCACTATTTCAAGCAAAACTGTTTCTTTCAAGATTCCAGAATGGCTGATATGGCTTGGCAACATCTCTTACTCCTTATATTTGATCCATCCATTTTTTGTAAAACCTGTTTTTGATGTTCTTTGGGAGACTAGTTTTAGAGCTCAGATTCGGGACCCAAGCTTTTCCTTGGTTGTAATCTGCTTTTCTATCTTTTTCGCAGCGCTTTCGCACAAGTATTTAGAGGTTCGCCTCAGCGACTTTATCAGAATCAAGATACTCAGTTATTTCAATCTTAATGGTCGAGAAAAAGTGATTCTGATTAGCTCACCCACTCATCAGGTAGTAAATTGAAGTCAGCGACGAACAACCAAGCAAAATTGCCAGAGACATTTAGTAATGTGCAACGGCCAGTGCCCAGATCTACAGTTTGGTCGAGACCGCCAAGGTCAACGGCCAAGAGCCCTATACATGGCTGCGCCACGTACTAGAGCGCCTGCCACATGCACTGTCGGTGGCCGACTACGAAGCGTTGTTACCGTCGAACTGCTCACCGGAAATGCCACGGCAAACGGGAAACGTACCTGGTGTACTTCGTGGATCGGATACGACTTTTTCGACTTTGGCGTCGGGACGCATCATAGGTGTGATCTCCTGATGGGAATCGGGAGCACAGCGTCAGTCTTCAACTGGCGGTTTTGAATGTGGGTACGGTGGATCGCTTACAAAAAAGCCATGCTCAATCGAGACATGGCTTTTCAACTTTTTTAATGAAGTTAAGGATCGATACGACGCTGTTGATGAATAAAATCAACAATGTCGCCGTCGGGTGTATAACCACTGACGGTCTCTCGTAAGATTTGGCGAACCCGCGAATAGTCGTCATCTCGAACCGCATTAAGAAGTTCAGTGAGTTTCGTCTTAAGCGTTTCCCAAGGGATATAGTCTTCGTTTGCACTCATTATCATAGGGTGTTGTGTCGCGACGACGTTATCACCAATGAGGAGCTCTTCGTAAAGCTTTTCACCAGGACGCAAACCCGTAAACTCGATTGAAATATCACCTTGATGATTTTTCTCCGAGCGCACACTAAAACCAGATAAATGAATCATCTTTTCAGCAAGTTCGACAATCCTTACTGGCTCCCCCATATCCAAAACAAACACGTCACCACCTTGACCCATAGATCCAGCCTGGATGACTAACTGAGCGGCTTCAGGAATAGTCATAAAATAGCGAGTGATTTTTGGATGAGTTACCGTTAGCGGCCCTCCGGATTTAATCTGTTTATGAAAAAGCGGTATTACTGAACCAGAGGATCCTAATACATTGCCAAATCGGACCATGGTAAACCTTGTTTTATTCACTTGAGAAACGTTAGCGAGATCACCAAACATTACTGGCGCCACTTCTTGGCTTAGCGCCTGAAGAACCAACTCCGCAAGACGCTTTGTACTACCCATGACATTTGTAGGGCGCACAGCTTTATCTGTGGAGATGAGCACAAAATTGGCAACTCCAGCCTGGACAGCCGCTTGAGCAGTATAGAGAGTCCCGATGACATTATTTAAAACTCCCTCTGCGATATTATGCTCCACCATTGGAACGTGTTTATAAGCTGCGGTATGGTATACCGTGTCGACACGCCAGCTTTTCATCACATCCAAGAGCTTTTCCTGACTTCGAACAGAACCCAAGATAGGCAGCAATTTTATGGGTAATGACTCACGAGCAATCCGTTGCTCTAGCTCAGACAAAATACTATATAGATTAAACTCACTATGTTCGAACAATAGTAGAGTGGTTGGTCTTAATGCTACTATTTGACGGCAAAGCTCTGAGCCTATAGAACCACCGGCACCTGTGACAAGAACCGTTTGATTTTTAATACATTGTTCGAGTAACCCGCTCTGCGCGGGCACTGAGTCACGCCCCAACAAATCGGCAACATCAACTTCTTGAATATCATCTACTTTTACTCGACCGCTGGCTAAGTCCATAAAGCCGGGAACACTACGAACGTGTAACGGAAAACCTTCCAAAAACCCTAAAATCTCGCGACGTCGCACCCTGTTAGATGATGGGATAGCCAATAATATTTCCTGCGCCCCCGTAACATCAATCATCTGTTGGATATGTTTTGGCTTATAAACGTGAAGGCCTGAGATAACTCTATCTGCGATAGTACTGTCATCGTCTATAAAGGCTACTGGTCTCATAACCCGCCCCATACGCAGAGCAGCTACAAGTTGATTTCCCGCTGCCCCCGCGCCATACACCGCAACCCTGGTTAAACCATTGTCCCGACTAGTAAATGGGACATGTTGAGCTGCGGAAAACCAATCCCCCAGAAAATATTGACGCATCGCTAAACGCAAACCGCCTACCATCATCAAACTTAACCACCAGTAGTTAAAAATGATAGAGCGCGGGACAACGTTTTCGTGGTTGCTATACCAATAAACTACTATACCGAGAGTTAGCGACGATAAAGAAACAGCCTTGATAATCGCAATTAAGGCATCGTTTCCAAAATATCGCATTACAGCCCGATACATTCCGAATCGAATAAATAGAGGAATAGCGATAATAGGCGCGCAAATAAAAAGCCATATGTGATATATCAGCGGGTTGATAAACTCATCTAACCCCAGCCTTACAACGAATGCCATCCATAGGGCTAGCCAGACCAACAGCGTATCGGTCAAAACTTGAATTAGTCGCTTCTGGCGTCGCGGCAAGCCTAGAAGGAACTCTCTCAATCTATCCATATATCCTCCGAACACCTTACTACCTCTGCCAGCCTACATGATTGCTAATATTTAGATGCCCAAGAGAGCTGTTGAAAATAACCTGAACATCATTAGGTTAGCGGGCTTCTACCCCACCTGCATTATATTTCACAGCAATGAAAATTAATGGCACATAGGCAAACAGTAACGCAACCACTCCATCAAAAAAATCGATTACCACGAGGTATGCCAAAGGGAGCAGCCAAAAAATATTGATCAGGCCAACGGCCAAAGTCACCGAAAAATGATTGCCAAAATGGCGCGAAGCGAATTGGTAAGCATGGCTACGGTGCGCTTCATAAACTTTATCTCCTCTTAGCAAACGACGAATCAACGTGAAAGTCGCATCAATGATAAAGACACCGAGTAATATCAGCCAGCACCAAAAAAAATTTGAAAAAACGTTGGCTGCCTGTAAAGAGAAAATCGCGAGCGTTATACCCAAAAAGCCGCTCCCTGCGTCGCCCATGAATATTCGTGCAGGTGGAAAATTCCAATATAAAAAACCTGAAACAGCAAAAGCTAATAACAAAGGCCCCCATATTAACTGCGGAAAGCCACTTACAAAGTACAGCAAAACAGCGCTTAAGCAGACAGTCACCGCTTCGATGCTAGCAATTCCGTCGATACCATCCATGAAGTTATAAAGATTCAACATCCAAACCAGATATATTGCTGCAATTATATAAGCGAAAGGGCCGATATTGACATCGACTCCAAATATAATTAATGGTGGCAAACTAGCCACCCAATATAACGCCCAGCAAGCGGCTATGAAATGTCCAAGCAATCGCCAACGCGCAGCCACATGCCCATGGTCATCGAGAAATCCCAGTAGCGCAACCACTCCACCGGCTCCGATTAATCCGAAGGCTTGTGCCCAGGAGAGATAGCCTTCGATAGAAAGGAGAGGAAGAAATAAAAGAAAACTTAGAACAATCGCTACCCCACCACCCCGCGGCGTAGGATTCGAGTGCGAACTGCGACCATTAGGAACATCAATAAGGCTGTGTGACAACGCATAAACGCGAAGCAATCTAGTTAAAAAAAGCGAACAAATAAAAATAACGGGCAGCAAATACCAGGCGTTCATTGGTTACGGCTTCCTTGGAAATATTTTGCTGTTTTTATTAATGCGTCGTCAATGCTAAGTGGCGGCACCCAGTCCAATAATTCTTTATTTTTTTTAATATCGACCTGAAGGGAACCACAAAGGCGATCAGCCAATTTCTGCTGACCAAAAATCCGTGCAATCAACCTGAGTAACCCGACAGGCACTGGCAAAAGCCTGGATTTCTTACCCATTGCACTGGCAATTTTTCTTAACAGCTCAGTTGTGGAAAGGTCTTCTCCGTCGCTGACTAAAAACACTTGATTCGCTGCTGCAGGGTGGATCATACAATGAAATATGAAATCGACGAGATTATCCAGTGACAACAAGCTTCGCTTATTGTTAATTCGTCCAAAAGGTAGCGGTATGCCTTTTTCCACAACTCGCATCATACTTAAAAAATTCGCTTTAACGCCTGGACCGTAAACTAGCACCGGTCTAATGATTACAACTTGCATAGAAGTTTTGGCTGCGATTTCCAACAAGCCCGTTTCTGCTTCAAGTTTCGAAATACCATACTCATCCACTGGTGAGGCGGCTGAGTCTGCAGTATAAGGAATACCAAGGGGTGTACCTTCACCATTTACTTTAACCGAACTTATGAAAATGAATCTTTTTACGCCTGCTGCTGCCGCTTGCAATGCGAGATTCAATGTGCCATCGACGTTCACTCTACGAAACTCAGTCATAGAATCAGCAGCTAGATCCTTCATAATATGCACTCGAGCTGCAGAGTGAACAACTAGATCCACCCCTTCCAGCGCTTGAGTCCAATTCTGTTCCGCATTCAATCCGTTAAATAATACGGACTCAAACGCCATACCAGAGAAGGTATTTGGATCGCGAGTCGCCACACGTAGATCGAATAGTCCACGACGAGAGAGGTCATGCAAAACTGCATCACCCACAAACCCCGAAGCGCCCGTCAATAGTACTTTTTCCCGATAAGAATCCATTTGTTCACCGAAACCAGCATATCAAAGACCTATTCATTGAAAATAGCTCATCAATCGTTCATTGACCAATCGAACATCAAAATTTTTCTGGGCAATTTTAAAACCCTGCAACCCCATTGCCTCAATTTGCGTGGGATTGTTTATAAAATGTATCATTTTTTCCGCAAGTGCCTCCGCAGACCATGGAGGGACTATAAAGCCGTTGAGCCCATCAATAACTGTCTCTCTACAACCTGGTACATCGGTCGTAATTACCGGACGACCAATTGCCATTGCTTCCTGCGTGCTTCTTGGAACTCCCTCCCTATACGAAGGAAGGACAAATACACTGGAACTGGCGAGCCAACCAGCAACATCATCGACATGACCGCGATGATCCACCAACCCCTCACTGATAAGTGCTCTGACACCGTTAGAAGTCAAACCGCCAGGGTTAGACTCATCAAGACCACCTAACATTACAAACCTAGTACTCGGAGACTTACGTTTTACCAATCTTGCCGCTTGAATGAACTCATTAACACCTTTTTCTGCAAGTAAGCGACCAACAAATATGAAACTTATGGGCTCTACTGGGGGAACAGTATAAGGATAATTTGACAGATTCAAACCTATACCACCAAGCACACTGACTTTAGACACTTTGATTTTATACTTTTCTACCAAGTCAACAGGATCATCTTTGTTCAAGAAAATCAGCCGTTCCAAAAAAGGAAAGGAAACTCGATAAAGAAAGACTTGAATGAACTTCAACAACCTTCCTTTGAGTGCCACTCCCTCGGGTCGCTCTGTAAAGACGTATCCAAGCCCCTCGAGCATACCTATCCGTCGCTTAACTCCAGCCATCACAGCGGCCAAAGTTCCAAAGATTACAGGCTTCGAAAAATAACTAAATACTATATCAGGTGATATGACCTTTAACAACTTGACTAACTTGTAAGTGTTAATGATATCGCCTAGAGGGTTCAATCCTGTACGACTAAACACATAATCAACAGGCAAGGCTCCTAAAGCCCTCACTTTCGCTCGAGTGTCATCGTCAAAATCAAGCGCAAATGCAAACACTTGATTCCCTTTTCCTACAAGGGTTTTAATCAAGTCAGCTCTGAATCCTAGGACACAGGCCGCTGTAGTCCCCATTAACACTATCTTCATTTAAACAAACGTCCATAAAGTCATCGCAGGCGATCGGAGCTCATCGCAATGCGCTCCACGGCTGCTGCAACTACATTGAAGTGTAATACAGTAACCTTATACACTGAATCAGCATCGATACAAGATACCATGCATTAAGCAAGAGGTGCGATAATGGGCGCTTATTGAGCCTCTAGCCTGCGTCATGGCGCATACAGATTCGCCCAGGTGGTTACAACGGCATCTAGCGAATAGTTATCAATTACTCTCTGCCTGGCGCGTCGACCGAGTGCTCGGGCCGCTGATGTATCCATATCGAGTGCCAATCTGATAGTGGCGGCCAATTCTTCCACCTTGCCCGGCCGAACTATAAGCCCCCCTTCCTCGCCAACAACCTCCTTTACACCACCACAGTCCGTGGCGACAACAACTCTTTCGGTTGACATCGCTTCAGCTACTACGAGACCAAACCCTTCCCATGCAGACGAAAGGACATAGACATCGGTGGCACTATAAAATCCTGCAACATCTTCCCGCATTCCAAAAAATTTGACGCGATTAAAAATTTCTAATTCTTTGCATAGCGCAATAAGTTCGCTCTTTAACTCTCCATCACCAATAATCCAGAGCGTTATGGCCTTGTCAACTCTGCATAAAATTTCAAATGCACCCAACAAGCAGGGATAATCTTTTGCAGCAACTAATCTTCCAACGGCCAAAATTACTTTCTCATTCGCAGAGATCCCTTCAGCGCTTCTAATATTAGAGCGAGACAATTCATCGAAACTGAATTTATCCGTATCAATTCCGTTCGGTACAACAAGCATCTGACCGTGCTTCACTGCCCCTTTAGACTCAAAAGCTTCAACCGCACCGCGACTGACGTTCGTAGTTACATCTGCAAGAAAATTTGTCATCCTATAGGCATACATCCTGAGCCTACCACCTTCATTATTACTGTGAGCTGTGCATATAAGTCGCGGAACATGAGTCACTAATCGGACCAGACGCGCTAATAAATTTGCATGAACCATATGAGAATGCACAACATCTGGTTTGAAGGATTTAATTAAAGCTCTTAACGTCAAAAAGCTTCGAATCCCCCCGCAGATCGATTTCGTACTCCCCAACCCTATGGCCCTAACAGACTTATCAGACGATATCAATCGCCCAGAACCAGTTAGATAGACAATCAATACATTATGGTTACGGGAAATAAGCCGTCGAGCCAAATCTAATACCTGGCGCTCGGCTCCGCCTACATCTAAACTAGTGATAAAAAATAATATATTCATGAAAACCTGTTAAGCAATGTATATAAATAGCACTGTATGGAACGAATAAGATATTTTGCTTTAAAAAATATACTTATTTCCCTTCCTATTTGCGACCAGTAAAAAACCAGGAAACCCTTAGGGTTTTTACGCAAGTTAGAAGAAAAATTCCGAGAATAACCATCATCAAGATAATCACAGAGATATAAAATTTCATTTGGAAAAAAATATATTAGCCCCTCGTCACCTATCTTATTCCAAACATACAGTTCCGGAACAAACTTCTCTCCTGGAAAAACGGGAAATTTATGCCTTATTAGCATTTCGGTTTTAAAGACATAGGCCAAATCGCCTTTAAAAAGATGTCCTGCTCCAGTAGGTGTCAATATTATTGGCATATCGCCAACATTTAATTTAACGCCTAACAATTGCATGTCAAAATAGGCTTTCCGATAGCATAAGCCGACCGTACCTTCATCACTTGGTTGATCTATCGAGCTTAAAATCGTTGCAATCGCTTTTGGGACTAGAGCGTCGTCACTATCAACTATGAATAACCATGGTGTACTGACGTGAGCGGCACCACTATTTAATGCAACATGCTTTCCACTATTTAATTGTTCAACAATACGAATTTTGAACGGAGCCGAACTAGCGAAGCCCGTTAAAATACTTTGTGTGTCGTCTAGACTACCGTCATCAACGATCAACCATTCAAATTCCATGCAGGTCTGGGCGCATAGGCTCTCAAAAAGCCGTGGGAGTGTTGTTGCTCTGTTATAAGTTGCTGTAAGTACAGTAATCACAACTTTTACCTCGCCCGACGATTTATCGTTATATCTACAACCACAAATATTAACGCAAGCAGCAAACATGCTTCAGTGATAACGAAACCCATCACTATCCCGTTAACGCCATACCAAATTGATAGTAATGCTGCAAACAACATGGACATTATGGAAAAAAACATCATAAGGCCACTGGTTATTTTATCCCGGCCCATCGGTATTAACATGCATAGCCCGATCGCTTGATTGGCTAACCTAAAAGGAATAATCCATACAAATATTTTTAGTATGCTGCTTGCTATTATAAAACCCGAACCTAAAATTGTTTGAATTAAAAAATCGCCCACGAAAAATATTGAACCAGCGGCGAGGATACCCGCGGCAAACATACCAGCCACAATCATCAATGACAGCCTAATCGTATTATCTCTAGATGATAGATATTGACGATTCAAATATGGAAAAAACCCTATAAGAATTGGATTTACGAACCCTACAAAACCACGAATTATTTTTTCAGCCGGGACGTAAGAGGCAACAGCCACATGCCCAGATGTTGCCCCCACTAATGATGGGCCAGCACTAAGCAATATATTGTTTGAGCTTTTATAAATAAAAACATGAAAGCCGACTCTTAACTGCTGTATCCCCCCAAGTAAACACAGGCGTATTTTACCAACCCTTTTGATACACATAACATTACCGACAAATGTATTCAACAGCCCAAATCCGGCCATTATTCCAAGCGCTAATTTCGCACCACCCTCATCTTTAACAAACCAATATAAAAAAATCAAACTCGCGAAACGTAAAATCACCTCCAATATCACCACCACACTAATTTTTTCTAATCCCTGGAAAAACCAGAACGGGCTAAAACCGAAAGCTAAAAAATATAGAAATCCGAAAAATACTAGCGGACCATCAAAAAATAAAGAGCCATTTAAGACATATAGCACCGCGCTACACAGAAGAACAATTAACACGATGATCAATTTGGCAGAAAACACCTCTCCATAGATTCTGGATAGTTCTCCCTTGTCATCGCGAGCGATTGCAACCTGGCGCGACCCACTTAAAGAAAAACCGTACTCTACAATTAACGATGACATGAGTGCTACAGATTGAATAAGTACTACCTTTCCATATTCTTGAACGCCCAAAGCCCGGGCCAACACCGGAATTTCAAGTATTGGAATTAGATAAGCACAAAGTTGTGCAAAAAATAGAAAACCCATATTCTTAATTAGATACTTCAAAATCAGACTCTCAACTCTGTATCAGCGCTAGAATCCCTTCTCACACTTGAATGTATATTCGACAGGCGAGACAGCCAAGACAACATAATGGCCCAGTACCCCCACTCTGACATTTCCGAACTCAAAGGATGAAAGAGTAAGATAAAGCAATAGCACGACGCACCAAGACAAGCAGCCAACTTGTAATGTATAAGAGGTCCTTGATTAGGTCCACCAATCCACTCCCGCATTGCAAACACAACCATTGGACTCATAACTATTATCAGCAGTCCAATTTCACCTAATAAACCAAAATCACCTAGGATTGCCAAATATACGTTATGTATCACCATCGGAGTTCCGGTCACCAATGAAGTCGAACTTTGAAATCCACAACCTAGTGGTAAACATGCTTCCGCGTTGACGATACCATCACTAATCATTTGCGACCTAATAGGGTCTCCTTCAAACAATCTATTGAGTACTAAAATTGATTTACCATCAAGAAACCCATATATTAAATCCAAATTAAAAACTGCAAATACACCAACCACCATTAATACGATCGCCAAAACGGATAAAAATTTAGTTGTATTGATTAAAAATACCAGCATAGCAAATACAGCCACGATTACCGAAAACCACAAAAAACCCGTACGACTTGAATCCGCTAAAAGTAGATACACTGATGCCAACAAAATACAAATCGCTGGAATCATTTTCTGAAAAGAACTACTGAGAATTCTTGCCACTATAAAAGCTGCAAAGAACGCATTGGTTTTCCACAACACACCTGGGTACGCAATCATACTTCCTTGGCGGCCATCCCCGAGTAAAATGTAATAACCGACGAATACGTACTTACATAGCAGAAAAACAGAAAAACCAACTAAAGTTGAGATTGCAGCGATATAATAAAATTGATTAACTTGAAGAAATTGCGAATTTGAATAAACTACCACCAGCAAAGCATAAATCATTAAATATTTTAGCCCTTGATAAGCTGTATAAATATCAGCATTAACTAGACCTACAATTAACAGCGCGAAAACCAACACCAAAAATCCACAGGTAACACCAAAAAAAGCGGCGTCAAAATACGTTTTTTTTATACAACCAGAAAAAACTCCAACAATGAAAACCATCCCCCACAGAATCCAATAGCCTAAAGGAGAAATAACATTTCGCAGATCCCCAAGAACTACCAGTAAGCACGCAAATAGAACAATATAGAATGGCATTTTTCTTTCGCTAATCATATTAGCCACTTCCTGACCACTCATTGATACCAATATCATGTTTCTTTACAAATACAGCTATGCAAAGTTATATAATACTACCCAAAAGTCACAAAACCTAATACCTCACTCATACCAATAAAATCCGACTATTCAATTGATACTTGAGAGTTCTAACATATTAGGCAGTACTGTTGTATATTCCGTTTATGGTATATAGTCCAAGCCGAAATTCAAATTAAATTGAAATCAATCAGGCTTATGACCTCATATGATTCCTATCGGAAAGATATAGTATTAGCGCGAGCATAATGCCTGCCAACAAACCCAATATTAACCCTAATGCTAAGATTAATGATTTTCTTGGTTTTATTGGAGCGTCAGGACGATCAACTTCGCCATCTTCCCTGTAAACCCAAACATTAGATGGATTGACATCGAGGCTCTTATAAAACTCGTACTTTGACTGAAGATCACGTAAATGAGTTACAAATGGATCATCTGACTTGCGTTGTTCCAAGTTTTGAATTTCCGCCTTCAACGCCTTTGAACCACGCATGTAGATAATTTGGCCATCCATGCTGCCCGCTAACTCAACTGCTGGGTTACCTGTGATAATCGGGGGTTTTTCTAGACCTATTGCCTCTGCCACACGAAGCGCTTCTCGCAATTTCGTAATAGAATCTTGCCGAAGCTGAATGCCGCTTTCCCGCATGAATGTGATCTGCTGAAGAAGATTGCGCGCTCTAACCTGGCTTTCGGTGGAGACGTTTTTTATCATTTCCTCCTTTGCCAATACTCCCGCCCGGTCGGCGTATAATTGAACCCAAGTAGAAGCCAAGTCCGGATCATTCGCTTGTACAGATACAGCCGATTGATCCCCTGCATCTCTAGCCGGAAGAGTAACTGTCAATACCTTTGAAAATCGAGCATATAAAGCGTCTTTTGAACTTTTTTGCTCTGCCTCTGACAGACTCGGCAAATAGACTGTGTTAAAAAACTCTCTATGGAGGGACTCGGAGTTAAGTACGCGAAGGAAGATGGCGTAAATATCCTTGATTGTTAGAGGCGCAAGATCGGACTCACGAGTACGCCCGTAATTAAAATTAGCTATGTCATTTTGCGTAGGCGGTATAAGGAAAAGTTTTGCCTCGTAAACAGGCTTAGCCGTAAACGCATACGAAGCAGCTAATAACGTTGACAGAAGTGCAACACACAATATTAGCCACTTTCTACGCCAGATTGACGTCACCAATGCCCGAAGATCGATTTCAGAATTCCCAAATGATTCGGATGAACTACTCTGCATACCCCACTCGCCCTTTTCTTGTACGGCACCTCACTGCAGTGATGCGCTCGTTTTTCTCAAATACTTTCAATTTCTTGAATAAATACGAACTTCTTCAAGACCTGCTCTTCATCGCTGGCGTATTGTAGCAGCGGTCGAAGCAATCTCGGAGCAGGCAGAATGCTTTTCTATGGGTACAATCTCATCGAAACCGCTTTTTTTGCCCGGCTACGCTTCGGACAACGAATGCCATCAGGGGGCCGACCACCATGCCTAGCAGAAGTGACACTACGACGTACAGTGATATTGGAAGAGAAGGCGTTGACCAGCCCAAAAAAAGCAATGTCGATGGCTGTTGATTCTCCAACACAAATACTATTGATGTTATAGCTACGCATAATACCAAGACACTTAGCCCTACACGCTTAAATATAACCATGTCATCTCTCCATATCGAGTACTCAATTCTCTTCCTCATCTTCATTCACCCGATCCCTCAGCTCCTTCCCCGGCTTGAAATGCGGCACGAACTTGCCGTCGAGGCTGACGGACTGACCGGTTTTTGGATTGCGACCTACGCGCGGCGCGCGGTAGTGCAAGGAGAAGCTGCCAAACCCACGGATCTCGATGCGATCACCGGTGGCCAGACATTGGGACATTTGTTCAAGCATGGTCTTGATGGCCAGCTCCACATCCTTGGATGAGAGCAGCCCTTGATGGGTGACAATTCGTTCGATCAACTCC
>Ga0163161_10001453_pt1 | contig 17518 bp, 13 predicted proteins | sample S45metaG_FD_129847 | JGI IMG/M metagenome (GOLD analysis project Ga0163161, IMG submission 129847) | Switchgrass rhizosphere microbial communities from Kellogg Biological Station, Michigan, USA - S4-5 metaG | ecosystem: Host-associated > Plants > Roots > Rhizosphere > Soil | place: USA... | reverse complement strand
TCTACCGGGCACGCCACCAATATTATTGCAGGTTTAGCTGTCGGAATGAAATCGACTGTTATTCCGATTTTGGTTCTGGCCGGAGGGATTATGCTATCCTACCACTTTGCCGGTTTATACGGTGTAGCCATTGCCGCAGCAGGTATGATGGCCACTACAGCCATGCAACTGGCGATTGATGCTTTCGGACCAATTGCAGATAACGCCGGTGGTATTGCCGAGATGAGTCAACTGCCGCCAGAAGTACGCGAACGTACCGATAATTTAGATGCTGTTGGAAATACCACCGCCGCTACAGGAAAAGGCTTTGCGATCGCATCGGCAGCATTAACCTCTTTGGCTTTATTTGCTGCTTTTGTGGGAATTGCTGGCATTACCGCGATTGATATCTATAAAGCGCCTGTTTTGGCCGGCTTATTTGTTGGCGGAATGATCCCTTTCATCTTTTCAGCACTTTGTATCCAGGCAGTAGGTAAAGCGGCAATGGATATGGTCCAGGAAGTTCGCCGCCAGTTTAGGGAAATCCCAGGCATTATGGAATACAAAGCCAAACCAGAATATGAGAAATGTGTGGCCATTTCTACCAAAGCATCCATCCGCGAAATGATGATGCCTGGTGCCATTGCCTTGATTACGCCAATAATTATTGGTTTTACCTTTGGTCCTGAAGTTTTAGGTGGATTATTGGCCGGTGTAACCGTTACCGGTGTATTAATGGGTATTTTTCAGAGCAATGCAGGTGGTGCATGGGATAATGCCAAAAAATCTTTCGAGCAGGGCGTAATGATCAATGGAGAAATGCACTACAAAAAATCAGAACCGCATAAAGCTTCTGTAACCGGAGATACCGTTGGAGATCCTTTTAAGGATACTTCCGGACCTTCGATGAACATTTTGATCAAATTAATGTCTATCGTTTCACTAGTTATTGCCCCATATATTGCAGTTAAGGCAATTACAGCTGAACACAGAACAGAAGTTCGCAAAGAAATCAGAATTGAGCAAAAAACGGACAGTTTAGGCAAGGTAATTATGGATACTTTAACAAATACAACTGACACATTGAGGCATTAGTTGTAAAAACATTGATAAATTAATAGCTAAAGGGATTTTTAACCAAAATCCCTTTTACTTTTCCGTAATTTTTAATTACGTTTGGAGCTGAATTTATTATTACCAAAAAACTATAAAACACTTTAACTAAACTTTTATTTATGAATTTTAGAAAGTCTATTGACTTACTTACACAAGAAGCACAACAAAGTGGAGAAGGGACGCTCAAGCGGACCTTAGGGCCTACCAGCTTAGTTGCATTAGGTATTGGAGCCATTATTGGTGCGGGATTATTCTCCATCACAGGTTCTGCTGCTGCAAACAACGCAGGTCCGGCAATTACCATTTCCTTCATCATTGCAGCTATCGGATGTGCTTTTGCGGGCTTATGTTATGCAGAATTTGCGTCGATGATCCCTGTAGCAGGTAGTGCTTACACTTATTCTTATGCTACCATGGGTGAATTTGTTGCCTGGATCATAGGCTGGGATTTGGTATTGGAATATGCAGTAGGTGCAGCAACTGTATCCATCAGCTGGAGCAGGTATCTGGTCAAGTTTCTCGGCTATTTTGATATACATCTCCCCGCGCAGATGGTTATGTCGCCATTTGATACTGCAATTTTAGCAGATGGCACTACAGTAACCGGAATTCTTAATCTTCCTGCCATATTTATTGTGGTATTAATGTCGTTAATCCTCATTAAAGGAACTAAAGAATCAGCTTTTGTAAACGGTATTATTGTAGGTATTAAAGTTGTAATCGTATTCATTTTCATTATTTTAGGCTGGAAATACATTAATACTGAAAACTATACACCATATTTTATCCCTGCCGATAAACCAGGTCACCTGGATTTCTTTACGAATGGGTGGGGCGGTGTAATCAGGGCAGCAGCAATTGTATTCTTTGCCTATATCGGTTTTGATGCCGTTTCTACAGCAGCACAAGAAGCTAAAAATCCTAAAAAAGATATGCCAATCGGTATTCTTGTTTCCTTAATTATCTGTACCGTATTATACATCTTATTTGCACACGTAATGACGGGTGTAGCCAACTATGATATGTTTAGTGGTCAGGATGGAATTGCTCCGGTAGCTGTTGCCATTGACAACATGGGCGCGAAAAATGCTGCTGGTGTGGTCACTCCTGCTTACCCATGGTTAAACAAAGCCATTATCTTAGCGATATTAGGAGGTTATTCATCAGTGATTATGGTGATGTTAATGGGCCAGTCGAGGGTATTCTTCTCGATGAGTAAAGATGGTTTATTGCCAAAAGTATTCTCAAGTGTTCACTCTAAATTCGGTACACCATCAAAAAGCAATTTATTGTTCATGGTTTTCGTGAGTTTATTTGCTGCATTTGTACCCGCCCGTGTGGTAGGAGAAATGACCAGTATCGGAACATTATTCGCCTTTATCCTGGTATGTATCGGTATCGTAATTTTAAGAAAACGTATGCCTGATTTACCAAGAGCGTTTAAAGTGCCTTTGGTGCCTCTAATTCCAATTCTTGGTGTTGTGGTATGTTTAGGCATGATGGTGTTTTTACCATTAGATACCTGGGTACGTTTATTGGTATGGATGATCATTGGTATCAATGTTTACCTGTTCTATGGAATTAAAAACAGTGCACTGTCCGACAATAAGGTTACTACCTTAATCAGAAGCAATAAAGTGGTTTCATATGTTGGTTTAATTTTAGCAGTACTATTGGTAATTGTAGCCTTAATACACCACCATTTATCGTTGCAAGCCGCAGAATTAGATCCTAAAACAACGGCTGATTTTGGATTGTATTATTTCTCTCTGGCTTTTGCCATTTTACACATCGTCATTTATAGCTTCAGAATAATGAGTGCAAAATCTATTCAAGCTAAATAAATAAGCAATTATTAACAATATTTAAGGCCCCGACTAAAAGTCGGGGCTTTTTTTGTGTTAAATAATTGTTAATAAAACTACCTTTGCAAAAAATCGATAACATGAACCGCCATTTTGCCAGATATAAAAGGGTATATTTTCTGATCATTGCATTTCTCCCATTGTTTTCTTCAACAGGCTATGGCCAAAGAACCATTAATGATGTAATGGATTCCACAACCGTAAATCATTTACTCATTATCTCAAAGAAATACGGCTCCCTATCCTTTAGCGGATATTTACAGCCTCAATTTCAGGTGGCACAATCGAATGGTACACAGGCAGAATACCAGGGCGGGAATTTTGGCGAGTTTACCAATAACCGCTTCAGGTTACGCCGGGGCAGATTAAGGGCCGACTATATGCTTTTAACCGACGATGGCGCTCCCTCTACCTATTTTGTACTCCAGTTTGATGGTACAGAACAAGGTGTAGCCGTTAGGGATTTCTGGGGGCGTTATTATGAAAATAAATGGAAACTCTTTGCCGTTACCATGGGTCTCTCTGGTCGCCCGTTTGGGAATGAGCTGCAATTATCATCTTCGGTTAGGGAAGCGCCTGAACGTGGCCGGATGTCGCAGATTTTAATGAAAACAGAGCGTGATCTGGGCGTTACCTTTAGCTTAAATCCCCGCTGGAAAGATGCCAAACTCAAAAACTTTGTTTTCGACTTTGGTATTTACAATGGGCAAGGTTTAGCTGGCGCGGGAGAATTCGACAACAGCAAAGATTTTATATTCAGGTTAAGCCATAAAACCTATGCCTTTAACAATTTCACTATCGCAGGTGGCATAAGCACCCTACAGGGCGGATTAAACCACCGTTTGCCTGTAAGTTACAAGATGGACAGAATCAACGACCGATGGAGCATGGTGAAGGATTCGTCGGCATCAACCATTAATAAAGTTGCCCCAAGGAGATATTATGGTGCAGACGTTCAACTTGCGACTAAAACCAAAAGCTGGAAATCAGAATTAAGGGCCGAAGTGGTATCAGGCCTGCAAACGGGTACCTCTACCACATCAACCACACCAGGCTCCTACCCTGTAGATAATAAATCGGTGGCGTTACCTTATTATACCAGAACCTTTAACGGTGCTTATCTTACCTTCGTTCAAACGTTAAATAGTACCGATAATCAACTGATCTTAAAATATGATTGGTACGATCCAAACGCAAAAGTAAAAGGCCTTGATATTTCCAGCGACCGTGGCTTATCTCCGGCCGATGTGCGTTTCGATACTTTTGGTTTTGGTTTTTTACATCATTTTAATCCTCATTTTAAAGCTGTACTTTACTATGATATCATCAAAAATGAATCGACGAAAATTGAGGGTTATACCGCTGATAGAAAAGACAATGTACTTACTTTAAGAACCCAGTTCTATTTCTAATAAATAACGGCACAATTGAGGAATTGAAACAAATTCCGCTACCTTTGCTTAAAATTGTCCCGCTATGAAATTCGATTTTATGACGTTCAACTTAAGCCAGATCCTATCGACCACGATGGTGCTCTTTGCGATTATCGATATTTTAGGGGCTATCCCTGTTGTGATCGAATTGCGTAGAAAAGCAGGCCATATCGAATCGGAAAAAGCATCTCTTGTGGCTACAGGCCTTATGATCCTCTTTCTGTTTGTAGGGGAATCGTTATTAAAGGTAATCGGATTGGATGTAGAATCTTTTGCCATTGCGGGTTCATTCGTGATCTTTTTTATCGCTATGGAAATGGTTTTAGGGTTAACCATATTTAAAGAAGAAGCACCAGAAACCGTGTCTATCGTTCCGTTGGCTTTCCCCTTAATTGCAGGTGCCGGAACAATGACCACCCTGCTTTCGCTAAAAACAGAATACCATACCCAGAATATATTGGTGGGTATTATCCTCAATATGTTGTTTGTATATTTCGTATTGAAAAATACCAACAGACTGGAAAAGCTATTCGGAAAGTCAGGTTTAAATATCCTGCGTAAGGCTTTTGGCGTCATTTTATTGGCTATAGCGATAAAATTGTTCAGGAACAATACGGGGCTTTAAAGGATGGAAGATGTGGGATGGGAAATGGATGATGTAACTTCAAGCTTGTAGGAACAACAGACTGCTCTAGATTTCGGGCTACTCTACTGTGATTGCCACCTGCTATAGTTGTAGATTGTCTGCAGGCTTCGTGCCTATCGTCTGATAGCTATCGGATGACGACTTCAATAAAAACATAAATGACATTCCTTCGATCAATCTGTAACAATAATTCCGTATATTCATCTAACAATAAAGCTCATATCATGAAAAGCTTTGAAGAATATACCTTAATTATCGGAGCAATAGCCGTTTTAATCGAAGCGGTGAAGTACTTCAGAAAGAATTTCAAATCCTGGTTTGAACATACCTAGGATGGGTTATGCGCGGCAACGTCACCCTGAATTTATTTCAGGGTCTATTTTGCAGGAAGATGCTGAAACAAGTTCAGCATGACGATCGTGAGGAAAATGGTCTCCAAAAAAGTCCTTAATAAATCTAGCTCAATTTAATAAACCCGATCTTAAAATCCTATATCCGTAAATCTTGGCTAATCCTGGCTTTTCTTAATCAATCTGGCCACAAACATCGTATCGGCATTATTTTCATAGCCCTTAATCAATTCCATCTTTTCCAGCTCCAATGGCAAAGTGTCGGTCATGTGCTGCACAACCGCTGCATTTTCAGCTTCAAAAGCAGAGCAGGTAATGTAGATTAAAGGTTTACCCGGTTTTAAGTATTTCACAATATTTTGAACAATCCCCTTCTGAATGGCGGCAAACTGATTGATTTTACGTTCTTCGAAAAAAGTAAGCATTTCGGGCGTCCGCCCCCATGTTCCTGAGCCGGTACAAGGCGCATCTAAAATAATCCCGTCAAATTGATAGTGGTGCAAAACCTGATCGTTGTTCTGCAAAAGATCCAGTTCCTTTTTATGGTATTTTTTTATCCCTGCCAAGCGGAAACGTTCATCCAGGTTCAGGAGTACGCTTTCCCGTAAATCTGAAACCAGAAGTTCGATCACGGGCTCAAAACTATGTAAGAGCAAGGTCTTACCGCCCGATGCCGCGCAACAATCCCACCATTTATCCCATTTATTCGGTTTAAAATATCCGCCGGTATATTGCGACGATAAATCCTGAACCTGATAACTCCCTTCCTGTAAAATCGTTTCTAATTTAGTCCCATTAGGTAAGGCCAGAGCAGCTTCAGAAACCGCTTTAACCACAATGTTTTCATCTTCCAGTTTAGAAATGATTGCCGGAGCATCTTCTGCTGCCACCCTGATAAAAAGATCGGGTTGTTTAAAGAAGGAGGTGAAAAACGCCTCTTTATCAATATCAGCAGAGAGGGTTGTATGAAACGGATAAACCTGTTCTAAATCAAAGTCAGGGTATTTAGCTTTAATCAGCGCTAATTTCTCTTCCAATGGTAATGTGATGTGATCCTTTAAATCAGGGAGATTTTTCTCTACAATAAGGCTAAGCGTATCATGGCACAAGAAATCAGCAATGCTCAAACGTTGTTCAGGCTGAAGTGCAGATAAGGCTTTACCTAGCCTAAAAAAGCTATAAATATGACGTGTAGCCCATCTCCTGTCGGATGAACCCATTTGTTTATGTTGCTTAAAATAAGCTGGCAGAAAACGATGTAAAGGCAAACTTCCATCATAACTACTTAAAATCTGTTCAAAGGCTCTTAACTGATGGTCTGCTCTCATGCAATAATTAAAATGGAAGAAATTTATAGATTATTCTACTGGGCTCAATGCAAAGTTTTTAAACTTCAATAGCATTAAACTGGTGTTAATATAGCCTAATTTTTCATCATGGATAAATGAAAAATTATTATGGAGTCCTTTGTATTTCTCCTTTACGATATAATCTTTATAATCTTCACCGTAGGTGACCAATAACTTACCAAAATAATAACCGATATCAAAGCCCTTAAAAGCATATTCACCGGGTTCGAAACCATATTTATAACGGTATTTTTTGATAAAAGTAATTACATTACCGCTTTTGTAGTCTATTTTATAGGATGAGCTGATAATCGTATTCAAATCCTGCAGTTTATCAGTAGGATAATTCTGTTTTACCCAGTTGGGGTGACCAAACAGATTAATACTATATCCTCCTGTTGGAAGATGCTTTAATTTGTACAGCTTTTCTATGGTTGGCAGCAAAAAAGCCCGGTCGGATGAAGTAACCACAACCACGTACTGTTTGCCTTTGATCATTTTGGTTTCAAAAGTATAGGCTGAGGCATACTCCTGTACCAAAAACTTGGTATTACTCTGTAAATAACTTCTGATCGGTGCAGCAAATTGCTCATCTTCCGTTTTCTTCGGATTAATAAGTACCACGATAGTATTTGCGGGATTGAAGCTTTTAGCGATATAAAAAGCCATTTTCTTGCCGTGCAAACCAATATTGTTTACAACAGAAACCAGATTGGGATTATTAAATTCAGCAGGTTCAGTAGCTGCTAAAGGAGAAACAATGATCGCGTTATTCTCTTTTGAATAACCGGATATAAACTTTAACCCTTCAGGAAAAACGGGACCTATAATTAAATTGCTCTGCTTAAAACGCTCATTTTTATACAGTGTGGAGATATGTGCATTATCGTCCTGGGTATCGAAAACATTGAGCTTAAAATTTAAGCCTTGTGCCGCTGCCGAATCTAGTCCCAGTTTAAAGCCCTGATAAAAATCGATTGGCATGGCATATTTCTCGATATCGGCTTTTGTAGCTGTTTTTAAATGCAGTTCATCCAGCTTAAAAGGAACAAGTAAAGAAACACTGGCCTGCGAAAACTTTTTGACCGGCTTTTTATCGGCAGGCTTCTCTTTTTCTTCTGGTTTCTTTGTTTCGGGTTTAGGTGTCCTGATTTTAGGCGAACAAGCACCCAAAAACATAGTAAACAAAACTGGCAACCAATAAACCTTCCTATAATTCATACCTATCGTTTTTAACAAAATATGCCAGCAAAGTTTATTCCACCTTGCCAGCATACTCTTTATTTTATATAATTTGGACTGAAAACGCCAAACTGAAAACTCACAACTGGATTATTCCCACTCGATTGTTGCTGGTGGCTTAGAGCTGATATCGTATACCACTCTATTGATACCTTTAACTTTATTGATGATTTCGTTGGAAATTTTAGCTAATACCGGATAAGGCAAATGGCACCAATCTGCCGTCATCCCATCAAGTGATTCAACTGCTCTTAAGGCAATTACGTTTTCGTAAGTACGTTCATCGCCCATTACACCAACAGATCTAACCGGTAAAAAGATTGCACCAGCCTGCCATACCTGATCGTAAAGACCTGCTTCTTTTAAATTATCGATATAAATTTTATCGGCATCCTGTAAGATAGCTACTTTTTCCGGGGTTACCTCACCAATAATACGGATGCCTAAACCTGGCCCTGGAAAAGGGTGACGGCCTAAAATAAACGACTCTAAACCTAAAGCAGTACCTACTCTTCTTACTTCATCTTTAAACAAAGTTTTAAGCGGTTCTACCACTTTTAGTTTCATAAAATCGGGCAAGCCGCCTACATTATGGTGCGATTTAATAGTTGCTGATGGACCTTTAACCGAAACCGATTCGATGATATCAGGATAGATTGTACCCTGGGCCAACCACTTCACGTCTTGAATAAGATGCGATTCTTCGTCGAAAACTTCGATAAATACACGGCCAATAATTTTACGTTTTGTTTCCGGATCTTCTACCCCGGCCAACTGACCCAGGAATTTATCCTTTGCATCAACACCTTTAATATTTAAGCCAAAATCCTTGTATTGCTCTAAAACACTTTCATATTCGTTTTTACGCAATAAACCATTATCAACAAATATACAGTGCAGGTTTGTGCCGATGGCTTTGTGCAAGAGAACAGCAGCAACACTACTGTCAACACCTCCTGAAAGGGCTAAAACAACTTTATCGTTACCTACTGTAGCTTTAATATCGGCAATGGTGGTTTCAACAAAAGCTGCAGAAGTCCAATCCTGGCTACAGCCACAGATATCAACCAAAAAGTTTTCTAAAAGGATTTTGCCATCAATACTGTGCGTTACTTCAGGGTGGAACTGAATGGCATAAGTATCAGAATCTTTGATATGATAAGCGGCTACTTTCACGCTATCGGTACTGGCAATCAGTTCAAAATTTTCCGGAATGTTGGTAATGGTATCGCCATGACTCATCCAAACCTGCGAATCGATGTTGATCCCTTTAAATAATTTATTCTCCTGGTTTACAAAATTTAAGTTGGCCCTGCCATATTCACGGGTTGAAGATGCTTGAACTGAACCGCCAGAATGTTGGGCAATGTATTGTGCACCATAACAAACGGCCAATAATGGATATTTTAAATGGTACTCCGACAAATCGATTTGAGGCGCATCTTCCTGACGAACAGAGTATGGGCTACCCGAAAAGATAACACCTTTTACGTCCTCGGTAATCTCGGGAAGATTGTTATATGGATATATTTCACAGTAAATATTTAGTTCGCGAACCCTACGGGCGATGAGTTGTGTAAATTGCGAACCAAAATCGACGATAATGATTTTTTCTTGCATCCGCAAAGGTACCAATTAGATATGAGATTTGAGAGGGAGATTTGAGATTTTTAGGTGGAAAAAAGTTAAGCGCTTAGCGCATGTGATTCGGCGTTTGATTAATCGATTTAACAATAAACGAATGACAAATAAACTAATGGATAATGAACAATAATTACCAAACAACCTTTAAACCTGCCGATTGATATTTATTAATGTCTTCATCTTTGCTGATTAAAGTTATATTTTTTTGAATGGCTTGCCATATTAACATTCTATCAAAAGGATCTCGATGCCAGGTGGCATTTAATTGATGATAATTAGCTACATCATCTGGTAAAAGAGGCAAAAGTTCGTAGCCAGCCTCGATTGCAAGTCCAGGTAAAGCATCCGGTACGATTCTTAAAATGTCAAGTTTATTCATCGAATGCATTAAAGAAATTTCCCAAAAACTAATAGTACTTACAAGAATTGTGTTTTTCTTATTCTTTAAGATTTCTAAAGAGACATCCGAAAGCTTAGACGAATACATTAACGACCAAATTAGCACATGGGTATCTAACAGGTAAATCATAAGCCTAAAAATTCTTCTTCTGTAATTTTGAAATTATCTTTAAAAATAATTTCAGCTTTCCCATCCAGCAGACCTATTTTACGTTGATTATTGCTTTCTTCTAAATCAGGAACGAAGTAACCAATAACTTTTTTTTTCCTCCCATAAGTTACTGCAATACCAATACCCGCTTTAACATCTTCAAGTACTTCAGAAAAGTGAGCTTTAAATTCTCCAACTGACATTGTTTTCATAGCTAATAGTTTTATAATCAAATACAAACAAAACTTGTCAAGTTGTCAAGATGTAATTAGACGATGTATTTAGATGACTTTCAGTTAACCGATTAAGCCATATAACTAAAAGTCGGAAGCTCGGAGTCAGTACCCCTCCTCAGGCTTACGAAGTTTTGTCCCACACGACCTACTTCAAACTTCGTAAGGTATCGAGCGATTCACCAATGAACAAATAACAAGTGAACGAATGAACCTTTAAGATTCCATCAAAACCACCTCTACCCCAAATTTCCGTAAAAAATCTACGCCTTCATCGCTGGGCAAACCTTTATAGGCCGCATATGATTTGGAATAATACACCAGTTTAATTCCTGACGACAAAATCAGCCTGGCACAGGCAATACAGGGCGACAAAGTGGTGTATAGGGTACAACCTTCTATCTTCGAACCGTTTTTAGAGGCATACAGAATTGCATTTTCTTCTGCATGTAAGGCCAAAGAACAACTTCCCTTGCTATCGCGTGCACAGCCATGCTCCGGCCATTCCTCGTCGCAATTATGTGTCCCCGCCGGCGGACCGTTATAACCGATAGAGATAATCCGGGTATCTTTGGTTAATACCGCACCAACATGTGCACGCACGCAATGCGAACGGGCAGCCAGATCGGTGGCGAGGTTCATAAATATCGAATCGAAGGTGGGTTTGTTGGTCATGTATAAAATTAAAAAAGCCACAGCGAAAATGAATCGCTGTGGCTGCAAAAATACTTTATTAATAATTAATGTCCGCCAGAAATTTTCTGGTCGAAGTTAATTCCCTGTGATCTTAAGATACCTGCAACTTTCCAGGCATAAAATGCCAGGTAAGCAAAACAGATAATACCTACCACATAGCTGTATTGGATACCAGTAAATTCTGATACCGCACCCTGAGCCCAGCTAATAATACCACCGCCCATAATCATCATAATTAAGAAACTACTGCCCTGACTGGTGTGCTTACCTAAACCGCTTACCGCTAAGGTGAAAATACATGGCCATAGGGTGCTACAGAACAAACCAACACTGGTAATGGCGTAAACACTCACCATGCCTTTTGTAAGCATGCCGATCAACAAAGCGGTAATACCTATTGCAGAAAAGATTAACAACATGCGTGCAGGATTACCCTTACTCGCCATATCGGCACCGATTAATACCAAAATAATCAAGCCGTATACATAAAATGGAGCAAGATCATGTTTGGCAATAGCATTTACAGCTAAGAAAATACCAAAGGCTAGGTATGGTGCAATAAAACGCAAAATCTTTTGTGTACTTACATTATCGGTAAAGGCTTCAACAGCACCGGTCCAACGGCCGATCATCATACTTGCCCAGTATAAGGAGATGTAAGGAGCAATATCTTTAATGGCAAAACCCAAATCTTTCTCCATATAGGCTGGCAAGTTACTTGCTGTAGAAACCTCTACACCAACGTAAACGAAGATGGCAATCATACCCAGAACCAATTGCGGGAATTGCAAAGCAGAACCCTTAATCGATTTAGTATCTTCAACAACAGCTTCAACCAAAGCAGGTCTATCAGGCAATGACGACATTTTCAAGAAGACAGCAACGGCAATAAAGGCAACACCTAAAATCAGATAAGGAATTTTAACACTTTCGATACTGATATTCGTGCTTGCGTTGGCAGCTGAACCAAAAATGGCAAAACTTACAATAAGCGGCCCGATGGTTGTACCAAAGTTATTGATACCACCCGCAAGGGTTAAACGCTGTGAACCGGTTTTAATCGGACCCAAAGCAATCGCCAATGGATTGGCCACCGTTTGTTGTAATGAAAAGCCCAGGGCCACGATAAATAAACCCGAAAGCATTAAAGGAAATGAGTGCAGGTTTGCGGCCGGGTAGAATAACAGAGTTCCAAGTGCAGAAATAACCAAACCTAGTGCCAACGAATTTTTGTAGCCCAATTTATTTACAATATCCTGCCCGATTAAAACAGAGATACCATTATAAATTAAAGCACCCACGGTATAGGCAATATAAAATGCCAATGAAACCAATTGGCTTTCAGCCTGTGATAAATCAAAAGCTTTTTTAAATACCGGTATTAAAATATCATTACTGGCGGCCACAAAGCCCCAGAAAAAGAATACCGTGACCAAAGGAATAAACTGCCCCCACTTGGTTTGTGTTTGTTCTGAACTCATTTTTAAATTTAGTTTTTAGTGGCTCTAAACATAAATAAAAAAAACAATAAACAATACATATAAACAAAATTAGTGTACACTGAACACTATGCCGCTGAAACAACAAAAACCGGACGCGTGTTCAGTTCGCCCGGTTTATAATTCTTTATTTTGTTTATCAGGTTTACCAGGTTTTTTCGCCCTTTTTCATCTTATCTAAAGTTGCCTGAAAACTGGCTTTTGCGTCGTTGGATACTAAACTTATCGCCTTCTCTTCCCATTGAATGGCCTCTCCTGTTTTACCCGATTTGTGTAATAAATTGGCATAGGTATCTATATAGGAAGGAACCTCACTTTTTGTACCTTCTACACTTCGTTTGCTCCAGTTTAAAGCCTCTGCAACACAGGCCGGATCCTGGCAGTTTTGAAATACGGCAAATGCCAAATCATTTAAGGTATTAGCATCCACTTCATTGCCATATTTACGCATATAATTTAATGCAGCTGTCTGAAAGGCTGGCCAATCTTTCTTATAATACTGATACCATTGAATCCTAAACAGCGCAAAAGATTTAGATAAATCTACTGATGGGTATTTCAGCTTCATTTTCCCCTCCAATTCGTCTACATTTATCTCTGCCCCACTGTTTGCCAAAGTATATACCTCGTCATTCATGATAACAGGATTTAACATACTGCTGGCTTTTCCCTTACCTAAAACCGCATCAACTTTAGCCGGATCTTTCATAATGATCTCAAAACCCTTACTCTTACTGCTTGTCATAGCGCTACCTAAAAATTCCAGGTTTTCTTTGGTATATAAATCTTTTTGGGTGGCCAAGTATTCTGCTGTTACCTTATCCTTAGTATCACGATCATTTGCTTCTTTGGCTGCATACGCAAGCGCCTTCAAAAATGCCGGATCCTTTTCTCCCGCCTGGTACTTTTTAACTAACGTGAAGTATTGTGTTTCAGGCTTTAGCCCCTTATTTGCCGCAGCAATAAATCCATCTGCCTCTTGGCTACCTAAAAATTGATGCACCAGCTCTCCATCAGGAGAAAATATTAAATAAGTAGGGTAGGCTTTAACCTTGTACTTTTCGGCGATACTTGCGGCATCAGCATACCAGCCCTTTATTTCCTCATTATCTTTCGCGGTTTTATCCATCTGGACTTCAATGGTTACAAAGTTTTTATTAAAGAAATCGCCTACTTTTTGTTGCGGAAAAACCTCATTTTTCATCACTTTACAGGGGCCACACCAGGTGGTATAGCAATCTACAAACAGGTATTTGTTTTCCTTTTTAGCTTTCTCCTTAGCTTGTGCCCAGCTCAAACCCTGTTCAAAGCGGGTACCACCTTCCTGTGCAACAACCGCGAAAGGCAACATTAGCATTAAAAAAAATAATCTTTTCATTGTTTCAGTCTATTATGGTTTATAAAAAAAAATAAATACCAAACAAAAAATGCGGTTCACGCTTTCTTTATAAGTTTAATAATGGTGGGATGATTAATTTTCAGATCTTAAATTATACCCAGGGATGTGGCATTACGAGATCTTATTTGATATAAAACCAATACTTGATTTGAGCATATTGGATAGTATAAATATAACAATTATATGGAAATTAAAAAAGAACCGTTAAAATTAATTCTATAAATCAACAATTGTCATTTAACAAAATAGATTACATTATTTCATATATGTTTAACTATAAAATTGCATATTCGCAATTCGTAAATACAAAAACGCATGTTTGAAGCCATTTTATTAGGTATAGGTGCAGGGATTATTTCGTCGTTTTTAACAGGGCCTGTATTTTTTGCAATGATCAAAACCAGCATAGAAAGGGGCTTCAAAGCTGGGTTTTCTTTAGCCGTCGGCGTGATTATCAGCGACATAGTCCTCATTGGCCTGGTTCTTTTTGGCAGTCAGTTTTTCGATTATAAAGCAGAATTTGATAAATATGTAGGCTCCATTGGCGGCCTATTTTTGTTAGCGGTGGGCATATACTACCTCGTTTCTAAAATCACCGTGCATTACGACAGCAGCACTTTGCAAAAAGTAAGTAAACGGGGTTACGTCATCAAAGGGTTTTTAATGTGTATCCTCACCCCTTCTACCCTCATGTTCTGGATTATCGTGAGCGGCATTATCTCCGTGAAGCTCAACAACATGCTTAACGAAAAATTAGTCTGCTTTTTTATCGCAATGGCCACCCAACTCAGTATCGATGGCGCAAAGAGTTTCTACTCCAGTAAACTCCGTTATAAAATCAAGGAAGATGCCTTAAAGAAACTGAATAAAATTGCAGGTGTGGTGATCATCTTTTTTGCCTTCTGGTTGATCATTAAAACTTATTTAAAGTTTTACGCATAGGTTTATCGCAGCAGTTGCAACAAAAATCACCCAGGAGATCAAGTTTTTTTCGCCACCGAGGGGCAGAATAGCCTTAAGTTTTGTCATCCTGAGCGGAGTCGAAGGCTGATCAAAGATTTATCAAACAAATGTTCATCATGTAGCTTTGTTTACAATTCTCCAGCCCCTTGTTTACCTTCCCCTACCCTTTGTAGGTACCAAGTTAACCTCAGGTTAACCCTTTGCTTACCTATTCTCTACCTTTTCTTTACCTATTCTCTACCTATTGCTTACCTATTCTTTACCTATTGCTTACCTAAAGAGTAAAGAATAGGTAAATAAAGGGCCTGTTTTGGGTACTGTTTTGGTAAGCAAGGACCAATGCTGCTTACTGGCAGGTACGAAGAGTGCCCGGATCGAGGTCAGCCATAGGAAAAGTAAAAGGCGGATCATAGATTTATCAAACCTCGATCTTTTATTTTCTGAAAAGCAGATGCCCTGCTTCGATTACCGTTAGTCCTGCCAATGCTTCAAGTCCTCACCCGATGCTAATTGGGTACCGATTCATCGGCAAAGCATCGGGTTTGCGGGCTTTCCGCGAATGTCAGGTTTAGATGGGGAAAGACAGTAGCATTAAATGAAGATGAAAATCTTGTTTGTGCCTGAGTGTCTTGGTGGTAAACAAAATAGCCCATATCGATATGGGCTATTTGTTAATCAAGTCCCCTTCAGGGGATTTAGGGTTTAGTAAGCCCTTTGGTTATTTCCTTCTTTCCAGTTAACGAAAGCTTTATTCACCACTTTATTACCGCCCGGGGTTGGGTAATTTCCGGAGAAATACCAGTCGCCTTTGTTTTTCGGACAAGCTTCATGCAGGTTCTCCAAACTCTGGTAAATTACTTCCACCTCTGCAACAGTACCTTTAGGAGTAATAATCTGTGCAATTTTGGCCGAAATTTCTTCAGGGGTAAAGGGTTTATAAATTTCCTTAACATGGTTTACAATTTCCTCTTTTGGTAAAAGTAACGAAGCTTTACATTTGGTATAAACATCTTCAATTACCTGCCACATGCCACGTTCGGTTAGCAACTGGATCGCTGCATCGAAAGCTACAAACTGGCCCATTCTGCTCATATCGATACCATAACAATCAGGGTAACGGATCTGAGGTGCAGAAGAAACAATAATAATTTTCTTAGGGTGCAAACGGTCTACAATTTTAATGATACTCTGCTTAAGCGTTGTGCCACGAACGATAGAATCGTCTAAGGCCACTAAAGTATCCTGGTGGTTGTTAATGATGCCATAAGTCGTATCGTAAACGTGCGCCACCATTTCGCTCCTGTCAGCATCCTGGGTAATGAATGTTCTCAGTTTTACATCCTTAACCGCCAGTTTTTCAACCCTTGGTGCCAGCGATAACAGGTCATCTAACTGCTGATCGGTTAACTGTTCTTTTCGGTGTAGAAGGGTCTCTTTCTGGTGATTGCGCACATAACGCTGTACACCATCAACCATTCCAAAAAAGGCCACTTCTGCCGTGTTGGGAATAAAGGAGAATACCGTATTTTTTAAATCGTAATTAACGGCCTGAAGAATTTTATCGCTCAATAAACGGCCTAACTGTTTACGTTCGCGGTAAATCTCCACATCACTTCCCTTCGAGAAATAGATGCGCTCAAACGAACAGGAAAGTCTTTCGGTAGGCTCGCGGAACTGCTCCATGCTCACCTCGCCGTTTTTCTTGATGATTAAAGCATGACCTGGATCGATCTCTTTAACATCTTTGAACTGAATATTAAATGCTGTTTGTAGCGCTGGTCTTTCGGAAGCCGCCACAACGATCTCATCATCATAATAATAATAAGCCGGGCGGATACCTGCCGGATCGCGCATAATGAACGAATCGCCATTACCTACCATGCCACAGATTGAGTAACCACCATCCCAGGTTTTGGCCGAACGGCGAAGGATGTTAGCAATATCCAAGTTATCAGATATTTTGTGTGTAATCGCCACATTGTCGTGCCCTTCTTTTTTGTACTGATCGAAAAGCTCCTGGTTTTCATCATCTAAAAAGTGACCGATTTTTTCCAATACCGTAACGGTATCTGCTTTTTCTTTTGGATGTTGACCTAACTCGTACAATTGCTCCAATAACTCATCAACATTGGTCATGTTGAAGTTACCTGCAATAACCAGGTTACGCGTCATCCAGTTGTTCTGCCTTAAAAAAGGGTGGCAATTTTCGATGCTGTTTTTACCATGCGTACCATAACGCAAATGGCCCATTAACACCTCGCCGATAAAGCTTACGTTGTTTTTGAGCCATTCTGTATCCTGCATTAATTCAGGAGTGTTTTCCTGGATATCGACAAATTTGTTCTGTACATATTCGAAGATATCAGCTACCGCATTAGATGCCATGCTCCGGTATCGGCTGATGTACCTACTGCCCGGTTTCATATCCAGTTTAATGGTGGCAATACCTGCGCCATCCTGGCCCCGGTTATGCTGTTTTTCCATTAAAAGGTATAATTTGTTAAGGCCGTAAAGTGCTGTACCGTACTTTTGCTGGTAGTAAGAAAGTGGTTTT
>Ga0163161_10001451_pt1 | contig 17533 bp, 13 predicted proteins | sample S45metaG_FD_129847 | JGI IMG/M metagenome (GOLD analysis project Ga0163161, IMG submission 129847) | Switchgrass rhizosphere microbial communities from Kellogg Biological Station, Michigan, USA - S4-5 metaG | ecosystem: Host-associated > Plants > Roots > Rhizosphere > Soil | place: USA... | reverse complement strand
TTTTGATACCAGAGTAAATCTTCCGTTCGGTTCGCTCACAGACAATTCGTCACCGATATTGTAATTTTCATATAAATCTGAAGTGGCTCCGTCGGGAGAATTTACTTTAATACCTAAAGATATTTTCCCTTCATAAGGAGCTGAAGTCATTGAATAATCATTGATGATTTCTTTGTCATGAGAAGAAAATTTAATACTCACGTACTGCCCTGCTTCAAACTTAAAATTCTCTTTGAGATTCTCCGGAATTTCAAACTCCAGCGAAAAAGTATTTTTGGTCAGGTCTGCCTTTTTAGCTATTTTTAACCGATGAAACTGCGTCAGTTTCCCTTTATAGATTTGTTGTTCCATACTTCAATTCAAAAATAGAGAAAAAATAAATATGAAACCGTCTGTGGCGTAATTTTCTTATTGATAAATCCAGTGAGAAATACCCATCGTATATTTCAACAGAATATTTACTTATGAAAAAAATACTTTTATCAACACTTTTAGCTGTCACACTTCTCAGTTGCAAAAAAGAAGCGGAAAAAACGCAGGAAAATTCAACTTCGAATGATTCAATTTCAACGGTAGTTCCTAAAAATGAACCTGAAGCTCAAACATCTACTGTATCTCTAAAAGCATTGAGTCCCGAACAAACGACAGAATTTCTTCAAAAGAAAAACGATACTTTATATGTTACCAACTTCTTTGCAACCTGGTGTGGCCCGTGTGTAAGAGAAATTCCTCATTTTAAAGATAAAATTGCAGAATTGAAAGGGCAACCTGTGAAAATCACATTTATCAGCTTAGATACAAAAGAAGTATGGAATTCGGAAGTTCCCAGATTTGTTGATAAACAAGGAATTAGAAACAATACAATTCTACTGGATGGCGGACAACTTGACGAAACCTTTTTTAAAAATAATTTTAAAAAATGGGACGGGGGTGCAATTCCGTTTACTTACATGAGAAAAGGTGACAAAACAGACGAATTTTTGGGAATGATGACTCCGGAATTGCTCGATTCTAAAATCAAAGCCTTCCAATAATTCTGGAAATTGTATTAATGTCACATAAATTCAAAATTCTGTGTTCAGTTTTGGTCATCGCAATAATTTGCGTGGCGGTTATAAATCTGAACACAGGATTTTTAAATTTAAATCTTCAGGATTTTATACATAATTCAGAAAACGGGCAAATTGCTGAGATCAGAGTCAATCGTGTTTTGGTTATGCTTCTGGCAGGAATTTCAATTCCGACATCGGGTTTCCTTATGCAGGAATATTTTCAGAATCCTTTAGCTGGACCCGATATTTTGGGAATTACTTCTGTTGCGAGTTTATCTGTCGCATTTTATATTTTCTTTTCACACAGCATTTTACTTCCCGAATTTTTGCAAAACAGTTTTTTGAGTTTGTCGGCTATTGCAGGAAGTTTGCTTCTGATGCTGGTTTTGCTTTCAATGTCCAATAAATTTCAGGATAAATCTTACTTGATTATTTTCGGATTTTTAGTTTCAGCTTTTGCCGGAGCAATCGTTTCGCTTTTGCAATTCTATGCTGAAAATCAAAGTCTTAAAAATTATATTTTGTGGTCTTTCGGAGCTAATAATATGGTTTCCAGAAATCAGATTATTGTATTATCAATTTTGGTTTTTATTGGATTATTTATCTGTTTTAAAACGATAAAACCTCTGATAGGAAATTCTTTGGGAAGTTCTTATGCGCAAAGTCTTGGAGTTAATTTAAACTATTTGAAAATATTGATCATTACAACTTCCTCACTCCTATCTGCTTCTATCACTGCTTTTTTGGGACCTATTTTATTTATTGGAATTATCGTTCCGCATTTCTGCAGACTGATTTACAATCCTTCAAAGCTTTGGCAGCAATGGATTTTGAATATGTTTTTAGGAATGCTGATTATGCTACTATTTTCTGTTGCAGCCGAAAAAACTCAAATTCCATTGAATGTCATAAGTTCGCTGTTTGGAATTCCTGTGATTTTGATGATGCTTTTGAAGCAGAATAAAGTATAAAAGTGAATTTTGAATGGGCCAATTATTAATTTTAAAATCTTTTGCATTTTTTTCAAATCATACAGATGTTTAGAATGCTTTTTTATTTGAAACATTTAAGCAAACATTCTGTTTGTCATTCCAGAGGAATCTAAACTAACTTTGTAGAGATGCTTCCTGCATGACAAACCTATTATTAAAAATAATTTATAAAAGAAAAATCATACAAAATTAAAATGCACCTACAAATCAGACAAGCCGACATCGGATACAACGAAACCTTAATTTCAAATGCCAATGCAGATTTGGATTTAGGAGAAGTATGTCTTTTGATAGGTAATAATGGTGTAGGGAAAACCACTTTAATTAAATCAATTCTTCACCAAAATCCTTTATTGCAAGGAGAAATTTTAATTAATAATAAAAATATAAAAGATCTTTCAGTAAAAGAGATTGCAGAAAATATTGCAATTGTTTTTTCAAAGTCTGTCATTCCTCAAAATTACACGGTTGAAGATCTTATTTCGCTTGGAAAATACATTTATTATCCCTTTTATTTTGAACTAAAGAACGAAGACAGAGAGGAAGTTAAGGAGATAATTCAAGAATTAGATTTAACACAATATAAAAATACACTGCTTAGAAATCTTTCGGATGGAAACCTTCAAAAAGCATTTATCGGAAGAGCTTTAACACAAAATTCCCCAATCATTATTCTTGATGAACCCACCACTCATTTGGATGAAAAAAACAAATTAATCATTCTCAAAACGCTTCGAAAATTAGCCAGACAACAAAATAAACTCATCTTGTTTTCTTCGCATGACTGGAGACTGGCAAAGGAATTTGCCGATATAATGTGGTATATCAAAGACCATCATTTATATTCAGGAATTGTAGAAGATGTTTTATTGCACCATGAAGAATTAACGAATGCTTCGCTTTTTCAGGTCAATGAAAATTTTGTTGCTCCTACTATAAAATCTCCGCAACTTCAGAAAGAAATGTTGTATTCTTTGCTTCAAAAAAACTTCCAAAAAGATTTGTCATCTTTTGATTTTATCTTTCAGGAATCAATTTGGGAGATTTTACACGCCAATAAATCATATAAATGCGAATCTTTCGAAGAAATAGTTAAATTAATCTCAAAGCTTCATTAATTCAGTGTTTTAATTATTTATTCCACATACTATGCATGCATAGTATTATGCTAATCATACATTTTAATTATCTGTAAATCAATTTGTTAATAAATTTTAGCAATTGATAATACTATGCATGCATAATATTTACTACATTTGATAAAACCGATTAGCAAAAAAAATGATGGATAATAATAAAGATAAAACAGAAAACGTAGATCTCATTCTGAAGCAGACTTGGTTAGCTGTTTCAAAAATGTATACTGAGCTAGCCCAGGAACATGATTCTACTGCAGTTCAGGCACTTACTTTACTTAAAATTGATCCTAAAGAAGGAACACGAAGTACTAATTTGGGTCCAAAAATGGCGATTGAGCCAACTTCTCTTACACGAATCATTAAACTCCTCGAGGACAACGGATATATTTATAAAGAAAAGACAACTACCGATAAGCGTGAGGTTATTATCAAGCTTACTGATAAAGGGTTAAGCTCAAGAAATTTGTCTAAGGAAGTTGTTGTGAATTTCAACAAAAAAGTGATGGAAAAAATTGCTCCCGAAAAGTTGGAGACCTTTAAAGAAGTCATGACAGAAATAATGAAAATAGCTTCCGATCTAAATCACAGAAAATAAAAATTCTCCTTCTTTGATGGGGTGGAAAAATTTGAAAAATTTTGACGGGGTGGTTAAAAATTCTTTTATTAAAATATACCCCAAAAATTAAAATAAACGATAATTACTAAAATAAAATATTAATGAAAAGACGAATCAAACACGTTACGGTTTTAGGTTCCGGAATCATGGGGAGCGGTATCGCTGCGCACTTTGCCAATATAGGAGTGCAGGTTTCATTGCTTGATATTGTTCCGTTTGAGTTGAATGAAGCTGAACAGAAAAAAGGTTTGACAAAAGATGACAAAGTTGTTCGAAACAGAATCGCTACGGAAAATTTTGAAAAACTGAAAAAATCAAGTCCGGCACTACTCTATTCTCCGAAATTTGCGGAAAGAATAAAAGTAGGGAATTTTGATGATGATTTAAAGAAAATAAAAGATACCGACTGGATCATTGAAGTTGTTGTCGAAAGATTGGATATCAAAAAATCGGTTTATGAAAAAATTGAACAGTTCAGAAAACCGGGAACTTTAGTTTCATCCAACACTTCCGGAATTCCAATCAACATGTTGGTGGAAGGAAGAAGTGATGATTTCAAAAAGTATTTTGCGGGAACTCACTTTTTTAACCCCGTAAGGTATCTTCCTCTTTTAGAAGTTATTCCTACAACAGATACCGATCCGGAAATTGCAGATTTCTACATGAATTACGGAGCTAAGTTCTTAGGAAAAACCACCGTTTTGGCTAAGGACACACCTGCGTTTATCGCCAACAGAATTGGAGTTTTCTCAATGATGGATTTGCTGCATAATGTTCAGAAATTAGGCTTAAATGTTTCAGACGTTGATAAATTAACAGGTCCGATCATCGGTCGTCCAAAATCTGCAACCTTCAGAACAGCCGATGTTGTTGGTTTGGATACTTTGGTTATGGTTGCCAACGGCGTTCGTCAAAGCGGTGCTGAAGCGAATGATTTCAACGATGTTTTCGCACTTCCTGATTATATTCAGAAAATGGTAGACAACAAATGGTTGGGATCAAAAACCGAGCAAGGTTTCTATAAAAAAGTAAAAGGTGCCGACGGAAAATCTGAAATCCACGGATTAAATCTTGATACTTTAGAATATGAACTTCAAGGCAAATCATCTTTCCCGACTTTAGAATTAACTAAGAACATCGACAAACCAATTGAGAGATTCAAAGTTTTGATTGGCGGAAAAGATAAAGCCGGAGAGCTATACAGAAAATCTTTAGGAGCACTATTCGCTTACGTTTCTCATAAAGTTCCTGAAATTTCTGATGAAGTTTACAAAATCGATGATGCAATGAGAGCAGGTTTCGGTTGGGAAAATGGTCCATTTGAAATTTGGGATGCCGTTGGTGTTCAAAAAGGAATTGAATTGGCTTCGGAAGCTGGTTATGAAGTTTCGGATTGGGTGAAAAATGTAGAATCTTTCTATAAAGTAAACGAAGATGGACAAAGCATTTTCTTTGATAAAAATTCAGGAAATTATAACAATATTCCGGGTCAGGAATCATTTATCATTTTAGATAATATCCGAAAAAACAAAACACTTTGGAGCAATTCAGGTTCTTCAATAGAAGATTTGGGTGACGGAATTATCAATTTTGAGATCCGTTCTAAAATGAATTCTCTTGGAGGCGAAGTTTTGGATGGATTAAACAGAGCGATTGATTTAGCTGAAAAAGAATATGATGGTTTAGTGATTGGAAATCAAGGTGCAAATTTCTCTGTAGGAGCCAATTTAGCAATGATTTTAATGATGGCCATCGAGCAGGATTGGGATGATTTGAATATGGCGATTGCTTATTTCCAGAAGTCGATGATGAGAGTTCGTTATTCATCAATTCCAGTTGTAGTTGCTCCTCACGGAATGACTTTGGGTGGCGGTTGTGAAATGACGATGCACGCAGACAGGGTTGTTGCAGCAGCAGAAACTTATATCGGATTGGTGGAAACCGGAGTTGGTGTGATTCCAGGTGGTGGCGGAACAAAAGAATTTGCTTTAAGAACTTCAAGAGAATTCCATAGCGATGATGTGAAGAATAACAGACTTCGTGAAGCATTTATGAATATCGCAATGGGTAAAGTTGCTACTTCAGCGTATGAAGCTTACGATATGGGAATTCTTGAAAAAGGAAAAGATGTAGTTGTTGTTGACAAAAAACGTCAGATCATGACTGCAAAAATGATGGCGAAAAGCTTGGCAGAACATGGTTACACTCAACCGATCGAACAGACCGTAAAAGTTCTTGGAAAAGATGCTCTAGGAATGTTCTATGTGGGAACCGACCAAATGCTAACCGGTAATTTCATTTCAAAACATGATAAATTAATTGCCGATAAACTAGCCAACGTTTTGGTAGGCGGAAATCTTTCTGAACCGACTGTAGTTACAGAACAATATTTACTAAACCTTGAAAGAGAAACTTTCCTTCAATTATGTGGTGAAAGAAAAACTTTGGAAAGAATTCAGTTTATGTTGCAAAAAGGAAAACCATTGAGAAATTAATAACTCCTAAAAATTAAAACAACTTTTGTCATTCCGCAGGAATCTAAGCTCCTTTCTATAGATGCTTCCAGCATGACAAACTTAATGTATAATTTTTCAATTAAATTAATTAATAGTAAACAAAATGTCAAAACAAGCATACATCATCAAAGGGTTCAGAACCGCCGTTGGAAAAGCTCCGAAAGGTAGTTTGAGATTTACAAGACCCGACGTAATGGCAGCAACAGTTATTGAAAAACTGATGGCAGCCGTTCCGCAATTAGATAAAGACAGAGTTGACGACTTAATCGTTGGAAATGCAATGCCGGAAGCTGAACAAGGCTTAAATGTGGCACGTTTAATTTCTTTGATGGGATTAAATACCGACAAAGTTCCTGGAGTGACAGTAAACAGATATTGCGCATCTGGAAGTGAGGCGATTGCTATAGCGTCTGCAAAAATCCAGGCAGGAATGGCCGATTGTATTATTGCAGGGGGTACAGAATCAATGTCTTATATTCCGATGGGAGGTTACAAACCTGTTCCGGAAACCGATATTGCAAAAACAAACCCTGATTATTATTGGGGAATGGGCTACACTGCAGAAGAGGTTGCCAAACAATTCAATATCTCGAGAGAAGAGCAGGATCAGTTTGCTTTTGAATCTCATCAGAAAGCATTAAAAGCCAATCAGGAAGGGAAATTTGCCAGTCAGATTGTTCCAATTCCTGTAGAATATAATTTCCTGGATGAAAACCAGAAAATGCAGAGTAAAAAGTTTGATTTTTCTGTTGATGAAGGTCCGAGATTAGATACATCTTTGGAAGGTTTAGCTAAACTAAAACCCGTTTTTGCGAACGGAGGTAGCGTAACTGCAGGAAACTCCTCTCAAATGAGTGATGGCGCAGCTTTCGTGATCGTGATGTCTGAAGAAATGGTAAAAGAATTAGGTCTTGAACCGGAAGCAAGATTAGTTGCGTACGCTGCAGCTGGACTTGAGCCTAGAATCATGGGAATGGGACCAATCTATGCAATTCCAAAAGCTTTAAAACAGGCTGGATTAGAGTTAAAAGATATTGAACTGATTGAATTAAACGAAGCTTTCGCATCTCAATCAGTAGCAATTAAAAAAGAATTAAACCTAAATCCGGATATTCTGAATGTAAACGGAGGTGCAATTGCTCTTGGTCACCCTCTTGGCTGTACCGGAACAAAATTAACCGTTCAACTTCTTGACGAAATGAGAAAACGCGGAAACAAATACGGAATGGTTTCTATGTGCGTCGGAACCGGACAGGGAGCGGCTTCAATTTTTGAATTACTTTAAATAGATTAATAGAGAATAGACAGATAGATAATAGACGGATAGATAATAGACGGATAGATAATAGATTGTAAAAGAACACAAGAAATGATGAATGATTTTAAAAGGCACAATTTTAAAAAACTTAAAATTTGGCATATGGGTATGGAATTATCAAAATTCACATTAGATCTTACAGATACTTTTCCAGCTTATGAAAAATATGGTTTGAAGAGTCAAATGGACAGATGTTCGATCTCAATCCCATCAAATATAGCTGAAGGTTCAAGCAGAACAAATAAGTCTTTTAGTCATTTTTTAGATATTTCTTTAGGTTCGTCATTTGAGTTGCAAACACAAATCCTGTTGGCAAATCATAGAAAATATTTATCTGATGAAAAAAGTGAATTTTTTGAAATTAAAATTGAAGAGTTTCAAAAAGCAACAATGGTATTTCAGAACACATTAAAAGACTAAAAGAATATAGACAGATGATCTCATCAAAATCTATCATCTATTTGTCTATTATCTGTCCGTCTTAAACAAAAAATAAAAAAAAATAATATGTCAAATTTAAAAGGAGGAGAATTCCTAATAAAGGAAATCCCTGCAAACGAGATCTTCACTTTAGAAGAACTTTCAGAAGAACAAAAAATGCTTCGTGATTCTGCGAAAGAATTTATCGACAGAGAAGTAATTCCTCACCACGAACGTTTTGAGAAAAAAGATTATGCACTCACTGAAGAAACCATGCGCAAATTAGGCGAAATGGGACTTCTCGGAATCACTGTTCCTGAAGAATATGGAGGTCTTGGAATGGGATTCGTAAGTACAATGTTGGCTTGCGATTACGTTTCAGGTGGAAATGGTTCATTAGCAACAGCTTATGGAGCACACACCGGAATTGGAACATTGCCTACTCTTCTTTACGGAAGTGAAGAATTGAAAAAGAAATATCTTCCGGATCTGGCTACGGGAACAAAATTTGGGGCGTATTGCTTAACTGAGCCTGATGCTGGTTCAGACGCAAATTCAGGAAAAACAAGAGCAAAACTGTCTGAAGATGGAAAGCATTATATCATCAACGGACAAAAAATGTGGATTTCAAACGCAGGGTTTGCAGATACTTTCACATTATTTGCAAAAATTGATGATGACAAAAACATTACAGGTTTTGTGATCAATCGTTCAGAATTGGAAGATCCAAACAGCTTAACTTTTGGTGAAGAAGAGCATAAACTAGGTATCCGTTCGTCTTCTACCCGTCAGGTTTTCTTCAATGACATGAAAATTCCTGTTGAAAATATGCTGGGTGAAAGAAATAATGGTTTTAAAATCGCCTTGAATGCATTGAATGTTGGTAGAATCAAATTAGCTGCTGCCAATCTTGACGGACAAAGAAGAATCCTGAACCATTCGATTCAGTATTCAAATGAAAGAAAACAATTTGGGGTTTCTATTTCGACTTTCGGAGCTATCAGAAAAAAATTGGCGGAAATGGCAGCCGGAGTTTTTGTAAGTGAAGCAGGATCTTACCGTTTAGCAAAAAATGTTGAAGATAAGATTGCAGAATTGGTTTCTGGAGGGATGAATCATCAACAGGCTGAATTGAAAGGTGTTGAAGAATTTGCCGTGGAAGCTTCAATTTTGAAAGTTTTCGTTTCAGATTTAACACAAGTTACAGCCGATGAAGGAATTCAGATCTATGGCGGAATGGGATTCTCGGAAGATACTCCAATGGAAGCTGCATGGAGAGATGCCAGAATTGGAAGAATCTATGAGGGAACAAACGAAATCAATCGTCTTTTGGCCGTGGGAATGCTGATCAAAAAAGCAATGAAAGGTGAACTGGATTTGCTTTCTCCGGCAATGGCAATTTCTAAAGAATTAATGGGAATTCCTTCATTTGAAGTTCCTGATTATTCAGAATTGATGAGCGAGGAAAAAGCAATTTTGGCAAATCTTAAAAAAGTATTTTTGATGGTTTCCGGAGCTGCACTTCAAAAATATATGATGGATATTGAGAAGCAACAGCATTTATTACTGAATGCTTCTGAGATTCTTAACCAGATTTATATGGCAGAATCAGCAGTTTTAAGAGCTGAAAAACATTTCTCTGCAGATTCTACAGAAGTTGCAATGGCCCAATTAAATCTTTACAAAGCGATTGAGAAAATCATTTCTGCTGCGAAAGAGGGAATTGTTTCTTTTGCTGAAGGTGACGAGCAAAGAATGATGCTTTCAGGATTGAGAAGATTTACAAAATACACCAATCATCCGAATGTAGTAGCGCTTACTGAAAAGGTTGCTGCTGAGTACATTGCAAAAGGGCATTACTAAAATTTATATTTAAAAAGTAAGTTTAAACTAATTTTACTTTATATAAACCTGACAGGCTTCTGATCTGTCAGGTTTTTTTGTAATTATCCATAATTATTAGTTGATTTTTCATACAAAGCCATAATTAAAATACTTATTACTGACAAAAAAATTGTCTGACAAAATAAATGTAGTAAATCATTAATTTAAGAATTTTAAATTTTTCAGAATCTAAAGATTATTTGTATTTTAGATAAAAAAAACATGAAAATTATTCTCGGAACATTGATTTTGATCTCGGCAGCTTTATCAGCACAGGAAAAAAAAGCAGATACCATTAAGAGATCATATTTTTTCAAATCAGAAAAATTACCACAAAAAATAGTGAAAAATCCAACTATTTTGAAATCGGACTCTGTAAATCAGACAAATAATATTTATAAAATTTTGGTGATAAAACCAAAAGATTCTTCTGTTTATTTGAGTCTAAAAGAAGCACGCAAAAACTATTCTAAATATAAAATTTTGAATTCGATTACTCCTGAATTGTCTAAAAAAGAAATCAAAAAATAATTATTTTCAGAAATGAATAATTTTTAAAATTGTTGATAAATAATTCTAAAAATCATTTGTTTTTTTGAAGCGTTTTATATTTTTGTAGTCTATTAATTAGTAATGACAAAAGAAGAACTGCTACATAAAGCTATTAAAATTGCTGATAAAGCACATAAAGGTCAGAAAGACAAATACCATGCTCCCTATATTGCTCACGTAATGCGTGTAATGGAATATGGCAAAACTATGGACGAAAAAATTGTTGGAGTTCTCCATGATGTTGTAGAAGACAATCCACAGGATTTCAGTATAGAATTTTTGAGAAATGAAGGCTTCCCAGAATATATTTTGTATGCTGTAAGTTGTCTTACGAAATATGATCCGGACGAAATTTACGATGATTTTGTAAAAAGAACAGAAAGATCTCCTTTAGCAGTTGCAGTAAAACTGAATGATCTTCGTGATAATATGGATTTGCGAAGAGTAAACCGCGAACTTACGGCAAAAGATATCACGAGATTCAACAAATATCTGAAAGCTTACCGATATTTATCTGATAAATATTAATCTGCTCCGGGAAAATGATAGGTTTTTGTTTCCTCGCTTTTTGTACCGTCAATATTGATATTTAAAGCAAGGTAGATGAAATGTACATTTTTGTTGCCTTTTGATTCAAACTCTCTCTGCCATAAATAACCGCCCAAAACACCAAAGTTTTCATCAATCTGATAACCAAGTCCGCCATAAACTCTATTTCTGGCGAATGCCGGTTTCATCGGTGTTACCACGAAAATCTCGTCATAAACGTTCGCAAATAAAGTTTTGGGACCAATTTTTTTAGCATTTAAAGGAACAGAAACATTCAAACGGTAACGGTAACGCATTCTTTCTGATCTTGTATCAGTTTGTGGCTCATAAAACCATGATTTTTCAGCACGAAACCTGTTTTCAAATTTTACTGCTCCTGTTTTAATGTCAATGACATCCTGCAACCAGACACGGAATTCTTCTTTGTTGATTGCGTGATCTTTATACGTGGCATATCGACCTAAACCAATAAATGGTTTGTGATTCTTAGTAAGATTATATCCCAGACCTCCTTTTATCTCATAATAATCAGGATAAGTATATTCTTCAATACCTCTCATCTGACCTTCTGCATAAAGGAAAAATTTTGGATGAAATTTATAGGTCACAGTCAGAGCATTGAAAGCCGAAATATGTTCCTGAGCGCTAAAAAGACTCACCATCAAAACAAAACCAAGACTTGTAATAAGTTTCATCCAAAAAATTTTTTGCAAAAGTAAACGAATTAACGATTAGTTAATGTTAAGTTTACTTAATATTAATATTGTAAGTGAATCCTAAGTGAAACCACCTTTGCGGCATAGGAACGCCAAAATTCTCAGTGTACTTTGAATCTGTAACATTATTAATCAGGATATAAACTGATAAATCGTTTTTTGTAAAGCTTAATTTTTCGTCCAACAGGCTATAACTTCCTAGATTCACACGATCATTATATCTGTAGACCAATTCGTTGGTGAAATATTTCATGAATTTATTATTCAATTTTGCCACAAACTGATGTTTCAGATTATCAAGTATATATCTTGAATATCCGTTATTGAATTCTTTATATTTATTACCTAAATAAGTGTAACCCAGAGTATATTTCATCCAATCAAAAACCTGATGTCCCAATTCTATTTCAAAACCTTTGATCTCGGTATAACCAATATTTTTTGCGAACCAGACAGGATCTTGCAGCGAGTTTTTCACCCAGTCAATTGCATCAGTTGAACTTCGGTAAAAGCCACTTGCTTTTGCCAGAATATTTTTTGTCTGATATTGATATCCAAGTTCTGCGTAAACAGCACTTTCCGGAAGAAGATTTTCGTTTCCTTTTTCAGTTTTGCTCGTATAATACAAGTCTGTGAATGTTGGTACACGATGAACTTTTGAGATATTTCCATAGATTTTATTGTTTTCGTAGAAAGTGTATCCTACATCCAATCCCGGATAAAAAAAGTTTCCTTCGTTCGAATAATTCGCCCAGGAAATTCCCGGAGTAATATTTAATTTTTTGTCTAAAAGAGATAAATGATGCTCAAAGAAAACCTGCGAAACGAATCGTTCTCTGTGTCCCAAATTATTACTTGCCAAAAATTCTTTTCTTAATTCTACACCCAATCCGGTAGTTCCTAAATTTGAGGTATAACTTGAATTCACTTCTCCACCAACATTATTTCCGATGTGCATATTTCTGTAGATTTCAGGCTTTTCTCTGTTAAAAAGATACATGTCCTGCCCTCTTCTCCAATATACATTTGAGTTCAATTTTAATTTTCCGAAGTCTTGTTGATAAGCCAAACTTACGATTGAAGCCTGAAGTTCTTCATACTGTTCCGTGGCAGCAGGTGAAGAATAAAAACCGTTGGCTCCAAATTTTTTCTCGGAAATACCGGCTTGTAATCTGATGCTTCCATCTTTTATTTTCAGTTGATTTTGGTAGAAAACATTTCTCATTTCAAAATCAGTATTGTGTCGGTAACCTTGTGAAGAATTTGAGTTCGCCTGTAATATATTCGCGAATTTCTCATTTCCAAAATTGGCATTCAACCCTATTCCGTAGCTTTCATAATCTCCAAGTTCACCACTAATTTTGACACGCTTTCCAGGATTAGTCTCTGTGATAATATTGATCGCTCCCGCATAAGCGTTTTGCCCGAAACGTCTTGCTGCAGGACCTTTGATAATCTCAATCCTTTCGACATCTGCCAAATCTACAGGAACGTTGAGAGAATTGTGACCGGTTTGAGAATCATTCATTCTGATGCCGTTCAAAAGTAAAAGAACCTGCTCAAAAGAACTTCCACGGAATCCGATATCACTCTGAACTCCATTTGCTCCTCTCCTTCTGATGTCCATTCCGGGAATTTGCTGTAGAATTTCATCGATGCTTGTAGCTGGTGAATTTAAAATATCTGCTCTCGTAATGACAGAAATATTTTGGTTGGCATTTTTGTAGGGTGTAGAGATGAATTTTCCCTGAATTTCTATTGAATCTATATCATTGGTTTTTTCCTGTGCTTGTACTGTAAGTACAGAGCCTACAAAAAATATAGCTCCCAGTTTTTTAATCATGTCTCTTCGTTTTTTTTGAAATTATTTGAAGTATCCAAAATTAGGAGACTTTCTCAAATACAAAAAATGATACATATCATAAAAAAAAGATGCAGGGAAAGTGCATCTTTATAGGGAATTCTATCTTTTTCTCATTAAATGTGTAATAAAATACTGAAAAAACTTTCTCATTTTAACACTGATTTAATTAAACAATTTTACAATAAAAATAAATATAAAACAAGAACGAACTACTAAAAACACGAGAATTTTTGCAATTTGTCAACTATTGATTTTAATACAAAAATTGAAATACATTTTTAACATTTCAAATCTATTTTAACTTTTTTTTATACTTATTTAATGTGTAAATATCATGCCAGATTACTATTTTATAGAATAACTTTTTTCTGTACTACAATACTCAAAAAAGTTGGCTCAGCAATATGAATCAATAGAATATCTTTAAAGTTTTCCCGTCAGAATTTTGTATTTTTGTTGGTCTTAATTTTACTATGGCTCCAATTACAGAAATAGATATAAAAAAACAGGTTTTCGTAAAGAATGCACATCTTAACAACCTGAAACACATCGATGTATTAATTCCTAAAAACAAATTAATCGTCATTACAGGAGTTTCCGGCAGCGGAAAATCTTCTTTGGCTTTTGATACGATTTATGCTGAAGGACAAAGACGTTATGTGGAAAGTTTGAGTTCTTATGCCCGTCAGTTTTTAGGGAAACTTGAAAAACCTAAAGTTGATGATATCAAAGGTTTAGCACCATCGATTGCGATTCAGCAGAAAGTAATTTCTTCAAATCCTCGTTCTACGGTAGGAACTTCTACAGAGATTTACGATTACATGAAACTTCTTTTTGCAAGAATCGGTCGAACTTTTTCTCCGGTTTCCGGTGATGAAGTAAAAAAAGACTCGGTTTCTGATGTGATTGATTTCATTAAATCAGCAAAAAATGACACTTCATTTCTTTTGACAGCTCCGTTGGAATATGATATTGAAAATTTTACTGAAAATTTAAATATTCTAAAGCTTGCAGGTTTCACAAGATTGGAAGTCAACGGAAATGTTGCCGGAATTGAAGATTTAGAAAGTTTCGGTTTTACACCTGAAAAAGGAATGATTATCAATTTGGTGATCGACCGTTTTTCGTATGAAGATGATGAGAGTTTCCTTCAACGTTTGGCTGATTCTATTCAGATGGCTTTCTATGAAGGTCGCGGTTATTGTTCTTTAAAAAATATCGAGAGCGGAGAAAAGAAAGATTTTTCCAATAAATTTGAGCTTGACGGACTGGAATTTCTTGAACCGAATGTTCATTTTTTCAGTTTTAATAATCCTTACGGAGCTTGTCCGACCTGTGAAGGTTATGGGAAAGTGATAGGAATTGATGAAGATTTAGTCATTCCCAATAAAGCATTATCAATTTTTGAAGATGCCATCGCATCCTGGAGAGGTGAAACAATGAGCGAATGGAAAAAAGATTTCATTAAAAAAGCAAAAGATTTCCCGATTCATAAGCCTTATCATCAGTTAACCAAAGAGCAGAAAAATTATTTGTGGAAAGGTGACGGAAAAAGTACATTTCCATCGTTGAATAATTTCTTTAAAATGCTTGAGGAAAATTTATATAAAATTCAATACCGTGTGATGCTTTCCCGTTATCGTGGAAAAACGCTTTGTCCGACTTGTGAAGGTCTTCGTTTGCGTGAAGAAACGACTTGGGTGAAAATTGACGGTCACAATATTCAATCGATGATCGAGCTTCCTCTGGATGAATTGTCACCGATGATTAATGGATTAAAACTTTCTCAGCACGATAAAGATATTGCCAAAAGACTATTATATGAAATCACTACCCGACTTGAATTTTTATTAAAAGTTGGTTTAGGATATTTATCAATAAACAGAACTTCCAATACACTTTCCGGTGGGGAAAGTCAGAGAATTAATCTGGCTACAAGTTTAGGAAGTTCTTTGGTAGGATCTATTTATATCTTAGATGAGCCATCGATCGGTCTTCACTCGAGAGATACCGAAAATCTGATTGGTGTTCTAAAAAATCTTCGAGATCTGGGAAATACGGTGATCGTTGTAGAACACGATGAAGACGTGATGAGAGCTGCAGATTACATCATTGATATCGGTCCTGAAGCTGGTTATCTAGGTGGTGAATTGGTCTTCGCAGGTAATTATAAAGAACTGAAAGATGCAGATACGCTGACTTCAAAATATTTGACGGGAAGATTAGAAATTAAAGTTCCCGAAAAACGCAGAAAAGCAAAAGAATTCATTCACATCAAAGGAGCAAGAACCAATAATCTGAAAAATATTGATGTTGATGTTCCGTTAGAAAGTCTGGTTGTGATTTCAGGAGTTTCAGGAAGCGGAAAATCTACTTTAATGAAAGAAATTCTTACAAATGATATTCAGATTCAGTTGGGAATGGGCGGAAAAAAAGGTGATTACGATTCTGTGCAATTCCCTAAGAAACTGGTGAAGCATATTGAATTAATTGATCAAAATCCGATCGGAAAATCATCAAGATCAAATCCTGTAACCTATCTGAAAGCGTACGACGACATCCGAGATCTATATTCAAAACAGAAAGTTTCGAAAATGATGGGATACAAACCCAAACATTTTTCATTCAACGTTGACGGTGGAAGATGCGACGAATGTAAAGGTGAAGGTGTAATCAATGTTTCGATGCAGTTTATGGCGGATATCGAGCTGGAATGCGAAGTTTGTAAAGGAACACGCTTTAAAAACGAAATTCTTGAGGTAAGGTTTGACGAAAAAAACATTTCGGATATTCTTCACATGACTGTTGATGAAGCTTTGACGTTTTTTAAAGATAATAAGGAAGATAAAATCGTTACAAAACTGACTCCGCTTCAGGAAGTTGGTTTGGGATATTTGCAGTTGGGTCAGAGTTCTTCTACCCTTTCCGGTGGTGAAGCGCAACGTGTGAAACTGGCTTCTTTCCTTGTGAAAGGTGTGACGACTGACAAAACATTATTTATCTTCGATGAACCTTCTACAGGATTACATTTCCATGATATTCAGAAGTTATTAAAATCTCTTCAGGCGTTGATTGATCTCGGACATTCGGTGATTGTCATTGAACATCAACCGGATATTATGAAATCTGCCGATCATATCATAGACATCGGTCCGGAAGCCGGAAAATACGGTGGAGAAGTTGTTTTCGCAGGAACTCCGGAAGATTTGGCTAAAAATAAAAAGTCGCATACGGCGAAGTATATCAAAGAAAAACTAGATCAGTAATACAAATAGAGCGTCAATTTGACGCTCTATTTTTTGATTAGATCACCAATATCACCAATTTGACGTTTAATAAAATTAATTATTTATTATTATACAATTGTGTAATGTGTGAAAAATTGGTAAAATCTGAATAAAGAAAATTAAATATTGTACAAAAAAGGACTTTGTTTAATAAAAGTTTTATCCTCAATCTGATTAACTAAAAATTCTGACAAATCTGTAGCACTGATTTTGTCACCTTTACAATCCTATAAATCTGTCTCTTTAGGAAAGGATTCTGAAGTCGGGATGATCAGGGGAAGTCTTACCAACGTCCAATCTAAATTAGAGAGCACAAGAATCTTATATTCATCCTGTTTGTCTTTTGTTGTATTTGGATAATTTTCATACATCCAGTCGGTTGCAATTTTTACCTTTTCGTTTTTATGATCGTGAGGACTATCAACATTCAGACCTGTGATGACAATATATCTTGAAATCCCATGTAAATTCATCGACTGTATGACATTTTTTGTAGCATCAGTAAAGATTGATTTTTCTCCAACCGGCTGTCCGATTTTGTTGATTACAGCACGGCAATCTTTGATAAGATTGTCTACTTCTTCAAAATTTCGTGCATCACCTTTTACGATTTCGATCAAAGGATTTT
>Ga0163161_10001449_pt1 | contig 17540 bp, 16 predicted proteins | sample S45metaG_FD_129847 | JGI IMG/M metagenome (GOLD analysis project Ga0163161, IMG submission 129847) | Switchgrass rhizosphere microbial communities from Kellogg Biological Station, Michigan, USA - S4-5 metaG | ecosystem: Host-associated > Plants > Roots > Rhizosphere > Soil | place: USA... | reverse complement strand
CGAGTTCCTGAGCTTCATCCCGGGCTGGATCTGGCTGGGCCTCAAGACCTTCTGCGTGGTCACCATGTTCCTGTGGGTGCGCTCGACGTTCCCGCGCTTCCGCTATGACCAGATCATGCGTCTGGGCTGGAAGATCTTCATCCCCGTCACCCTGGTGTGGCTGGTCGTTGTGGGCGGCTGGATGCAGACGCCGTTCAACATCTGGAAATAACTGGAAGCGCCGACATCATGACTGCTTCACATACCGCGGGCGGGCTCTCGCGCCCGTCCAAGCTGGCTTCCGCGCCGTTCTCGCTCAAGGATTTTTTGGGCAGCTTCATGCTGTTCGAACTGTTCAAGGGCCTGGCGATCACGGGCAAGTACGCCTTCGCCCGCAAGATCACGGTGCAGTTCCCCGAAGAGAAGACGCCGCTGTCGCCGCGTTTCCGCGGCCTGCACGCGCTGCGTCGCTATGAAAACGGCGAAGAGCGCTGCATCGCCTGCAAGCTCTGCGAAGCCGTTTGCCCCGCGCTGGCGATCACCATCGAATCCGATGTGCGCGACGATGGCTCGCGCCGCACCACGCGCTACGACATCGACCTGACCAAGTGCATCTTCTGCGGCTTCTGCGAAGAGAGCTGCCCGGTCGACTCGATCGTGGAGACCCACATCTTCGAATACCACGGCGAAAAGCGCGGCGACCTGTACTTCACCAAGGACATGCTGCTGGCCGTGGGCGACCGCTACGAAAAAGAAATTGCAGCGAACAAGGCGGCCGACGCCAAGTACCGCTGATCCGTCCAGCCCGAAACCCGTACCCACTCGAATTCCAATGGACGTCAAGACCGGTCTGTTCTATCTGTTTGCCGCGGTGCTGCTGTTTGCAGCCTTCCGCGTCATCACTGCCCGCAACCCCGTGTACGCTGCGCTGTACCTGGTGTTGGCCTTCTTCCAGGCTTCGGCCATCTGGCTGCTGCTGCGCGCGGAGTTCCTCGCGATCTCGCTCGTGCTGGTGTATGTCGGTGCCGTGATGGTGCTGTTCCTCTTCGTCGTGATGATGCTGGACATCAACGTCGACAGCTTGCGGCAGGGCTTCTGGAAGCACTTCCCGCTCGCGGCAGGCGTGGGCGCGCTGATCGCCCTCGAGATGGCGGCCGTGCTCATGGGCGGCTTCCGCCTCGGCGAAGCACCGCGTGCCATGGCGGTCACCTCGCCCAACACCTCGAACACGATGGAGCTGGGCAAACTGCTCTATTCCGAGTACCTCTATCCGCTGGAAATCGCCGCGGTCATCCTGCTCGTGGCCATCATCGCCGCCATTGCACTGACGCTGCGCACCCGCAAGGACAGCAAGTACACCAACCCGTCGGACCAGGTGCGCGTGAAGGCACGCGATCGCGTGCGCATCGTGCAGATGCCGGTGACGCGTGCGGCGGAACCCGTGGCGGAAGCAGCACCTGCAGCATCGGCTGAGGCGGCAAAGGAAAACAAGGCATGACGCTCACGCTCGGACACTTCCTCTCGCTCGGCGCGATGCTCTTCGCGCTGTCGGTGATCGGCATCTTCCTGAACCGCAAGAACCTGATCGTGCTGCTGATGGCCATCGAGCTGATGCTGCTGGCGGTCAACATGAACTTCGTGGCGTTCTCGCACTACCTGGGCGACATGCACGGACAGATCTTCGTGTTCTTCATTCTGACGGTGGCTGCTGCCGAGTCGGCCATCGGCCTGGCCCTTCTGGTCCTGCTGTTCCGCAACAAGTCGAACATCAACGTCGACGAGCTCAACTCGCTCAAGGGTTGAAATCAACATGAGCGCAACCCTTTCCGCATCCACATTGCTGGCCGTGCCGCTGGCACCCCTGGTCGGCGCCGCCCTCGCGGGCGTCTTCGGCACCAAGTTCGGCGGCAATCACATCGGCCGCAAGGTCACGCATTCGCTGACCATCCTCGGCGTGCTCGTCGCCTTCATCATCTCGGCCATGACGCTCAAGAGCGTGGTGGTCGACGGTGCCCGCTTCAACGCCACGCTCTACGAGTGGATGATCGTCGGCGGCCTGAAGATGGAAGTCGGCTTCCTGGTCGACGGCCTCACGGCCATGATGATGTGCGTGGTGACCTTCGTGTCGCTGATGGTGCACATCTACACCATCGGCTACATGGAAGAAGACGACGGCTACAACCGCTTCTTCTCGTACATCTCGCTTTTCACCTTCTCGATGCTGATGCTCGTCATGAGCAACAACATGCTCCAGCTGTTTTTCGGCTGGGAAGCGGTGGGCCTTGTGTCGTACCTGCTGATCGGCTTCTGGTTCAACAAGCCCACGGCCATCTTCGCGAACATGAAGGCCTTCCTGGTCAACCGTGTGGGCGACTTCGGCTTCATCCTGGGCATCGGCCTCATCGCCGCCTACGCCGGCACGCTGAACTACGGCGAAGCCTTCGCCAAGGCCAGCACGCTGGCCGGCATCACCTTCCCGGGCACCGAGTGGATGCTGATCACCGTGATCTGCATCTGCCTCTTCATCGGCGCGATGGGCAAGAGCGCGCAGTTCCCGCTGCATGTGTGGCTGCCCGATTCGATGGAAGGCCCGACGCCCATCTCCGCACTGATCCACGCGGCGACGATGGTGACGGCCGGCATCTTCATGGTGGCGCGCATGTCGCCGCTGTTCGAACTGAGCGACACGGCCCTGAGCTTCATCCTCGTGATCGGCGCCATCACCGCGCTCTTCATGGGTTTCCTCGGCATCATCCAGAACGACATCAAGCGCGTGGTCGCGTACTCCACGCTCTCGCAGCTGGGCTACATGACGGTCGCGCTCGGTGCCTCGGCCTACTCGGTCGCGGTGTTCCACCTGATGACGCACGCGTTCTTCAAGGCACTGCTGTTCCTCGGTGCCGGCTCGGTGATCATAGGCATGCATCACAACCAGGACATCCGCTGGATGGGCGGTGTTCGCAAGTACATGCCGATCACCTGGATCACTTCTCTGATCGGTTCGCTCGCGCTGATCGGCACGCCGCTGTTCTCGGGCTTCTATTCGAAGGACAGCATCATCGAGGCGGTGCACGAGAGCCACCTGTGGGGCGCGAACTTTGCCTACTACGCGGTGCTGATCGGCGTGTTCGTCACAGCCTTCTATTCGTTCCGCATGTACTTCCTGGTCTTCCACGGCAAGGAACGCTACGACCAGAACCCGGACGCGCACCACGACGACTATGCGCACGATGCCCATGGCCACGACGATCACGGCCACGGCCATGACGCCCACAAGCCGCACGAATCACCCTGGGTGGTCTGGCTGCCGCTGGTGCTGCTGGCGATCCCGTCGGCGCTGATCGGCTTCTACACCATCGATCCGATGCTGTTCGGCGAATTCTTCAAGGGTGCGATCTTCGTCGACGGCACCAAGCACCATGCGATGAAGGAGCTGGAAGAGGCTTTCCATGGTCCGCTGGCCATGGCAAAGCACGGCCTCACGGCCATGCCCTTCTGGCTGGCGTTGGCCGGCGTGGTGCTCTCGTACTACATGTACATGATCAACCCGGCGCTGCCGGCCGCGATCAAGCGCGCATGCAGCCCGATCTACAACCTGCTCGAGAACAAGTACTACCTCGACTGGATCAACGAGAACATCCTTGCCCGCGGTGCACGCGCGCTCGGTACCGGCCTGTGGAAGGGCGGTGACCAGGCCCTGATCGACGGTGCCGTGGTCAATGGTTCGTGGAAAGTGATCGGCCGTATCTCCAGCGTGGTTCGCTGGGTGCAGTCGGGCTACATCTATCACTATGCCTTCGCGATGCTGCTCGGCATCTTCATCCTGATGACGTACTTCGTCTGGTTCAAACGCTGAGCCCGAACGCTGGAGAAAAAGAAAAATGGGTTTGTTGAGCCTTGCCATCTGGGTGCCGATCGCATTCGGCGCCGTGCTGCTGGCGTTTGGCCGCGAAGAGCATGCGAAGGCCGTGCGCTGGGTCGCGCTGGTCGGTGCCATCGTGAGCTTCCTGGTCACGGTGCCGCTGTTCACGCGCTTCCAGAACGGAACCGCCGCCATGCAGTTCGTCGAGAAGACGAGCTGGATCTCCCGCTTCAACATCAATTACCACATCGGTCTTGATGGCCTGTCGTTGTGGATGGTGCTGCTGACGTCGTTCATCACGGTTGTGGTCGTGATCTCGGCCTGGGAAGTGATCACCGAGCGCGTGAACCAGTACATGGGCGCGTTCCTGATCCTGTCGGGTTTCATGATCGGCGTGTTCTCCGCGCTCGACGGCATCCTGTTCTACGTGTTCTTCGAGGCCACGCTGATCCCGATGTACCTGATCATCGGCATCTGGGGCGGCCCGAACAAGATCTACGCGGCGTTCAAGTTCTTCCTCTACACCTTGCTCGGCTCGCTGCTGATGCTGGTGGCGCTGGTCTTCCTATACAACAAGTCGGGCGGCAGCTTCGACATCCTGGCCTGGCACAAGCTGCCGCTGGGGTCGACCGCGCAGACCTTCCTGTTCTTCGCCTTCTTCGCAGCCTTCGCCGTCAAGGTGCCGATGTGGCCAGTCCACACGTGGCTGCCCGACGTGCACGTCGAGGCGCCCACCGGCGGTTCGGCGGTGCTGGCCGCGATCATGCTGAAGCTGGGTGCCTACGGTTTCCTGCGCTTCTCGATGCCCATCGCTCCCGATGCGTCGCACGAATGGGCCTGGCTCATGATCGCGCTGTCGCTGATCGCGGTGATCTACGTGGGCCTGGTCGCACTGGTGCAGCAGGACATGAAGAAGCTGGTGGCTTATTCGTCAGTCGCCCACATGGGCTTCGTGACGCTCGGCTTCTTCATCTTCAACGAACTCGGCGTGTCCGGCGGCATCGTGCAGATGATTGCCCACGGCTTCGTCTCGGGCGCCATGTTCCTGGGCATCGGCGTGCTGTACGACCGCGTGCACTCGCGCCAGATCGCCGACTACGGCGGCGTGGTCAACACCATGCCCAAGTTCGCCGCGTTCGCGCTGCTGTTCGCCATGGCCAATTGCGGCCTGCCGGGCACCGCCGGTTTCGTGGGCGAGTGGATGGTGATCCTGGGCGCCGTGAAGGCCAACTTCTGGATCGGCGCGGGCGCAGCCACCGCACTGATCTTCGGCGCCGCCTACACCCTCTGGATGTACAAGCGCGTGTACTTGGGCCCGGTCGGCAACGACCACGTCAAGGAACTCACCGACATCAACGCCCGCGAGTTCCTGATGCTGTCGTTGCTGGCGATCGCCGTGTTGTGGATGGGCCTGTATCCCAAGCCCTTCACCGACGCCATGGACGCTTCCGTGACCGAGCTGCTGCGCCACGTAGCAGTTTCGAAGCTGCCCTCCTGATGCCACGCTGAAGACAAGAGAACGAGATGATTGACAAACTCAGCTGGGTCACGATCTACCCCGAAATCGTGTTGCTGGTCATGGCCTGCATCATTGCACTGGTCGACCTGTCGGACACGAGCCCGCGCCGCACCCGCACCTATGTGCTGACGCTGCTCACGCTGCTGGTGGTGGCCGTGCTCACAGGCATGGCCGCGCTCGACGGCAAGACCATCTACGGCTTCGGCGGCATGGTCGTGAGCGACTCGATGGGCAACTGGCTCAAGTGCTTCTCCACCATCGCCCTGATGGTCACCCTGATCTATGGTCGCCCCTATGCGGCCGACCGAGAAATGCTGCGCGGCGGCGAACTGTTCACCATCAGCATGTTCGCGCTGCTGGGCATGTTCGTGATGATCTCGGGCAGCAACTTCCTCTTGATCTACCTGGGCCTGGAACTGCTCACGCTCTCGAGCTACGCGCTCGTGGCGCTGCGCCGCGACAACGCGGTGGCCAGCGAAGCGGCGATGAAGTACTTCGTGCTCGGCGCGATGGCCAGCGGCTTCCTGCTGTATGGCCTCTCGATGATGTACGGCGCGACCGGTTCGCTCGACCTGAACGAAGTTTTCAAGGCGATCTCGACCGGCAAGGTGAATCACCAGGTGCTGGTGTTCGGCCTCGTGTTCATCGTGGCCGGCCTGGCATTCAAGGTGGGGGCAGCGCCCTTCCACATGTGGGTGCCCGACGTCTACCAGGGCGCGCCCACGGCCGTCACGCTGTTGATCGGCGCGGCACCGGAGCTGGCCGCCTTCGGCATCATCATTCGCCTCCTGGTGGACGGCCTGCAGCCGCTTGCCATCGACTGGCAGCAGATGCTCGCCGTGCTGGCCATCGCCTCGCTGCTGATCGGTAACCTCGCCGCCATTGCGCAGAGCAACCTCAAGCGGATGCTGGCCTACTCGACCATCTCGCAGATGGGCTTCATGCTGCTGGGCCTGGTGGCCGGTTCGGACCTCTCGGGCACGCAGAACGCACAGGCCGCCTACAGCGCTTCGATGTTCTACATCGTGACCTACGTGCTGACCACGCTGGCGAGCTTCGGCATCATCCTGCTGCTGGCGCGCGAAGGCTTCGAGAGCGAAGAGATCACCGACCTGGCCGGCCTCAACCAGCGCAGCCCTCTGTACGCCGGCGTGATGGCCATCGCGATGTTCTCGCTGGCAGGTTTGCCGCCACTGGTCGGGTTCTACGCGAAGCTGGCCGTGCTGCAGGCACTGATCGCCTCGGGCCAGGCGATCTACATCGGTCTGGCGGTGTTCGCCGTGATGATGTCGCTGGTCGGCGCCTTCTACTACCTGCGCGTGGTCAAGGTCATGTACTTCGACGCACCGGTCACGGCCACCACCGTGTCGGCTTCGTTCGACGTGCGCACCGTGCTCGCGATCAACGGTGCACTGATCCTGATTCTCGGCGTGTTGCCCGGCGGCCTGATGACGCTGTGCTACGAGGCCATCGCGGCCACGCTGGCCCACTGACGCGGCCGGCCCACGGTGTCGCAAACCGCGTCGGTCTGGGTCGTCCTGCTGGTGGCGCTCCTGGCCGCCAACCTGCCGTTCTTCAACGAGCGCCTGTTCGGCGTCGTGCCGCTGCCGGCAAAGCGCAAGTTGCTCGCGATCCGCTTTGCCGAGCTGGTGGTGCTGTACTTCATTGCCGGCGGCATCGGCCTCTTGTTCGAACGCAGGGCAGGGCAGATCTCGCCGCAAGGCTGGGAGTTCTACGCGGTGACCGGCGCGCTCTTCATCGTGCTGGCCTTTCCAGGTTTCACCTGGCGCTACCTGATGAAGCACAGGCATTGATTCACATGACTTCACCCATTGCCGACGCGCACCTGAAGGAAGAACTCGTCAGCAGCGAAGAGCTCTTCAAGGGCAAGTTCCTGCAGGCCAAGCGCGACACCATCCGCCTGCCCGACGGCCACAACGCCACGCGCGAATACGTGGTGCATCCCGGCGCGGTGGTGGTGATTCCGCTGCTCGACGATGGCCGCGTGGTGCTGGAGCGGCAGTACCGCTATCCGGTCGGCCATGTGATGGTGGAGTTTCCGGCCGGCAAGCTCGATCCGGGCGAAGACCCGCTGGTCTGCGGCCAGCGCGAGCTGCTCGAGGAAACCGGCTACACCGCGCGCGAATGGGCGCATGCCGGTGCGATGCACCTGGCCGTGGCGTACTCGACCGAGATCATCCACATCTACTTCGCACGGGGCCTCTCGCTCGGCGAACGGCAGCTCGACCACGGCGAGTTCCTCGATGTGTTCACCGCCACGCCCGAGGAGCTGGCCGGCTGGTGCGGCGACGGCACGGTGACCGACGCCAAGACGCTGACCTGCACGCTCTGGCTGCAGAACGTCCTTTCGGGCGCATGGGCACTCGACTGGAAAACGGCGGCTTCGCAGGGCGGCGCGGGATAATCCGCGCATGAAGGTTCTCGATCTCCGCTGCACGCATGGCCACGGCTTCGAAGGCTGGTTCGCGTCCAACGAAGCCTTCGAGACGCAACTGGCCAATGGGCTCGTCGAATGCCCGGTCTGCGGCGACACCGCCATCGTCAAGCTGCTGAGCGCGCCGCGCCTCAATCTTGGCAATGCCAAGGCACCGGCAGCAGAAGCGGCTCCCGCCGCGCCCTCGCAGGTGCCGGCTCCTCTTTCCCCTGAAGCCCGCTGGATGCGCGCCGTGCGCGAGGTCATCGCGAAAACCGAGGACGTCGGCGAGCGCTTTGCCGAGGAAGCCCGCAAGATGCACTACGGCGAAGCCGAAGAGCGCGGCATTCGTGGGCAGGCAACGCCCGAGCAGACCGAGGCGCTGCTCGACGAAGGCATTGCGGTGATGCCGCTGCCGATGCCCGCAGCGCTCAAAGAGACGCTGCAGTAACTCTGCTCCGGCCTGGGCTCAGGCCGTGAACTGAAGTGCGGCCAGGCGGGCGTAGACCCCGCCCTGCGCCACCAACGCCGCGTGCGTTCCCTGTTCGACGATGCCGCCGTGGTCCAGCACGATGATGCGGTCGGCCTTCTGCACGGTCGCCAGGCGGTGCGCAATGACCAGTGTCGTGCGGCCTTCCATCGCCGATTCGAGCGCGGCCTGCACCATGCGTTCGCTTTCCGCGTCGAGGGCGCTGGTGGCCTCGTCGAGCAGCAGCAGCGGCGGGTTCTTGAGGATGGCGCGCGCGATGGCGATGCGCTGGCGTTGCCCGCCCGACAACCGCACGCCGCGCTCGCCGAGGAAGGTGTCGTAGCCCTCGGGCAATGCCGCGAGGAAGTCGTGCGCAAAGGCGGCGCGGGCGGCTGCATGCACCTCGTTGGCCGTCGCTTCAGGCCGGCCGTAGCGGATGTTCTCGAACGCGCTGGCCGAGAAGATCACCGCGTCCTGCGGCACGAGGCCGATGCGGGTGCGCAGGTCGGGCAGGGCGAGTGATGTCAACGGTGCGCCGTCCAGCAGCAGTTGGCCCGATTGCGGGTCGTAGTAGCGCAGCAGCAACTGGAACACCGTGCTCTTGCCCGCTCCACTGGAGCCAACCAACGCCACCGTTTCGCCGGGCGCGATGTCGAGGCTGAAGTCGCGCAGCGCTGGTGTACCGGGCCGTGAGGGGTAGTGGAAGGTCACCGCGTCGAGCTTGATCGTGCTGCCCGCGGCCGGGATCGGCGTGACCGCCGGGTTCGCGGGAGAAGTGATGACGGCCGGCGCATGCAGCAGTTCCATCAGCCGCTCTGTGGCCCCGGCTGCGCGCAGCAGGTCGCCGTACACCTCGCCGAGCACGGCCGTCGCGCTCGCGAGGATGGCCACATAGACCACGGTCTGGCCGAGGTGGCCCGCCGTGATGTCGCCGCGCAGCACGGCCTGCGTGCCTTGATAGAGGCCCCAGAGCAGCGCCGCGGAGGTCGCGATGATGATGAAAGCCACGAGCACCGAACGCGCCTTGGTTCGGCGCACGGCGGTGCGGAAGGCGTTCTCGGTCGAGGCGTCGAAGCGGGCTGCCTCGCGCGATTCGGCGGTGTAGCTTTGCACCACCGGAATCGCATTCAGCACCTCTGCGGCGATGGCGCTCGAATCGGCCACGCGGTCCTGGCTCGCGCGCGAGAGCTTGCGAACCCGCCGGCCGAACCACATGCTCGGCAGCACCACCAGCACCAGGATGCCCAGCACCTGGACCATCACGTAGGGATTGGTCCAGACCAGCACCGCCAGCGCGCCCACGCCCATCACCGCGTTGCGCAGGCCCATGCTCAGCGACGAGCCGACGACCGTCTGCACCAGTGTCGTGTCGGCCGTCAGGCGCGAGAGCACTTCACCCGTTTGCGTGGTCTCGAAGAACGCCGGGCTCTGGTGCAGCACATGGCCGTAGACCGCGTTGCGCAGGTCCGCCGTGACCCGTTCGCCCAGCCAGCTCACCGTATAGAAGCGCGCGGCCGAGAAAAGCCCCAGTGCCACGGCCACCGCGAAGAGGGCGCCGAAGTGCTCGCGCAGCGCCATGGTCTGGGCGCCCTTGTCGGGGTTGATCAGCCCGCCGTCGATCAGGCTGCGCAGTGCGAGTGGAAAGGCCAGCGTCGTGACGGCTGCCATCACCAGGAAAACCGCCGCCAGCACGATCTGCACGCGGTAGGGGCGAAGGAAGGGGCTCAGCCCCGACAGCGACCGGGGCGAGCCCTTGGCCATGGAAGACGGTGGGGAGGAAGCCATGGGCGCGGATTCTACCGACCGCTGCCGCTACAAAGGCAGCCTTGACAATAATTGCCGCGGCAGCTAATATTTCGACCCATGAGCGATGCAAAGATCCCCAAGGCCTCGTCGGTCCCCGATGACGCTGTGCGTCGGCCCCCCGTCTTCTATCGGGCGGAGGACTATCGCGCCGAGGAAAGCATCGGCTACCTGATGCGCCGCATCGTCTCGGCGGTGGCCCAGTCGGTGGAAACCCGCATGTGCGAGCCCGGCAGCCCGACCTACCCGCAATGGGTGCCACTGTACAAATTGCACATCGGCGCGGCGACCACGGTGGCCGAACTGGCCCGCGCCTGCGAACTCGATACCGGCGCCATGACGCGGCTGCTCGACCGCCTGGAAGCCAAGGGCCTGTGCCGCAGGGTGCGTTCGCTGGAAGACCGCCGTGTAGTCAACATCGAGCTCACCGACGAAGGCCGTGCCGCCGCCAAGGAAGTGCCTTACGTGCTCAGCCGCGTGCAGAACGAGCACCTGGCGGGTTTCACCACCGAGGAATGGGAGCAGCTCAAGGGCTACCTCCGCCGCATCCTCGACAACGCGCAGGCCCTCGCGGCCCGTGGAGATAAAAATGAATGATTCCCTCGCCGTGCGCGCTGTGCGTCGCACTCCAGTCGTGGCAGCCGCGTTGCTGCTGGTGGCGCTGGCCGGTTGTGCCGACATGTCCGGCATCGGCTCGCAGGCCAAGCTGCGCGATGCGTTGTCGCTGGGCATCGCGTCCGACAGCGCCGCAACCCCCGTCTCCCGGCTCGACCGCCAATGGTGGCTCGCCTTCGGCGACACGCAGCTCAACACGCTGATCGACCAGGCCGTCGCCGGCAACCCCAACCTGCAGGTCGCGCAGGCCCGCCTCGCGCGTGCGCAGGCCTCGGCGGACATCGCCGGCGCGGCGCTCAAGCCGCAAGTGAAGGGTGACCTGGACCTGAACCGCCAGAAGTTCAACAGCAACTACATCTACCCGGCACCGCTGGGCGGCTCGACGCAGAACATCGGCCTGCTGCAGCTCGGCGCAAGCTGGGAGCTCGACTTCTTCGGCAAGAACCGCACCGCGCTCGACATCGCCATCGGCGCTGCCAATGCCGCCGCGGCCGATGCCGATGCCGCCCGTGTGCTGCTCGCCAGCAACGTCGCGCGCAGTTACTTCCAATGGGCGCGCCTGAACGACCAGCTCACCGTGGCGCAGCGCACGCTGGCCCAGCGTGACGAAACCCTGAAGCTCGTGCGCGACCGCGTTTCCGCCGGCCTCGACACCCGCCTCGAACTGCGCCAGAGCGAAGGCGGCCTGCCGGAAGCCCGCCAGCAGATCGAAGCGCTCAACGAGCAGATCGCGCTGCAGCAGCACGCGCTCGACGCACTCGTGGGCCAGCCCAACGTGTCGGCCTCGCTCAAGCCGCCGGTGCTCGCTGGCGTCAAGCCGATGGCGCTGCAGGCCAACATCCCGGCCGACCTGCTGGGCCGCCGCGCCGACATCGCCGCCGCGCGCTGGCGCGTCGAAGCCGCGACGAGCGACGTGGCCAATGCCAAGACCCAGTTCTATCCCAACGTGAATCTCACGGCCTTCGTCGGCTTCCAGAGCCTGGGCTTCGGCAAGCTGCTCAAGTCGGGCAGCGAGCAGTGGGGCGTGGGTCCGGCCATCAGCCTGCCGATCTTCGAAGGCGGCAAGCTGCGCGCCAACCTGCGCGGCAAGTCGGCCGACCTGGACGTGGCGGTCGAAAGCTACAACGCCACGGTGCTCGACGCCGTGCGCGATGCGGCGGACCAGGTGTCGAGTGCCCAGTCGATCACCCGCCAGCAGACCGAACAGCGCGCCGCGCAAACGGCCGCCGAAGGCGCCTACGACATCGCCGTGCAGCGCTACCGCGCTGGCCTTGGCAACTACCTCAACGTGCTGACGGCCGAAACCTCGGTGCTGGCGCAGCGCCGGCTGGCCGTCGATCTGGCCGCGCGTGCGCTCGACACGCAGGTGGGCCTCGCACGAGCGCTCGGCGGCGGTTGGCAGCCCCCGGCGACTTCCACCGCCACGGCATCGGCCCCGACGGCCGCAGTGAACTGAACTGACTCGACTTCCTCGTCTTCGGAAAGAAATTCATCATGAGCGACAACAACACTCCGACGTCCGCTGCCTCCGCAGCCCCTGTTGCACCCGAAGCGCCCGCCAGCAACGGCAAGCGCCGCCGCGCGCTGACCGCATTGGCAGCCGTGGTGATCGTCGCCGGCGGCGGCTGGGGCCTCTACGAATGGCTGGTCGCCAGCCACTACGAGGACACCGACAACGCTTACGTGCAGGGCAACGTCATCCAGATCACGCCGCAGATCGGCGGCACCGTCATGGCCATCAACGCCGACGACACCGATTTCGTGAAGGCCGGCCAACCGCTGGTGCAGCTCGACCCGGCCGATGCCAAGGTCTCGCTCGAACAGGCCGAGGCCGCGCTGGCCCAGACCGTGCGCCAGACGCGCACGCTCTACGCCAACAACGGTTCGCTGGCCGCGCAGGTCACGCTGCGCCAGTCGGACATCGTCAAGGCCCAGAGCGACATCGCCAAGGCCCAGGACGACCTGCAGCGCCGCCGCGCGCTCTCGGGCAACGGCGCGGTGTCGAAGGAAGAACTGAACCACGCCGAAACGCAGCTCGACACGGCCAAGAGCCAGCTCGCCGCAGCGCAGGCCGGCGTGGTCGCCGCCAAGGAAGCGCTGGTGAGCAACCAGTCGCTGACCGAAGGGACCAGCGTTGCGCAGCACCCGAGCGTGCTGGCGGCCGCCGCCAAGGTGCGCGAGGCCTACCTCGCCACGCAGCGCGTCGCGATGCCCGCGCCGGTCGACGGCTACGTCGCCAAGCGCACCGTGCAGCTCGGCCAGCGTGTGGCCGCCGGCACGCCGATGATGTCGATCGTGCCGCTCAACCAACTGTGGGTCGATGCCAACTTCAAGGAAGTGCAGTTGCGCAACATCCGCATCGGCCAGCCCGTGAAGCTCACCGCCGACGTCTACGGCAAGAAGGTCGAGTACGACGGCAAGGTCGCCGGCCTGGGCGTGGGCACCGGCAGCGCATTCGCGTTGCTGCCCGCGCAGAACGCCACCGGCAACTGGATCAAGGTGGTGCAGCGCGTGCCCGTGCGCATCGCGCTCGACCCCGAGCAGCTCAAGGCCAATCCGCTGCGCATCGGCCTGTCGATGGACGCCGAGATCGACATCACGTCCAAGAGCGGCAAGATGCTCGCCGACGCGCCGCGCGGCACCGCGCTCACGCAGACGCAGGTCTACAGCCAACTCGACCGCGGCGCCGATGCCGAAGTGGACCGCATCGTCGCGGCCAACCTCGGCCGCAGCGCTTCGGCCAATGCCGCGAACGCTGCGGGCGCCACGAGTGCGCCCGCGAAGCATCCGTCCGTGACGCCGGGCACCGGTGCGCAGGTGGCCGTGCAGGGCCAGCCCGGTTGATCGTTGCCCGCTTCGCTTGAACTGAAAAAGCACGCGCAATGGCCACCGCCGCTCCCGCTTACATAGCGCACGCACCGCTCGAGGGCTCCGCCCGCGTGTGGGGCACGATCGCGCTGTCTGCGGCAACCTTCATGAACGTGCTCGATTCGTCGATCGCGAACGTGTCGTTGCCTGCCATCTCGGGTGACCTGGGCGTGAGCACCACGCAAGGCACCTGGGTCATCACGAGCTTCGCAGTGGCCAACGCCATCGCGGTGCCGCTCACGGGTTTCATGACCCAGCGCTTCGGCCAGGTGCGCCTGTTCATGGCGAGCGTGATCCTGTTCATGATCAGCTCGCTCCTGTGCGGCCTCGCGCCGAACATGACCACGCTGATCCTGTTCCGCGCGCTGCAGGGCTTCGTCGCCGGCCCGATGATTCCGCTGTCGCAGACGCTGCTCCTGTCCAGCTATCCGAAGGCCAAGGCGGGCCTTGCGATGGCGATGTGGTCGATGACCACGCTGGTCGCGCCGGTGATGGGGCCGCTCCTGGGCGGCTGGATCACCGACAACATCTCGTGGCCGTGGATCTTCTACATCAACATCCCCGTGGGCATCGTCGCGGCTTCGATCACCTGGGCGCTCTATCGCAAGCGCGAGAGCAACACGCACAAGGTGCCCATCGATGCCATCGGCCTCGCGCTGCTGGTGCTGTGGGTGGGCTCGATGCAGCTCATGCTCGACAAGGGCAAGGAGCTCGACTGGTTCCACTCGCCGCAGATCGTCACGATGGCGGTGGTGGCCGTGGTCGGCTTCGCGTTCTTCCTGATCTGGGAGCTGACCGACAAGCACCCGGTGGTCGACCTGTCGCTCTTCAAGCGCCGCAACTTCTGGTCGGGCGCGGTGGCGACGGCCGTGGCCTACGGCCTCTTCTTCGGCAACGTGGTGCTGCTGCCGCTGTGGCTGCAGCAATGGATGGGCTACACCGCAACGCAGGCGGGGATGATCATGGCGCCGGTGGGATTGCTGGCGATCTTCTTCTCGCCGGTGGTCGGGCTCACCGTGTCCAAGATCGATCCGCGCCGCTATGCGACCTTCTCGTTCCTGGTGTTCGCGCTGGTGCTGTGGATGCGCTCGAACTTCAACACGCAAGCCGACTTCGTCACCATCATCATCCCGACAGTGATCCAGGGCATCGCGATGGCGTTCTTCTTCATCCCGCTGGTGACGATCACGCTGTCGGGCCTCACGCCCGATCGCATTCCGGCCGCTTCGGGGTTGTCGAATTTCCTGCGGATCACGGCCGGTGCGATGGGGACCTCGCTCACCACCACGCTGTGGGACAACCGCGCGACGCTGCACCACGCGCAGCTCGCCGAGACCATCAACCAGGGCAACAACGCGGCCACCGCCGCGATGTCCGGGCTCACCGGCAGCGGCCTCAGCACCGAGCAGGTGATGGGCCAGATCAACCGCATCGTCGACCAGCAGGCCTACATGCTCGCCACGAACGACATCTTCTATGCGTCGGCGATCCTGTTCCTGTTGCTGATTCCGCTGGTGTGGCTCGCCAAGCCACAAAAGGGCGGTGCCGGTGGCGATGCCGCGGCCGGCGCGCACTGACGACACACGCCGTGGTCACCCCGTGATCTCCGTCACCCCCAGGCTCCTTCCGGACCCTGGGGGTTTTTACTTGCCCAGCGCCTTCAGCACGTCGTAGCACGCGCCCATCGTGTGATAGTCGGTTTTGCCGGCCGGGCTTTTTTCGTCGCTGATCTTCTGGTTCTGCGGCGTGAGGATGCGATACCACGCGCCGTGCCTGTGGTCGATGAAATGCGCCCACGCGTACGCCCAGATGCTGTCGTACCAGTCCCAGTAGCTCGCATCGCCGGTGCGCACCGCGAGCAGGGCGGCGGCGGCGAAGCTCTCGGCCTGCACCCAGAAATACTTCTCGCCGTCGTACACCGAGCCGTCGGGCGCGAAGCCGTAGACCAGCCCGCCGTTGTCCGCATCCCAGCCGCGGAACATCGCGGTGTCGAAGAAGTGACGAGCGCGCGGCACGATCCAGTCGGCTTCGGTGCCTTGCGCATTCAGGAGGCGTTCCAGCTGCAGCAGCAGCTTGGCCCACTCGGTCAGGTGGCCGGTCTGGAAACCCCAGGGCTTGAAGATGTCGCTGCGGTCGCCGCGGTTGAAGTCCCAGTCGACCGACCAGTCGGCGCGGTAGTGCTCCCACACCAGCCCATCGGCCCGCGCGGCCTGCCGGCCCGTCACGGCTTCGGCTAGTGCGAGCGCGCGGTCGAGGTAGCGCGCCTCGTGCGTGGCCTCGAAGGCCGCCATCATCGCTTCGCAGGCGTGCATGTTGGCGTTCTGGCCGCGGTAGGGCGATACGCGCCAGTCGGCCGTGGCTTCGTCGGCATACAGGTGGTGGCGCGGTTCCCAGAAGTGCTGCTCCATCAGGTCCCATGCATGTTCAAGTCCTTCGCGCGCCTCGCTCACGCCGGCCATCAGCGCGTGCGCATGCGCGAGCAGCACGAAGGCCAGGCCGTAGCAGTGCTGGGTGCCGTCCAGCACCGTCGCGTGGTCTTCGTGCCAGTCGATCTGCCATGCGTAGCCGCCGCCGGGCAGCGCATGCGCATGTTGCAGGAAGGCCAGGCCGTGCCGCACGGCGTCGAGGTCCGCCGCTTTGCCGAAGCGGCGGTACGCGTTCGCGTGGTTGAACACGAAGCGCGTGCTGCTTACCAAGTGGCGCGTGCGGCGGTCGTAGACCGTGCCGTTGTCCTTGAAGAACTGGAAGAAGCCGCCCGACGCGTCGATGTCGCAAGGCTCATAGAAGTCCAGCGTGTGCCGGACATGGTCGATCAGGAATTCGGGTGAGCGGAAATCTGGCATGGGCAAGAGGTGTGAGTGTCGCGAGCGGCGCCATTGTCACTGCGACGACAGTCGGTGATCGTGCATAACTTCTCCGATGGCGCAGGTTGCACTGCAGCATAGGCATTTGCCCCAGTATGCAAGCGCGGGTCGCCCACCAACAATCGGTCCGCGCTCCATGGTGGCGCGCCAAGATGGACCGCATGACTGACTTCTTTTTTCCGAACCCGGGCGACCTCGCGAGATGAGCGACGTCATCCTCGAAACACGCCAGCTCACCAAGGAATTCAAGGGGTTCACCGCGGTCAGCAAGGTCAACCTCTCGGTGGCGCGCGGCTCGATCCACGCACTCATCGGCCCCAACGGTGCCGGCAAGACCACCTGCTTCAACCTGCTCACGAAATTCCTGGAGCCGACCACGGGCACGATCCTGTTCAACGGCCAGGACATCACCGGCGAGCGCCCCGCGCAGATCGCACGGCGCGGCATCATCCGCTCGTTCCAGATCTCGGCCGTGTTCCCGCACCTGACGTTGCTGGAGAACGTGCGCCTCGGCCTGCAGCGGCGCCTGGGCACCTCGTACCACTTCTGGAAGAGCGAGAAGTCGCTCAAACCCCTGGATGCCAGAGCCCGCGAGCTGCTGGCTGAAGTCGGCCTGGAGGAACTGGCCGACGAACAGACCGTGAACCTGCCTTACGGCCGCAAGCGCGCACTGGAGATCGCCACCACGCTGGCGATGGAGCCCGAGCTGATGCTGCTGGACGAACCCACGCAGGGCATGGGCCACGAAGACGTGCACCGGGTGGCCGAACTCATCAAGCGCGTGTCGGCCGGGCGCACCATCCTCATGGTCGAACACAACATGAGCGTGGTCTCGACGATTGCCGACACCATCACTGTGCTGCAACGCGGCGCCGTGCTGGCCGAAGGCCCCTACGCCGAAGTCTCGAAGAACCCGCAGGTCATGGAGGCCTACATGGGCACCACCGACGGCGAAATGCAGGGCGCGCACTGATGACCGCTGCACTCGAAATCAAAGGGCTCCAGGCCTGGTACGGCGAATCGCACGTGCTGCACGGCGTGGACATGGTCGTGCAGCCCGGCGAAGTCGTCACGCTGCTGGGCCGCAACGGCGCGGGCCGCACCACCACGCTGCGCGCCATCATGGG
>Ga0163161_10001444_pt1 | contig 17566 bp, 15 predicted proteins | sample S45metaG_FD_129847 | JGI IMG/M metagenome (GOLD analysis project Ga0163161, IMG submission 129847) | Switchgrass rhizosphere microbial communities from Kellogg Biological Station, Michigan, USA - S4-5 metaG | ecosystem: Host-associated > Plants > Roots > Rhizosphere > Soil | place: USA... | reverse complement strand
CATGTCGCGATGCGTGAGCTTGAACCAGGCTTTCGCGAACGCCTCGGCGAACTGCTCCGGGTGTTCGTGGAAGCGACGCGAGATCTTTTCGTAGGCAGGATCGAACCTCAGTGACAGATCCGTCGTCAGCATCGTCGGGACGCGCTTCTTCGACGCATCGAACGGGTCCGGGACATTAGCGTCGGCACCTTTCGCACGCCACTGCTGAGCACCAGCCGGGCTCTTTTCGAGTTCCCATTCGTTGTTAAAGAGGTTCTCAAAAAAGTGATTGCTCCACTTCGTCGGCGTCTGCGACCAGACGACCTCGGGGCCACCTGTGATCGCGTCGGCACCGAAGCCGGTCCCGTGCTTGCTCTGCCAGCCGAGGCCTTGGCTCTCGATCCCCGCCGCTTCCGGTTCGGGCCCTATGAATGACGGATCGCCGGCACCGTGCGTTTTCCCAAACGTGTGCCCGCCCGCGATAAGAGCTACCGTTTCCTCGTCGTTCATCGCCATCCGGCGAAACGTTTCGCGAATATCGTGCGCCGCCAGAACCGGGTCGGCATTTCCGTTGGGGCCTTCGGGATTAACATAAATAAGTCCCATCTGCACTGCACCGAGAGGCTCTGCAAGCTGCCGCTCACCGCTATAGCGTTCGTCGCCAAGCCACGTGCCTTCCGGTCCCCAGAACAGCTCTTGCGGCTCCCACGTATCTTTTCTGCCGCCGGCAAAACCGAACGTCTTAAAGCCCATGTCCTCGAGTGCCACGTTTCCAACCAGCACAAAAAGATCGGCCCACGAGATCTTGCGTCCGTATTTTTGCTTGATCGGCCACAACAGGCGGCGCGCCTTGTCGAGATTTGCGTTGTCCGGCCAGCTGTTAAGCGGTGCGAAGCGCTGCTGTCCGCCGCCAGCTCCTCCGCGTCCGTCCGTGATGCGATAGGTGCCTGCGCTATGCCAGGCGAGACGAATGAACAATCCGCCGTAATGTCCGTAATCTGCCGGCCACCAGTCCTGCGAGTCGGTCATGAGCGCCTTGAGATCGTCGATCACCGCATCGAGATCGAGCGACTTGAACTCCGCGGCGTAATCAAAATCCTCGCCCATCGGATCTGACAGTGATGAATTTGCGCGAAGAATACCAAGATCCAAACTCTCCGGCCACCAGTGACGGTTTGACAGGCGCCCGCTGGTGGCATATTTGCCCCCGCCCGTGAAAGGGCACTTGCCGGAGCCGTTTCCATTCTGTTCTTTGTTTTCCATTTTTTATTCAACTTCTCCCTTCATCTGATTTCTAATTTTTATAAAGTTTTCTCACCGGGCTTCCAGTCGGCCGGGCAGAAGCCGCCGGTCTGCAGGGCCTGCAGCACGCGAAGGGTTTCGTCGACCGACCGGCCGATAGCCGGCGTGTTGACCTGCAAATACTGCAGAACGCCTTCGGGATCGATGATGAAAAGGCCGCGGAGCGCGATATTGGCTTCCTCGATGAGGATGTTGTATTGACGCGCCAGCTTGCCGCCCGGGTCCGAAGCGATCGGGTACTTGATCTCACCGATGCCGTTGGTTTCTCCCTTCGGAATTCGGAGCCACGCACGGTGCGAGTGGACCGAGTCGGTCGAGACGCCCAGGACCTCGGCGCCCAGACCCTTGATCTCGTCAAACCTGTCCGAGAAATGCGTCAGATCGGTCGAGCACACACCCGTGAAATCCAGCGGGTAGAAAAGCATGATGAGCCATTTGCCTTTATAGTCCGCGAGCTTCACGTTCTCTTTCAGGGTGTCGATATTTTTGGTCGACGGCATATCAAAATCCGGTGCCGGCTGGCCGACCTTGGCCATGAAAGGGCTCGGCAATCCATCGCCGCCCTGTTCGAGTGCTGTTGCTGTTGACATTAGTTGTTTCTCCTTTTTTATTTATCTCGGTGGCTATATTTCTTATCAAACTTCGATAATTGCTTTGCTTTGTACTTCCTGACGACATGCGGGCCGCGCGGCGTCGCGCTGCCGGCGCAGTCCGGGCATTTGCCCCTTAACGTAAATTCAAGCGACTCGGGTTTGAATCGCGAATATTCGGCCGCACGCTTTACCAGCTCGCGCGGCAGTTCCATCTCGATGTCGACCAACGCCCCGCAATCCGTACACAACGCATGATCGTGCCGGTGCGTCATCGCGTCAAACCGGCTCGCCCCGTTGCCAAAGCTGACCTCGGAAATATGCCCCGCGTCCTTTAGATACCGAAGGCTGTTGTAGACGGTCGCGAACGAGATCGTCGGCAATTTGGCTTTTGCGGCCGCGAATACTTCGTTAGCTGTCAAGTGGCCTTCGCTTTCGCGAATCACGCACAAAACTACCTCGCGCTGCCGCGTAAGAGGCGGATTTCCAAAATCCTTAAAACTTGAGGCCATAAATTATATTTAGAATAATTCTAAACACTATCTCTGTCAACTTCAGCAACAAGGATTTTCTGCTGGGCTGCTACGGCTACGGCGATGTTGCTCCAGGAGGAACCAGCCAAAATGTGGCCCGATCGTCTTTTCTTGTTGAATCAACAAATGTAACCCGTGTTGCTCCGCCGAGTTTCGAACCAACTTTCGACAATATCAAATTCCGCTTTGCCGCAATCGCCGGTGCGGGGCGATGTGTCGGTCCTGAGATAAGAACGAAGAGCTGAGAGGTCGGTTCTCGTTTAGCAGCTTGAACCAGGCCCGAAAAGTCTGCCTTGGTCAAAGGTCCGAAGAATTCTGCTATCTTGCTCGGTTGCGGTGCCAGGTCGATGATATCGGTATCTGATTGCACATTCGGGCAGCCAAGCGGCAACCCCTGAACCTCGAGACTCACAGTTGTCGTCCAGTCTGCCTTTCTAAGCTCCATCGTTTCCGTACCCTGGCCGGAAACGATCGTTCCGGAAGAAGCTGTCCATTTGTAACTTGGAGTGATATTCAGACCTTTGGTGTCGATGCGTGCCGTGTAGGTGGCGATCTCGCCTGGCTTCACAACGTTCGGCGGCCCGGAAACAGAGATAGTAGGGCAAGAATTGTCGCTAGTTTGCTGCCCGGCCGCCGAGCCTGACATCAGCAATACGGCGGCAGCAATACTTAGCACAATTCTCATAACAACCATAAAACTCTACGGCTTGACCGTCTGCTCGCGGCCGTCACGGTTTACAACTTTTATGAAATCCCCTTTGTTCCGGTTAGCACGCAGCTCGACGCCGCCGGTCTGGGAATCGTCGGAAAGGCCGAGCGCCGAGCCTTCTTCGGAGACGGTCATTTTCATCAAGGGTGCCTTCTGCGGCGTCCCCATGCGGAATAGAACGGTGTCGGGGTATGTCTTTCCATTCACCGTTTCGGGGCCGTGTGTCAGGATCTCGGCGCGCACTGTGCCTTGTGCATCCACGATCTCTAATGCGCGGCCGCGAAGCACAGGAGCGACGTTTTGTGCGTCGGTTTGACGCATCTGTGCCAAGAGAAATATCAAAAGCGCGAGGTTGATAAGCGTCAACCCAATGGCGATACGCTGCATTTTCATTCGGTTCCTCCTTCCAGGTCAGAGTTCCACTGTCGGGGTCTTTTCCTCTAATTTACACCAACTGGTGGCGAGTTCAAGCGAAAACTATTTTGCGGACCTAATGAGCAGCTTTCGGCGGGCCTCGACGGTGAGGCCGGGGCGTTTTGAGGTGACGATGATATTGCGTTCGGCGACGCCGCGGGTGGCGGTGACGGGGATCTTTGGGGTGTAGGTGACGACGTAAGTCGAGTCGATCATGCGGGCGACGTGGGCGGTCTTGTCGACCATTTCATCGGGCGTGTCGGGCAGTATGAACTCGCCGTTGGTGTCGGCGGCGAGCTTTTCGAGCTGCTGTTGGGCGACCTCGAGCTCGGCCTTTCGCGACCGGACGCTCCTCAGCATTTTGCGGTCCAGATTGATGGTCGGGCCGATCTTGACGCGGGTAGCGTTGATGTCGCCCTGCGGCATCTGCCGGGCGACCTCCTCAGGTGCCGCCGACCGCGGCGGAAGGCTGTTGGTGGTGCTCTTTGTGCGCGGCTCGAGGTCAACGAGCTCTATCGATGTGTAGCTGAGAACATGGACACTGATATCGGTCGCGACTAGCCGCTGCATCGCGTCGAATTTCGCGCTTGAGCGTCCCATGCTGTCGGTGCCGTCGGTGATGAGCACAATGTGCTTGTTCTCCAGGCCGCTGCGCGTCATAAACTCCGTCGCGCGCTTTAGAGCATCGACAAACAGGGATTGGCGGCCAAATGTCGCCATTTTGATCATGCCAAGCGCCTGTGCCTTGTCCGACGTCCACTCGCCGATTATCTTTGGCTTGTCACTGTATTGCATGATCGCCACCGAATCGCCGGGCCGCAGCGCATTGACGAACGCGTTGGCGACATCCTGCGTTCGTTTGAGCGATTTCACGGCCCGCATCTCGCCGCCCGTGTCCATCACGATCAGCACGTTAGCGGGCAGCCGCCGGACGCTCGCCGGCGGATGCAGGACATTGTTCTCGGTTATGACGAGGTCGTTGGCGGTGACGTCCTGAAAGAACTGGCCTTTCTCGTCGAACGCCAGGACGTTGAGCTTGATCTCCTCGGTGTGAATGCGAAGCGTGTCGTCGGGCGTCGGTGCTGGCGTGCCCTGCACCCGGCCGCTTTGGGCAACGGCCGGCACCACGCACAACAAGACGAACGTTAACCGACAGATCAGCGTTTCAAGCCGAGACGGCATAGGTTATCAGCTAGGATGCCACAACATCGGCAAAATATGCACGCTGGCCTAAAGCTCCGGGTTCTCGTCGATAAAATCGAGCAGATTCCCGACATATTTGTCGAATCGCGGACACGCGATCTTGTGCTTAGCAAGCAGACCGGTCGCCACCGACGTGTCGTACGTCTGTGCGATAAAAAAGTATGGCACGCCGGAATGCGGCAGGCCGGTTATGGGGGGTGAAATGCTCGTATTCAGAAACCACTCGGCCAATTTCGCCGGCGGGTGAAATTCCGACTTGCGCCCGGTCATCTCTTTTGCAATGACATCAAAAAGCTGGGCGGTCGTCAGCGGCCGCGGGTCGGCAAGTGCGACGGTCTTACCGGTCGCGTGTTCGTCGCGCGAAAGGGCGACGATCGCGTCGACGACAAAATCCACCGGTACGAGGTTGAGACGGACATCGTGATTACCGACGTTTATAACGCGGAGCAGCGATGGCGCCTTTCGCAGGTAATGGATGAGGTAATAGATGCCATCGTATTTTGCCGTCTCGCCGGTTTGCGAGTCGCCGACGACGACCGAGGGCCGAAAGATGGTGACCGGAAAAAGGCCTTTGAGCCGCTCGACTTCCATTTCCGCCAGATACTTGGTCTCTTCGTAAAAGTTGCGGAAACCGGCGTTGTGCTCGAGGTCAGTTTCCTGGATAACGCCCTCGCGTTTCCCCGCGACGTAGCAGGTCGAGACATAGTTGTAACGCCTGAGATTCTTGACCGAGCAGACGAGGTCGTTGACATGCTTGGTCCCCTCGAGATTGACCTTGAACGCGACGTCCTTTGGCACCGAGAGATCGTATGCCGCGGCGAGATGGAAAACATCCGTCGTCTCGAACTGTATGGTCTCGAGATCAGTCGCCGGAATGCCGAGCTGCGGCTCGGTGATGTCGCCCTCGACGATAACAAAGCTCTCAAGCGGCGTGCGTGTCGCCTCGGCGATCGCCTCTACCTCTTCGATCGCCGCGTCGACGAGATGCGGCTGGACGAGCAGGAAGAATTGCGTTTCGGGTTTGGCGAGTTTCTCGAGCAGGCGGCCGGCGATAAAGCCGGGAAATCCTGTCATGAAGATCGATCGGCGGTAGAGCATAGTCCGAGTCTCATTTTAGCAAGCCGTCTGAGAGGCGCGAAAAACAATGTGCGAAAGAACGTTTACATCCACTCAAAAGCTGTGATGAAATACGTGATGAAACGTAAGAGCCCATTCCTGTCACCGTATGAAGCATTGTCCAAAGTGCAGCCGCACCTACATCGATGAGGTGCTGAATTTCTGCCGCGACGACGGTGCTCGCCTGATCAAGAACAAGGCACACAGCGAAGCTCCGACCGCACTCATCCCGAGCGATCCAGCAAGCGAGGCACCGACTCGACGCAGAGTGACCGCCCGGGTTCCCTCAGTTGGAACATCGCGCCGCAGGACAAAAACCGTTCAGTCACTTGCAATACTGCCGTTGGCGAACGCGAGTGACGATGCTGAGATGGACTACCTCAGTGACGGAATAACGGAAAGCATTATCAACAATCTCTCGCAGTTGCCAAGATTAAAGGTTATCGCCCGCAGTACGGTGTTTCGATACAAGGACCGCGATGTCGATCCACAGAACGTGGGGAATGAACTCGGTGTCGGGGCGGTTTTGACCGGCAGGGTCAAGCAGCTCGGTGATCGTCTCATCATCGGAGCCGAGCTTGTCAACGTTGCGGAGGGGACGCAGATCTGGGGCGACCAGTATGTGCGCGAGGTCTCAGACATTTTTGAGCTGCAGGACGAGATCTCGCGACAGATATCCGATAAGCTTCGATTAAAGATCTCGGCACCTGACCGCAAGCGGCTCGGAAAGCGGCATACAAAAAACGCGCAGGCCTACCAGCTATATCTTAAGGGCCGCTATTTTTGGAACAAGCGGACCGCGAAAGATGCACACCGAGGTATCGAGTACTTTGAGAAAGCGTTGGCGGTCGATCCGCGTTTTGCCCTTGCGTATACGGGCATCGCCGATTGTCAGATACTGCTCGGGGGACGTTGGGGTGCAGGCGATGCCACCGAAAGAGGCCTTTCTCGCCGGCCGCAATTCCGCCCATCGGGCATTAGATCTCGACGACACGCTAGCCGAAGCTCATGGCACCATGGGCCACGTCTGCATGCACCTCTACGAATGGCGAAAAGCAAAAAAGGAGTTCGACCGCGCCCTTCAATTGAATCCAAATCATGTCCACTGCCTGTATTTCGCCTATTACCTTGCCTTCAACGGCTATCCGGACGAATCCATCAATGAGATAGACCGGGCGTTACAGCTCGATCCTCTATCACTGCCTACAAACCGCAGCATGGCCGAGCTATTGTATTTTGCCGGTCGACATGGGGAATCGATCTCACTCTTTAAGAAATGCATCGAGATGCAAGAACATCCGCTCGCCCACGTTCAAGTGGGCCGCGTTTATGAGCATCTCGAGAGATATGAAGAGGCGCTGGCGGAATTCTCGATTGCGAGAAAACTTGCAAAAAACAGTCCCGAAACCGGTGCTTCTATCGCTCATTTGTTTGCGGTTAGCGGAAAGCCCGAAGAGGCCCGAATCCTGCTTCAGGAGCTGGAGTCAATGGCGGGGCGGGAATATGTGTCTGCCTACGACTTTGCACTCGTCCACGCGGCGCTGGGCGATAAGAAAGAAGCGTTTGAGTGGCTTGATCGGGCTTATGAGATCCATGACGCGTGGATGATCTATCTCACCGTCGACCCGCGATGGAAACCGTTCCGCTCTGATCCCAAATATATCGAGATGGTAGAGCGTATCGGGCTTCCGCAGCCATTGTAAATTCAAAGGCAGGTTGACCTAAGATGGAGACCTAATGCGCAAAAAGTATTTACATCCTTTCGGCTGTATGATGTAATCGCTTTGCGCGTTTAACAGTATGAAGATCCAGGACATGCGTTCCGGTATTTTGCATCTCAACAAGAAGATGGAGAGCGAGCGTCAGTCAACGCATTTCAAGATGGGAGCGGCGACCCAGCAGGCCTTAGTACCTGAAGACGCTCGTGCCGCGGACGTAGCATCGGAACTGGACGAACCTCGCTGGTCGCTGGTTTCATTCGATAAGCATGAGGCGGGCGGGCTGACTTATCGCCAGGCAGCGGCACTGATGGCGGAGCTCGACGCCAACCGCATCCACGGCCTTTGTATCATCACGGACGAAGCTGCCAAACGCTACGCCAGTTAGAACTCGAGCACGACCTTCCCAAAACTCTCATTTGATCCCAAATACTTGTAGGCGGCGATAACATCTTCGACCGGAAAGATACGATCGATGTTTGGCCGCACTTTACGCAACGCGAGCAGCGGCACGACATCATCGACGAACTTTCGCGTGGCACCCGCCTTTTCGTCGCTGCTGCGGCCGCGGAGCATGGTTCCGATGATCCTGGCTCGTTTTCGCAATGCGACGCCGAGATCGAATTCTGCTTTTGAACCGGAAGTAAGACCAACCAAAATAAGCCGGCCTTTTGTCGCGAGGCTCGCGAGATTTTGCTCTAAATAAGCGGAGCCGACAAGGTCGAGAACAACATCAACGCCCTTGCCCTCAGTGAATTCCATGACCTGCGCGGCAAAGTCGATGCCGTCGCCGGTCGCGATGCCTAGGTCGAGGCCAAATTCTTTGCAGCGTTCCAGCTTTTCCGCGGTTCGCGAAGTCCCGATTACGGTCGAGCCGTTCGCTTTGGCAAGCTGCAGTCCTGCCAAACCTACGCCAGAGCCGACGGCATGGATGAGCAGCGTTTCATTTTGTTGCAGTTCACACTGGGTGAAACAGGCGTCATGCGCGGTTATAAAAACCTCGGGAACGGCCGCGGCCTCGGTAAAGCTTAGATCTTCAGGTATGGGTACGAGAAGACGGCTGTCGCTGACCAAAAATTCGGCCTGCGCCTCGCCCGCGGTGATCGCGAAAACGCGGTCGCCGGGCGACCAGCTTCCTGCATCGCTTCCGGTCACCGCGACCTCGCCGGCGAATTCCATGCCGGGAATATTCGGCGAATATCCGGCCGGCGGCGGATAGTGGCCGCGGACCTGGAGCAGGTCGGCACGGTTGACGCCGGCAGCGTGGACCTTTACAAGAACTTCGTTGCCTTTTGGTTCGCGCGGTTCAGGAACATCGCGGATCTCGAGGTTTTCAGGCCCGCCGAATTCCTTGATGTAAACGGCCCTCATTACTTAACCTCGACATCATTCGCCTTAAGACTGCTGCCAGTCGCGCGCTGCAGCTCGGCAATGGCTTTGTTGAGATCAGTGCGTGCACGGAGCTCATTGCTGCGGGCCGCGGTGAGCGCGGTTTGGCGGTCGAGGACTTTGTAGGTGTCGGACTGGCCGTTGTCGAGCTTTCGCTGTTCCGATTCGTATTGCTTTTCCGAGTTCTCGCGGGCGATCGCCGACGCTCGCAGCCGCGCCTCAGCAGTGCGAATTCCCTGGATGGCGTTTCGGACCTCGACCTGGATATTCTGCTCGATCTGCTCACGCTGCACCTCGAGACGCTCGCCCTCGACGAGCGCGTGGCCGAGATTTGCCGACGCTGTTTTGTCGCCAAAGAGCGGCAGGTTGAAGTTGATACCGAAGTGATAGGTCGGATAGCGATTGGCAAAGATCCCGGTGAACGGGCTTCCGGTGAGCAATGCCAAGTTTTCCAGCTGCCGCTGGCAGAGGATGGGATCAGGTGGCTGACGCGTGCACGGTGTCGGAATACTTGGGTCGAAATAACGGTTCGGATCGCCGCCGACACCGCTCGACGTTACGCCCGCGGTAATATCGATCTGCGGCTTCTTTTGGTTGCGATATAGTTTCTGGTCGAGTTTGTTGATATCCCGCTGTCGATCATTGATCTCGAGTTCCGGCCGGTTGTTAATAGCGATATCCATCGCTTCGGGAAGTATCGCGTTCGGGATCGCTAATTCGACCGGCTCGACCGGTGTCAGCGACGCGCGCCAGATGTCGTCGCTGCGGTTTGGTGAAATAAGATTCTTCAGAGCATTCTCCGACTGGTTGACCGTATTGAGAGCGTCGTAGACCAGCTGTTCAAAATTAGCGACCTGTGTTTCTGCTGCAGTGACATCGATCGGCGCAAGCTGGCCCTCGTTGACGAGGCGGCGATTGTGCTCGAGCTGTTCGCGGGCGTCGCGAACAGCGTCACGCTGGACCTGCAGATTTCGCAGGGCAAAGGTCAAGTCCCAATAGGCCCGCTGGACGGCCGCGACCGTCTCGATCGAGCGCTGGCGAAACTGAGTGTCGGTGATCTCGATATTCCGCTTGGCGATCTCGATGGAGCGTCTCGGGATGTCGAATTTGCGTCCGCGAAACAGCGGCTGGACGAAACTAAAGCTTAGGCTCGCATTGAGCTGCGGGCTGAGAACCGAGATGGGATTGTCGCTCAAAAGCCGCGTGTGATTGAACGATCCGGTGAGGACGGTGCCCTGCGAAGGCACGTACCCGTTGATCGATGTAGTCGACAACTGCGTGTCGACCGTCGTATTTCGATTCGTGCTGAAGATACTGATGTTCGGTGCCGTCGCCCGGTCGTTGAAACTCTGATTGATCAGTCGCGGCTGGTAGAAGCCGCGGAACGCCTTGAGGTCGAATTCGGCCATTCGCCGCGTCTTTCGCGTTACCTCGATGTCTCGGTTGTTTTCCAGCGCAAGCTCGATAGCGTCGTGCAGTGTGAGCGTTTTTTGGTCTGTGAAGTCGACGCCCACGCGTTCGAGGTCGGGTAGCGTGCGGTCGTTAGAACGATAATTGGCCGCGATCACCGGCACGTCCGGAAGCATGGCAGGCGTCGGTGTCGGTGCGGCACGGCCGCTCTGCGCGCCGATCGGCACCACGCCAAAGGCGAGCACAGAAGTGATAAAAATGAACAAATGCCGGTACATAAAAATACGGGGGTTATTGTTTGCTCACCAATGAGGTCGTGGCCGTTGCGAGCCGGCGTTTGATGCCGCCGAATAGCCAAGTCGCGAACCGGTTGATCGATCTGAAGAGACGAAGTTCGGCGAGATCGTCGAACAACGAATAAAAGACCGGCACCGCGAGCAGCGTCAGCAAAAGACATAGCGTCTGGCCGCCGACCACAAGCACGCCGATCGATCGGTTGGTGCCCGAGCCGGCTCCGCTCGAGACCGTCAGCGGGATCATTCCCGCGACGAGGGCGATCGTGGTCATCAAGATCGGCCGCAGGCGGTCGCGATTGGCCTGGATGATGGCGTCATAGCGGTTCATGCCGCGGGCCCGCAGGCCGTTCGTGTGGTCGATCTGCAGGATCGCGTTCTTTTTGACGACGCCGAACAGCAGCAACAGGCCGAGGCCGGAAAAGATGTTTACTGATTGGCCCATTACCAGCAGGCTAAAGATGCCGAACGGTATCGACAGCGGCAGGGTCAGCAGGATCGTCACCGGATGGATGAACGATTCGAACTGCGCGGCCAGTACGATGTACATAAAGATGAACGACAGCATAAAGGCGAGGAGAAAATAGAATCCTGCTTTTCCCATCTCCTTCGACTGGCCCACATAGCCCGTCGTGTAACCGGAGCTTTTCGGAATGAGATCTTTCACATAGCTATCGATGGCTGCCGTGATGCTGGCAGCAGAGCCGCCCGGCCGCGTGTTGGCGAGCAGCGTTACCTGCCGCTGGCGGTTCGTCCGATCGACCGAGCTTGGGCCCGTCGCATGCGTTGTTTTTACGACGCGGTCGAGTGTCACCCAACCAACTTTTGTCGAAGGAACGATCATCCGCTTCAGGCCCGCGGTGCTCTCACGGAACGGATTTATCGCCCGCACCGTCACATCAAACTGGTCCGTGCCTTCGTTAAATGTCGTTGCGTCCTCGCCGGCAACCAGCGTATTTAGAGCCTGCGAGACGTCCCCGACACGTACGCCCAGATCGGCGGCCGTGTCCCGATCGACCTCGAGCTGGAGCTCCGGCTTGCCCGAGATCAGCGTCGAGTCGACATCGACCGCGTCGGGGATCGTTTTCATTTTTTCGAGCACCTTTTGCGAATATTCCTCGAGCTTTTTGAGGTCGGTGCCGGAGATCATAAATTGAATATTCGCGTTGCGAAAACCGCCGCCCGTAAAAGCCGCGACAGGTTGGACCGCTGTGCGATATTCCTTCGGGTAATTTGGCAGGATCTTTTCGCGGACCTCGGTCATGAGGTCCTGCTGCGACTTCGATCGCTCGCCGATATCGGTCAGCTTCACATAGATCGAGCCGGAATTGACGACAAGCTGCTGTCCGCCGCCGACTGTCGAGAGGGTGTCGGTGACGCCGGGCAGTTTGCGAATATCGGTCGCGATGCGCTCGAACACCTGCGCCGTCGCACCGAGACTTGTGCCTTCGGGCGTGCGTATCGAGACCTCGAATTGCGATTGGTCGTCTACCGGCAAAAAGTTCTTTCCGACCAGCATGAACAGCGGGACAATGCTGAAAAAAACGAGCACGACGAGCGTCATGATCACCCACCGATGTGCCATCGAGAATTGCAGCAGCCACGTGTACGCACTGTCGACGTGACGGAACCAGCCTGTGTAGTGACTGTCCGCTTCGCCATGCTCGAGTACCTGGCCGTCGCCCTTCACTTCGTCAAGGTCTGATCGCGGCTTGGTCTTCTTTGGTTTTATCAACCGCGCCGCGAGCATCGGCGTCAGCGTAAACGACACGATCAGCGACACGGCAACCGCGAACGACGCCGTCAGGCCGAACGACGACATGAACTTGCCGACGATGCCCTGCATAAAGCCGATCGGCACGAACACGGCCATCAAACTCAGCGTCGTCGCCATGACGGCCGGCCCGATCTCGCGCGTCGCGTCGATCGCGGCCTGGAAAGGATTCATTCCCTTCTCTTCGACAAAGCGGTAGATGTTTTCCAGCACGACGATGGCGTCGTCGATAACGATGCCGACCATCAGCGTCAACGCGAGCATGGTGATCTGGTTGAGCGTGTAGCCCATCGCGTAAACGAGAGCGAATGTCGAGATGATCGAGGTGGGTATCGCTAGAGCCGCGATGAACGTCGTGCGAATATTCCACAGGAACAAGAACACGACGATCGACGCGAGAATAGAACCGAGGACCAAATGCTCTTCGATAGACCGCAGCGAATTCTCGATAAAGAGCGAATTGTCGCCGATGATCCGCATTTGATAGCCCTTGGGCAGCGTCGGCTCGATCTCCTTTAGCCGCGATTTGATCTCGCGTGCGACGGCGACGGTGTTCTGGCCCGATTGTTTTGAAACGATCAGCGTGACGGCGGGCTGGCCATTGAGGCGCGCCTCGGAACGTATTTCCTCGCCGCCGTCCTCGGTGTAGCCGAGGTCCTTGACCCTGACCTGATAGCCGCCGCGCGTCGCGACGATGACATCGTCAAACTGCGCGGGCCTTTGTATCTTGCCGACGGTGCGAACAGAGGTTTCCTTTTGCCCTTCGTCGAGACGGCCTGAGGGAAATTCCACGTTCTGGAACTTGAGTGCTCCGGCGACCTCGGCCGGCGTGACGTTGTAGGAACGCATCTTGTCGGGATCGACCCAGATGTTTATCTGCCGCTCCTGGCCGCCGATGATCGTGATCTGGCCGACGCCGTTGACCGACTCGATGCGTTCCTTGATCTTGTGCTTGGCCGTCTCGGTGACCTCGCGAAGCGACGTCGGCGCCGAGACAGATATTCTTAAGACAGGGGCTGCGTCAGTGTCGAGTTTTTGAACCGTCGGCTGCTTGGCGGTCTCGGGCAGCTTTGGAATGACGGTCTGGACGCGGTTCTCGACCTCTTGAGCGGCGACGTTGACGTCCTTCTCGAGTACGAATTGCACAAAAACCTGCGACACGCCCTCGATCGAGCTTGAGCGCAGTTCGTCGATCCCGCTGATGGTATTAACGGCCTCTTCGACCTTGTCGGTGATCTCGGTCTCGATCTCCTGCGGCGACGAGCCAGGATTGGCGACTGTGACGGTAATGGTCGGAAAGTCGATCTTCGGGAAAAGATCGACGCCCAGCGAGAAGAACGAGAACGCGCCGACAACGACCAGCGACATCACGAGCATCGTCGCGAACACCGGCCGTTTTACACAAATTTCAGCAAGCCACTGCATACTCCGACTCCTAGTTCATCTGCCTAACCATTAGACCGTCGGTGAGTTTATCGACGCCGCTTATCGCTACAACGTCACCCTCGGCGACGCCGTTCTTGACTTGGATCATGTTGTCCTCGAGCAGGCCGACCTGGACGATCTGCTCGTGGGCAACGCCATCTTTTATGATGTAGAGCCTATTGATGTCACCCTCGGCCTTGATCGCCGACGCCGGCACCATCACGGCGTTCTCGGGTTTTGATTGCGTGATTCGAACCGTCGCGAATTGTCCGGGCTTGAGCATTCCGTCGCTGTTCGGCACCTCGGCCTCGACAGTCAGCGTGCGTGCTGCGGTATTAAGGCCCGGCGACATACGGACGACGGTGCCGGCAAAATTGCGGTCCGGATAAGCCGTCACCTGCAGCGAAATGCCCTGGCCCGTTCCGACCTTGCCGATCGACTGCTCGGGCACGTCGATCTTTAATCTCAATGGCGACGTGCGAACTATGGTCGCGATCTTTGTGTTCGGAGCGCTCGGGCTAATGTACTCGCCCGGATCGGCGACACGCTCGGAAACATAACCGCTGATAGGCGACAGGATCGTTGTGTCGTTCAAAGCCTTTTGCGCGCTGGCGACCTGCGTCTGCGCTGTCGCGATGGCAACCTTTGCCGCCGAAGCCTGAGCTTGGGCAGTTTCGATCGACTTGACGGCGACTGCAGCGGTCGAGCGGGCTTCGTCGAGCGTGCCGAGCAATGCGTCGCGTGTCGAACGACGCTGGTCGACGGTCGATTTTGAAACATCGCCCGTCGCAAACAGCCGCTCGGCCCGCGCTAGTTCTTTTTCCGCTAATTCGAGGTTCGCTTTCGTCGATTTGACCTGTGAAAACGTCTCGATGTTGAACCTTTCACCGTCCTTCACATCCAAACGCGCCTGTGCCTGACGCACTTGGGCGACCGCCTGTTCATAGGCCTTTTGCTGCTGCACGACCTGGTCTTTTGCCTGTTCCAGCCTGATCTGCGGATCGCGCGGGTCCAGCCGTACAAGCACGCTGCCTTTTGTGACGAAGCTACCGATATCGAAATTGACCTCGGCGATCTTGCCCGCGACCGCCGGTGCGACATCAGTTGACTCATCGCTAGCGAGGTTGCCGGTGGCTTCAAAGTAGGTCGGGATCGGTTTGACAACCGCCGGTGTCGTCGTCACATCGACGATCGCCGGCTGGTTGGCGTTCGCGTTCGTGTTCGCAACGCGCGAGCCGCAGCCGTTCAGGACAGCCGATGAGGCTATGGCCAACGTGGCAAGCGCCGCAAAGATCTTTCTATCCTTCATCATCATTTCAGGCACGTATACCGCCCAGCAGTATCTCGGCGAAGTTTTTCGCGGCCTCCTCGTTCGAAATGTTCAGAATGTTGCGCTTCTTGTCCCACAAAATATTGTTGAGCGAATGATGTATCAGCATCCCGAGAAATGCGCGGACGGCGACGCGTGGGTTCATCTTTCTAAACGCACCGTCCTTTTGCCGCTGCGCGATATAGCCGCCGATGAAATCGTAAACGCGCTCGATGAACTCGTGAAAGAACCTGTCGGCCAATTCATGCTCCTCGAGCGCCGAGTAGAAAAGCAGCCGCATGAACGCCACGTCCTGTTGGTGCTTGTTAAGAGCGTCAAAAGCGATGTTGTAAAAAACCGCCTCATCGTCTTTTTGCTCGATCGCCTGCTGCAGCACCGTGTTCTCTTCCCAAGGAAATTTGTGAACGCCGTCCTGACAGCCTTTGTTGTCTAGGATCGCTCCGTAAAGCTCGTCTTTCGTTGCAAAGTGGCGAAACACCATCGCCTCGCTAACGCCAGCCGCACGGGCGATCTCCTTCGTCGTCGTGCCCTTAAAGCCACGCTGCGAGAACAGGTCGACAGCCGTCTGGAGTATCTGAAGCCGCCGCAGATCGCCGGTCATTCGGGCTGCGGGTTCGCTGGTCAAAAGTTCGTTGATCAATATAGCTCCTTCTCAGTAAGTGCTTACTTACCAATTTCGATAGAATGCCACTTGGCGCATATTGTTGTCAACCGCGCGATGATGCCGGTCACCCAATTATGATTTGCCGAACATTTCCTGGCGGAATTCGTTTCCAACTATGCGGCGGCGGGAAACATCCGACCAAGGCACGCTATATTACTTTTATTGGAGGACGATAGAGATGTCAGAATTTGAAGCAGAAGTCAAAAAAGCGGAAAAGGAATTGGAGCAGGGCCTGATGCCTGTCACCGATCAGCCCAGCACGGGCGGTACGGACGAGTTTTTAGGAGATCTGAAAATGCAGGCAGAGGAATATGGCCAAAAGATAAAGGACGCGGCGACGAACGCCTACGATTTTGCCAATGACAAATTCTCGGCGGCGGGTGACAAGTTCAAGGAGCTGTCGAACAAGGACCCGAAGGAGCTGGTCGAGGACGCCAAGGAATTTGCCCGTCAAAAGCCTGGCCAGACGATCCTCATCTCAGCCGCGGTCGGCCTAGTTCTCGGCCTCATTCTGCGCGGCGGCAGAAAATAACCGTAACGCTAAAAACAGAAATGGCGGCTCGAGAGATCGAGCCGCTTTTTTCGTCTTATCAAGAGGACGTTTAAACCTGCGCGTGTATCAGACGCCGCGTGTGGTCGCCGAAGAGGACATCGATCTTTTGTGGCTCGATGACGGCGGTGACCTCGCCGTGGCCAAACTTGTCGTGCGTCATCGCCTGGCCCTTGCGGTATTTACGCATGCGGTCATAGGGCGATGCATTTTTGCCTGTGCCGCGTGAAATGCCGGTCTTTACGCCGCGGGTAAATGTGCTGACGGTCTCGCACGCCTCGCAGATCGCCTTGGTGATCTTGCCTTGCTTCGTAACGGTCACGACTTTGTGCTGCTGCTCGAGGTCGCACGCCGAACACATCATCTCGACCGATTGGTCAACTGTATATGCTGGAACTTTGATCATAAACTCACCTAACTTATCTATTTTACCGCATTTTGGGCCGTTTTGTTAGCGGTTGCGTCAAAAGCCCGTAACGACGGGCTTTTGACGCGATTGCGGCCATTTCGGGTTACCGACCGCGGCGCGGGCGGAATGACCGAAAGGTCCTGGCTGGCTTGCCGAGGGTCTTGACGGTGGCGGTCTGCGTGGCCGTGTGGCCGCCAAAATCGGGCAGCACAACGCGTTCGACGCGTTCGCCCGTGAGGCGTTCGATGGCACGCATCGAGTGTTCCTCTGCGAGCGTAAAGAGCGTGATCGCCCGGCCCTTATTCCCGGCTCTTCCGGTACGGCCGATGCGGTGGACGTAATCCTCAGGTACCTCGGGAATGTCGTAATTGATGACATGCGAGACCTGATCAATATCGATGCCGCGTGCCGCGACGTCGGTCGCGACGAGCACGTTGGTCTTGCCCGTTTTGAAGCTCTGCAGGGCCGCTTCACGCTGTGACTGCGAACGATCGCCGTGGATGCGGTTCGATTTGTGGTCGCGTTTCTCGAGGATGTGCGCTACACGGTCGGCACCGCGTTTGGTGCGTGTGAACACGAGGACGCGGTCAAAGTCTTCCTTGTCAAGCAGGTCGAGCAGCAGCGGCATCTTTGACGCGTGTGCGACAGGGTATGCCGTTTGTTCGATAATTCCGGGGGCCTTGCCGCGAGGGCTGACCTCGACGACGGCCGGGTCGTTGAGCATCGCATAAGCGATGTGCTCGATCTCAGGCGACATT
>Ga0163161_10001443_pt1 | contig 17571 bp, 15 predicted proteins | sample S45metaG_FD_129847 | JGI IMG/M metagenome (GOLD analysis project Ga0163161, IMG submission 129847) | Switchgrass rhizosphere microbial communities from Kellogg Biological Station, Michigan, USA - S4-5 metaG | ecosystem: Host-associated > Plants > Roots > Rhizosphere > Soil | place: USA... | reverse complement strand
TTCTTCTCAGAACGAGCAACCCTCGCCATCCGGTCGTTAACCGACTAGATCGCGAGAGATGGTCGAGGCCGCCTCCCTTCTGATCCGCGACGCCGAACTGCTGTGCGGCGAACGCGTGGATGTGCGCCTGGCGCATGGGAGGGTCGCTGCTATTGGCTTGTTGACATCGCGTCCCGACGAGCCGTGCATCGCGGCCTCGGGTGGATTGCTGCTCCCCGGTCTGCATGACCATCATGTGCATCTGGCAGCAACCGCGAGCGCACGCCTTTCGGTCAAATGCGGGCCGCCCGATGTGCTTGATGCGGGGATGCTGGCGCAGGCGCTCGCGCGGCCTGGCACCGGCTGGCTGCGAGGCATCGGCTATCACGAGAGCGTCGCTGGAATGCTGCATCGTTCGTGGCTAGACGAAGTCACGGGTGAGCGGCCCGTGCGCATACAGCATCGCGGCGGACGCATGTGGTTCCTGAATAGCGCGGCGATCGAGCGGTTGCTGGCGGCCGGTAAAGGCCGCTCACCGCAGGGCTTGAATCTCGAGAGTGGGCAGCTTTTCGACGAAGACGCCTGGCTGCGGGGGGTGCTGGACAGCCGCCTGCCGGCTCTAGATCAGCTCGGCGCCGACTTGTCACGGCTGGGCATCACTGGCATCACTGACATGGGTCCCGCGAACGGTCTGGTGGAACACGCCTACATCGCGGCCGAACAAGCACGCGGAGCACTGCCGCAACGTGTGGTGCTGGCCGGTTCAGCCGAGCTTGAATGCGTCGAGAGCAGCGATCGGCTGCAACGCGGGCCATACAAGATCCACCTCCATGAAGCGGATCTTCCCAAGTTCGACAAGGTCGTTGCCGCGATCATCGCCGCGCACGCACGGGGTAGGGGTGTGGCGGTGCATTGCGTTACCGAGCTGGAGCTTGTCTTCGCGCTGGCGGCCTTGCGCGATGCTGGCTCGGGCGACGCCGACCGGATCGAGCATGCAGCCGTCGCGCCCGATACCTTGGTGTCGCAGGTTGCCGAGATGGGACTTGCGGTCGCGGTCCAGCCGCTGTTCGTTGCAGAACGTGGTGACGCGTACCGCGAAGATGTGCCGGCGCAAGATTGGTCTTACCTCTACCGCTTGAAAGCTTTTGCCGATGCCGGCGTGCCGATCGCGGGCAGCAGCGATGCGCCATATGTGGATATCGATCCCTGGAAAGGCATGGCCGCTGCCGTGAGCAGACGAACCAGGAGCGGGGCGCAACTCGGCGAAGCCGAGGCGCTCCAGCCGGGCGAAGCCTTGGCGTTGTACTTGGCCGACCCCCAGGACCTGCGCCGTACCAGGACCGTCGATGTGGGCGCCGCCGCCGACCTGTGCCTTTTGGATGCTGGCTGGACGACGATTAGCAAGGATTTGAGTGCCAGCCACGTGCGCCTGACGATCGTGCGCGGTGTCATCGTTCACGATGCGGGAGGGCTTCCGGAACACTGATGCCCGCTTTTGCCGAGCATTCCTGGCGCGAGTTGCCGGCCGCCTTGTCCGCAGCGGTGCAGTCGGTTTTTTTCACTGCCAGTCAGCCGTTCGAAGCTATGGATCATCCAGCGTTGGCGTGGCGCCGGTGCGGACTGATGCATGTGACCGGCCGTGCAGGCGGGCCGCCGTTGATTGCCCCGGTCGCGCTTACCGCTATGGCCGATACCGCCCTGTCGATGCTTCGCACCAAATGCACCGGTCTTGGAAGCGTTATCGGCGCGCAATTGTTGGGCGAACGCGCGCGACTGATGAACCTGGCGAGGGGTGGTGCGATGTCGGCGAACGGCAGCTGCCGTCTGCTGCGCTGCGCCGATGGAACCCTGGCCCTCAATCTGCCTCGGGATGATGATTGGGACCTGATCCCGGCACTGCTCTGCGGTCAACCAGTTCAGGACTGGTCGGCATTGGCCGAGCTATTACTCTCGTTATCTGCGGCGTCGCTGGTGGAGCGAGGCAGGCAGCTCGGGCTCGCCTGCGCGCAGGTTCTGCCGCCGCCCTTTGCGCCTCCGTTTAGGATAGAGCGGTTTGAAGCGGGGCGCAGCACGCCAGTCCCGCCGCTGGTCGTGGATCTGTCATCCCTTTGGGCAGGGCCGCTTGCTGGATCGTTGCTGGCCGCCGCCGGGGCGAAGGTCATCAAGGTACAGAGCACGCACCGACCCGATGGAGGCCGCTACGGCCATCCAGAATTTTACGCCTTGTTGAACGGCGACAAGACGGAACATTGGCTCGATCTGCGCAGCATCGCGGGCCAGCGCGAGTTGCGAGAACTGATCTCTCACGCCGACATCGTCATTGAGGGATCCCGCCCGCGAGCGTTGCGCCAAATGGGGATAGAGGCGCGTGATGTCGCAGGCTCGGGGGCGACTTGGATTTCCATCACGGCTCATGGTCGCCAAGGCCAAAGTGGCGAGACGATCGGCTATGGCGACGATGCCGCGATCGCCGGCGGGCTTGGCCAGCGGATGGAAGCGGCTTGGGGGATGCCGATGTTCGCCGGAGATGCGATCGCTGATCCGCTCACCGGCATCATGGCCGCGCTGCTGGCCTGGACGGCATGGGAATCAGGCGGTGGTTCGTTGATTGATCTCGCGCTCGCGGATGTAGTCGCCTTCGCTTGCCGCTTTGGGGCACGCACCGATGCCGAGGCGCTTGCCTGGCAGAAAATGGCCGGCGAGGATGACGCGCCGCTTTATCCGCTGCGTCGTTGACGCTTCACTTCCTCGATCCGCTCCGCCAGCGGGAACTCGCTATCGTCGAAATCCCGCATACGCTTGATCAGTCGACTGCCGGGGGAGCGCTCAGGCTGGAAGGTGTAACAGGCTCCCACCGACTCCACGACTCTGTCCGCCGTGGGCGTTCGCGAGTAATCGTAGAGGCGGGCGCCTGATGTGAACACCGTTCGTCGCAGCACGCGCGCCATCTCCCGTTCGCCGGCGGATAGGTCATGCTCCCACAGCCTCAGCTTGCGCAACGACAAACCAGAGCCAAGACCCGGAGAGACAATCTCGCTGTCGGTAATATCCCACGAGAGTTGCGCAACCCCGTTGCGGTACAACTCGGCGTGCTGCACCGGCTCGTGCTGATCGCTTGCGAATGTGCTGTACAGAGTGGGCAAGCTATCAGTTGCATGAGCCGCCGCCAGCAACGCCAGATCGTGCTGGTGGGTGCAATGAGCCAACGGGCTATCGACTTTTAACAATTCGTCCAGCCGGGCGCCGGTCATCCGCTGGCTGAGGAACTCGCCTGCCGCACTGCAGGTGGTCCAGGGCTGACGGACGGCACCTGTCCTGAGGGCTAGCACCCGCACGTCGTCGTGTTCGATCTCGACCCAGAAATGATGGAGATTGTCCTCGACGTCGGCCCGTACCCGGCCGGCGCGAGGATCGATCAACTGATTGCGTCGAAAGCCGGGGATGCCGGGCTGGATATGTACGGGTGTTAGCACCGGATTGCCGTTTCCTGTCGCTGTCATGCCCAAGCAGCCAGCAAAGTCCGCAAGCAGGCAATGAGAGCCAGCGGCTGGTCGGCCATGACGTGGTGGTATGCTTCCGGAATCTCGATGAAGCGAGTACCTTCCGGCGCTGTTCCGCGGATGCGGCGCATCATCGCCCCGGCGGTCAAATCCGATTTGGCGCCGCGAACTATGGCGAGCGGCACCCCGACCCGCGCGAGATCGCCCCACAGGTCGCCCATCTCAGCCCCCTGCCAAAGCGCAGGATCGAACCGCCACGTCCAGTTCCCATCCGGCAATTGACCCAGGCCCATGCGCGCCATGTGCTCGACGATGAAGGCGTTCTCGCAAGGCTGGCGGGGCGAGAACCGGAAACGCGTCAGAGCTGTATCGATGTCCGGGTAGGACTTTCCGCTGGGTTTGCTGGGGATGGCGGTCATTTCCGGGCCGGCCAGAGCAGAGTCCACGATGACCGCGGCTCGCAGCTTATGCGGGTGGGCCGCGCCGGCATGAAGCACAGGGTATCCGCCCAGGGAATGACCAATGAAGACCGGCGGTCCGCTTTGATCGATGCCGGTTGCTTCGGACACGGCGAACGCCTCGCGTGTATATTGGCCGATTGAGTAAGCTTCCCGCCAGCTTGATCGGCCCATGCCGCTGAACGAGAACGCGGTGACGCGATAGTCCGTGGCCAACAGCGGCGCAAGGAAGCTCCACCACCCAAGATGCGCCCCGTTGCCGTGCATCAGCAGTACGCCCGGTCGTCCTCGCTCGCCCCAGGTCCGATGCTCGATCTGCGCACCTTCCACCTCGACGAACCCTGCCTCGAAGGGGGACGAGTTGGCATCCTCAAACCACTGCGGAGCAGCGGGGGTATCGCCGGCCTTGGTATCTGGCTTGACGCTTGTGGCACCACGCTCAATCACGGAAAGGAGAACTCCTCGGCAATCTGCGCCGCCTTTGAGCGCCCGTGAAGAGGTAGGGTCAAGTCTGAACGATCTGGCTGGCGCGAAGGCGACCCTCGAATCGATGGAGAAAAGACCGTTTATCATGAATGGGATAACGTTTGCCGCCGTGCCGTGATCTTCCAGTCATCCTACGCCGCCTTGAACCGTTGCCAACTAATCGGCTGGCGTTGCCTCCCGTGTCTAGCTTTGGCATGACGATGCGATGGAAATGGAGGGTGAGCGGCGCAGGACGCGAAAAAACGGTCGCGAGACGCGGCAACGCTTGCTGGCGAGTGCGGTCTCCCTCTGGTCGCAACATGGTCTGCGAGGCGTGACGGTCAGCGCCGTGGCCGAGCATGCCGGCACAACAAGGCGGACGGTATACCACCATTTCCCGGCGCAAGAGACCTTGATCGAGGAGACAGAGCGCTACGTGAAGACCCAATTGGCGGAACTGGCGGACGGGAACAGCGGCAATCTCGCCCAGCCCTATCGGCTGGTGGCCGGCCTGGCAGCCAATGATCCCAGCCTGATCCGGTCCGTGTTGCTGGGCATGCTGCAGGAAGATCCGCGCGAGAACACGTTCTACCAAAACTGCATGCACTTCTGGTCGTCTCCGGAGGTGCAAGTATCCCTGGCGCCTGGCATTCCGGCGGATCATGCCACCGCGATCACGCTGGCGATGTGGTTCGCGGCTACTTTGGTGATCTCGGCCAAGGAGCCGGCGGCGCGCACGCAGGAGGCGGACAGATTTGCCGAGACGTACAAGACGCTCCTGCACAAAGGCATCGTGACCAAGCCGCTGCCATCGGAGTGACGACAGCGGCATAGTTCGATTGGCGATGCTGCCCCCGTGATTGCGTAGGCGCGTAGCGGTAGCTACCGTTTGCCCGCGCGATGTTCCGTCAGCCCGCTTGGCTCACTTCGCCTTTTCGGCGCCGGTCCGGTTCTTTTCGGTCATCTCCGCCAACCCGGCGGTGGTGACTTGCCCGTGAGTGGCCCAGGCGTTGGCATGCCCCAGCGAGTGGGTCTGGAAACCGAAGTCCAGGGCTTGATGCTGCCCTTGCGCATCCAGCACCGCGTTGACCGCGCGCTTGGCCATGCGCATGGCGTGGGGCGGCATCTGGGCGATCTTGCTGGCGAGCTCGAAGGTGGCCGCGTCAAGTTCGGCGCGGGGCACGACGCGGTTGACCATGCCTAGGCGATGGGCTTCTTCGGCCGACATCCAACTGGCGGTGAACAGCATCTCCTTGGCCTTGCGCGCCCCCCACTCCCAGGCATGACCCTGGTATTCGACACCGCCGATGCCCATCAGCGCCACCGGATCGCAGAATCGAGAATCGTCGGCAGCGATGATGATGTCCATTGGCCAGCAAAGCATCAGGCCGGCGGCGACACAGGCGCCCTGCACAGAGGCGATGGTCGGCTTGGGGATGTCGCGCCAGCGGCGTGAGTACCCGAAATAGTGCTGCGATTCCCAATCGTACATGCGCAGCAGGCCGGTCTGCGAAACGTCGTCGAACATGCTTTTCCATGGTTCGCGCTCGGTCACGCCAGGGGCGATGTCGTGCCCGGTCGAGAAATGCTTGCCTTCGGAACGAAGGACGATCGCACGTACTTCGTCATCGGTCACCGCCTCGGCGAACCGGCCGTCAAGTTCGGCCAGAAGGTCGGCATTCTGTGCATTGCCGGCGTCGGGGCGATTGATGGTGACGAGAGCGACGCTATTCCGCACCTCGTAAAGAATATAGCTCATTTGCTTGGACTCCCTCAGACCTTCTCGCCAGTTGCCTCTTTAGAGGTGGTGCCGGCAGCACCTTGGCCGGCCTTCAATCGATCTTTGGCGTCGCTTATGGCCTGTCATCCGATCAGAGCCAATCGCCTCCGCCCAAATCGGTGAGAATGCCGTCCGTTTCATCGCAGGTGCGATTGGTTTGGCAATTCGCTGGAATGGCTGCCTGAGATCGGTCATCTGCCCACCGATCTTGCAGGGCGTTCCCGCCGATCACCCCGAGGGATGGGTTAGTGCAGACATTCACGATCAAGCCGTTCGAAATGCCTCCCTGTTCGGCCGCCCTTCGCGAGGAAGTGCGCGCCATCATTCGTGAACATGTCACTGACGGCGACATCGCCCGTCGCGCGAACTGCTGGCAAGTCAACGACCCGGATTTCAGCCGCGCGCTGGGCAAGGCGGGCTTCGTCGGCATGACGCTGCCAAAGGAATATGGCGGCCATGAGCGCAGCGCGCTCGAACGTTACATCGTCTTGGAAGAGCTACTTTCCGCAGGCGCCCCCGTCGGCGCGCATTGGATTGCGGACCGTCAGACAGCCCCGCTTCTCATCCGCTATGGCACTGAAGAACAGCGGCGGCGCTGGGTTCCGGGCATCGCTGCCGGCGAGGTCTATGGCTGCATCGGGCTGAGCGAGCCGAACGCGGGTTCAGACCTCGCATCGGTTCGCGCGTCGGCACGTCGGGATGGCAACGGATGGGTGCTGAACGGCCAGAAGATCTGGACCACCAATGCACATATCTCGCAAGTCATGATCGCCTTGTTCCGCAGCGAGGAAGGCTCAGAGCGGAACGCGGGCTTGAGCCAGTTCCTGATCCCGCTCGACACACCCGGCATCACGATCCGCCCGATCATCAATCTGACGGGCGAGCACGACTTCAACGAAGTCTTCTTCGAAGACGTACGTCTGCCGGCAGACGCGCTGGTGGGTGAAGAAGGGCGCGGCTGGGCGCAGGCGACAGCAGAGCTTTCGCTGGAGCGCTCCGGTCCCGAACGCTACTTGTCCAGCATGGTGCTGGTCACCGAGCTGGTGCGTCATGCGGCAGCGACCGGTGATGGGGCAGCGACGGCGCTGGCCGGCCGCTTCGTGAGCGAAGCCTGGACGCTGCGGCAGATGTCGCTCGCCGTCGCGGGGCGCATGGCCATGGGCGAGGACCCTGCGCTTGAGGCAACCATCGTCAAGGATCTGGGCAACAGCTTCGAGCAGGCTATTCCGCAGTTGGTGCAGCAGATCGTCGACCTTGATCTATCGTCCGATGATCCGATCGCGGTCCTGGCCGCACAACTGCTTCAAGTCTCGCCCAGCTTCTCGCTGCGTGGCGGCACGCGCGAGATCCTCAGAGGCATCGTTGCAAGGGGGCTCGGCCTGAGATGAACGAACAGCAGACCATGCTGGCCGATATGGCCGGCGGCCTCTTCGCTGAGCTTTCGCATCGAGCCACCGTTGCTGACAATTGGTCCAGCATCGAAGAGATGGGCTTCACGGGCCTGTTGCTCAGCGAAGCGGACGGCGGCTTCGGTGGCGGCTGGGTCGACGCCGGCATTGTCTTTCGGTTGGCTGGCTACCACGCTTTGGCGCTGCCGGTTGTCGAGGCGATCATCGCCGCGCGGCTTGCCTCTGATGCCGGGCACCACGTCGAAGGCATCGGCACCATCGCCGAACGGACCCATGGCACGCTTGATGGTAAGCGCTTTACCGGTATGGTCCGCGGCGTGGCCTGGGGGCGGGATGCAGCTTTCGTGATAGCGCCATCTCCCGAAGGTGGAGCGCTGATCCTGTCGATGGCCGACGCGACAATCGACGGAAGCTCCAACGTCGCCGATGAGCCGCGCGATGTGCTCCGTTTCACCGTCGCGCAGGCCACGCCGATTGCGGCGGATATCTTCGCCTTAGGTGCGGCTGCGCGCAGCATGCAGGCGGCGGGCGCGCTCGACGCCGCGCTTGCGCTGGCGGTCGGCTACGTCAACGATCGCAAGCAGTTCGGCAAGCCGCTGGGCAAGTTGCAGGCCGTGCAGCAGGCGCTGGCGGTGTTCGCCTGCGAAGCGGCTGCGACCAACAGTGCCGCAGTGGGCGTCGCCCAGGCACTCGATCGTGGCGACAGCTCGTTCGAGGTTGCTGCAGCCAAGCTTCGCGCCAACATGGCGGCGGGTGTCGGCACCGCGATCGCTCATCAAGTGCACGGCGCGATCGGTTTCACGCACGAGTATGATCTGCACCCTCTGACGCGCCGGCTATGGTCTTGGCGCTCCGAGTATGGCTCTGAACAGTTCTGGTCGAAGGCGCTGGGGCAGCACGTCGCCGGAATTGGTGCAGACAATTGCTGGGCGGAGATGGTGAACCGCTCCGACCCTGTCACCTGATCTCCAACAAGGATTGGTCGTCGGCAGCGCTGCCGGATCAGTCATGAGCATGACTTACCCATTAAGACACACAGGAGTGGATAATGAAGCAGGGTGATCCTATCGAGCGGCGCGCTACGGGTATAAGGCTGATGAGCGAAATTATCGATCGCCAGCCTCCCGCCAATCCCACTCTGCTGGAAGAGACGATCCGCGACTTTGGCTTTGCTGAAATCTGGTCCCGTCCAGGTCTGGATCGCCGATCACGGCGGTGGATCGCGCTCAGCGGCTGCGCCGCCACGGGCATGACCGAGCCTCTGGAAGAATATGTGCATGGTGCGCTGAAGAGTGGCGACATCACCCTGGAGGAATTACGTGAAGGCGTGCTGCATTTCGCAGTCTATTCAGGTTGGTCGCTGGGCCGCCATTTCGACAGGATCGTTACACGCGTTGCCGACAGACTGGGCTTGTCCATGCAATCGCCGCCGCTGTGTGCGGGATCCTGGGATCCTCAGGAGCGTTGGGAGATCGGTACTGCCAATTACGACTCGGTGATGACTTTCCCGCCGCCACCTGCCCCCTCGTCCTTTGTGGACGGCGGCATCAAGAATTTCGTTTTCGGCGAGATGTGGAAGCGACCCGGCCTTGATCAGCGTTCCCGTCGCTGGATCACGCTTTCATGCGTGGGGGCCTGCGATGCGCCTTACCCCATCGCGACCCACGTATACGCAGCGCTTAATGCCGGCGATGCTACATACGAGGAGATGGACGAGTTCGTCCTTCAATTCGCTTACGAACTGGGCTGGCCGAAAGGGTCGGTCATGCAGGCCGCGCTCGAGGCCATGTGGACGAGAGTGCAGAACGGCGAGTTCTGGATGTGAGCCTTTCGAGAGAAGCAAGGGAGCAGGCGTATGCTGTGCAGCCATGACGGCAAGATCGCGGTCATCACCGGGGCTGCCGGTGGCCTTGGCCGCGCTGCCGCGCTCGCCGTGGGAAAGGCAGGCGGCGAAGTTTTCCTCGTCGATCTCAACGAAGAGGGCCTTTACGAAACACAAGGTCTGATCCAAGACATGGGCGGTAGGGCGCACGTCCATGCCGCAGACCTTTCCGGCGCAAACGCTTGCAAACAAGCGATCGCGGCCGTTCTCGACACCTGCGGCCGCCTCGACTCGCTCAGCAATGTCGCGGGTGTCTGCATCTTTGCCCATGCCACGCAGATGACGGCCGATCAGTGGCAAAAGACGCTTGCGATCAATCTGAGCGCGCCGTTCTTCCTCAGCCAGGCAGCGATCCCGCATCTGATTGAGACCAAGGGCGCGATCGTGAACGTCGCATCTTCTGCGGCGATCGTGGGCGAGTCCTACCTGGTCGCCTACTCGGCCAGCAAGGCAGGCCTGATGCATCTGACGCGCTCCATGGCGATGGAATTCATGCGCTCGCCGATCCGCATCAATGCCGTGGCTCCGGGCGGCATGGCGACACCCATGGCGAACACCATCGCCATGCCGGAAGGTGTCGACTTCACGCTCATCGAACGGTTCAGCGGCATGCGTGGACTGGTGAGCGTGCCCGACGTGGCCGAAATGATCTGTTATCTCGCATCCGACGCTGCAAGCGGATATCACGGTTCGGTCATCAGCATCGATGGCGGGATCACGGCAGGGTAGCCAGCAACACGCGGCCGCTCGCATCGGCCTGCCGTGGGCAGCGGCTACATATCTTCCACCTGATGACAAGCGCCGGACTGCTTCTCATCGGTACATCGAAAGTGCAGGGCGTCTGCCGATGTTGACGGCGCCTGCCTGCAACCGTGGAGAAATGATGTGACGATCACGCCGGAAGATGCGGTCTCTTACGATGTTCGCGACGGGATCGCTGTCCTCACGATCGACTTTCCGCCCGTAAACGCATTTGGCCAGCCCATGCGCGAAGGTCTGATGCAGCGCCTCAAGCAGGCGGAAGCTGATGAGGCTGTGCAAGGCATCGTGATTGTCGGCGCGAACAACCGCTTCATCGCCGGCGCTGACATCCGCGAGTTCGGCAAACCCAAGCAGGGCGCCGAACTGTACCAGATCTTCGGCGTGATGGACCAGCTTGCCAAGCCGATCGTAGCCGCGATCGATGGCCATGCCTTGGGTGGCGGCCTGGAATGTGCCCTTGCCGCGTCCTACCGCGTCGCGACCAGCCGCGCCAAGCTGGGCTTGGTGGAAGTCAATCTCGGTCTGCTACCCGGCGCCGGGGGCACGCAACGTTTAACCAAGCTGGCCGGTCCTGAAGTGGCGCTGGATCTCATCCTGAACGCCAAACAGATTACCGCCGTGAAAGCCAAGGAACTTGGCATCGTCGACGAGGTGACCGAGGGCGATGTCATTGAGGCGGCCGTTGGCTTCCTCAAGGCACGTCTTCAGGAAGGCGGGTCGCTGCCTCGAGCGCTGCAACGTACGGACAAGATCCAGAACCTCGACCCGCAGATCTTCGAACATGTAAGGGCAAAGAACGCCAAGAAGTGGAATGGCTTGATTGCGCCCTTCAAGATCGTCAACTGCGTCGAGGCGGCCACACGCCTTGCGCCCGAAGAGGGGCTCGAGTTCGAGCGGAAGGCCTTTAAGGAGTGCCTGGACTCGCCTGTCCGTGAAGCACAGATCCATTTGTTCTTTGCAGAGCGCGCTGCCGCGAAGGTCGAGGGGGCCGAGGGCGTGCAGCCGCGCCAGATCAAGTCGGTCGGTATCATCGGCGCTGGCACGATGGGCGGCGGTATCGCCATGAGCATCGCCAACGCGGGTCTAACCGTGAAACTGCTCGACACCACGAAGGAAGCACTCGATGCCGGCATGGATCGCGTGCGCAAGAACTACCAGACTTCGGTCTCGCGCGGCTCGACCAGACAGGATAAGGTCGACGCTGCCTTGGGCCGGATCGAGACCGTGCTGGACTACTCCGCTCTGGCGGATGTCGACCTTGTGATCGAGGCGGTGTTCGAAAGCATCGAGGTGAAGCATGATGTTTTCACCAAGCTCGATGTCGTATGCAAACCGGGTGCGATCCTGGCGTCCAACACCTCGGCCCTGAACATCGACCGGATCGCCGAAATCACCAAGCGGCCGGGCGATGTGATCGGTCTGCACTTCTTCTCACCCGCCAATGTCATGAAGCTGCTGGAAGTGGTGCGCGGGGATCTTGCCTCGATGGAGACGGTGGTCAGCGCAATGGCGTTCGCCAAGGCAATTGGCAAAGTCCCGGTGCTGGCCGGCACGTGCTTTGGCTTCATCGGCAACCGCATTCTGCACCGCTACGGCTCGGAAGCCGACGTGCTGCTGATGGAAGGCGCTACGCCGTCGCAGATCGACAATGCGCTTAAGGAATTTGGCTTTCCGATGGGCATCTACCTGATGCGCGACATGGCGGGACTCGATGTCAGCTACCGGGTGCGCCGTAACAAGGCGGCCGCCGGTGAGCTGGATATGGGCTCGATCTTCTACAATCCGATTGCCGACCGGCTGTGCGAGGCAGGAGACTACGGGCAGAAGACGAGCAAGGGCTACTACGCCTACGAAGGACGGGAAGCTTCTCCGCGGTCCGATCTTGAGGAAAAGCTGCAGGCGATCTCCGCCGAGAAGGGCATCGAGCGCAAGCAGATGACGGACGAAGAAGTCGTCTGGCGCATCCTGTCGGCCATGGTCAACGAGGGCGCCAAGATTGTCGAGGAAGGATACGCACAGCGCGCGTCCGACATCGATGTGGCTTATGCCTTCGGCTACGGCTTCCCGAAATATCGAGGTGGCCCCATGTTTTGGGCTCAGCAGCAAGGCCTTGGTAAGGTCTATGCCAAGATCAAGGAATACGAGGCTCGTTATCCTGAGCGGTGGAAGCCGTCTCAGCTGCTTGAACGGCGAGCCCAGGCGGGGGCAGGCTGGGAAGGTTGACCGGCGACAAGGCGCCTGACGATCCTGTGCCTATCGGGACGACGACATGAGATCGGCACGGCAACGGCAGCGAAGTCGGCTTGATCTGAGTTCTGGTCTCTGGGCTACTGTTCTTGGTCTTCATGGCGTTTGTGGGCAGTGGCTATGCGCCCGCGATGCAGGTGTTTTCGTCTGATCGTGACCCTGCGTTCTGCGGCTGGTATCGCATGCGTGATGTCGCGAGAGGATGAGCGCCTCTCCTATCGGGAAATCGTAGCCTTGCCGCTAGACGCCGCTTGGCGAGGGCCGTTATGTTGCCTCGAACCGGGGAAAATTGCGGTCGCGTTGAAAGGGAAAGTGGTCAGATGCAACTTAAGGCAGGCACCAAGCTGCACAGCAGCGCGTGCGATACCGATGTCATGGTCATCAAGGGAAGCGGCGACGTCAACCTGACTTGCGGCGGTGCGCAGATGACAGCGGCACGCGGACCGGCCGGCGATTTGGACGCCGCCTTCGCGGAAGGCACCGCCATGGGCAAGCGCTACCAGAACGAGGACGGCTCCGTCGAACTGCTCTGCATCAAGCCGGGCAAGGGCACGCTGGCGATTGACGGCATTCCGCTGACAATCAAGGCGACAAAGGCTCTTCCTTCCTCAGACTGAACGGGCCACTGTTGCGATGAATATATCCCTCGTCCTGCAGATGGCGGCCGATACGTTCCCCGATCGTGTCGCTCTGACATCCCACGGCGTTCACTACACTTACGGGCGCCTCTATGCGTCGGCGCAGGCAGCGGCCGGGCTGATCGATGAAAGCGCTGCGTCGTATGTGTCCTACCTGGGCGAGAGCAGCTCCGCGACCGTGATCGCATTGTTCGGCGCCGCCATGGCAGGCAAGCCCTTCGCGCCGCTCAACTATCGCCTGACGGTGCCGGAGACGAACCGGCTGATCGAGCGCCTGTTTCCGGTGTTCCTGGTGGCGGACGAAGATAAGATCGCAACCGTGCCGGAAGGTGCCGCCGCCGTCTTGATGAGCCCCGCACAGTTCCTCGAAGCCACCGCGACGGACGAGATTGACGACTTCGACACGCCGCAGGATGAGGAAGGTGTCGCCGTCCAGCTGTTCACCAGCGGCACGACCGGAGAGCCCAAGGCAGCGTTGCTGCGCAACCAGAATCTGCTCGGCTACATCCTCGGCACTGTCGAATTCGCCTCGGCCGAGGAGGATGAAGCGACGCTGATGTCGGTTCCTCCTTACCATATTGCTGGAATCTCGGCGATACTCAGCTCGATCTACGCCATGCGGCGTATCGTCCAGCTGCCGCAATTCACGGCGGCCGAATGGCTTCGCCAATGCAGCGATCAGAAGGTCACCAATGCCTTCGTGGTGCCGACCATGCTGACGCGGATCATCGCCCACCTGGACGAAGGCGGTGAGACGGCGGATCTCTCGGCGCTTCGGGCATTGGCATTCGGCGGCGGCAAGATGCCCCTCCCGATCGTAGAGCGTGCCCTGACCCTGCTCCCTACGGTCTCCTTCACCAATGCGTACGGCCTGACTGAGACCAGCTCGACCATCGCCTTGCTGGGTCCCGACGATCACCGCGAGGCGCACAATCATCCCGATCCGCTGGTCGCCCGTCGGCTAGACTCCGTTGGCAAGCCGCTTCCCACGGTAGAGGTTGAGATCAGAGGCGAGGATGGATCGGTGCTCGGACCCAACGAAGTGGGCGAGGTTTATGTGCGGGGCCCACAGGTTTCCGGCGAGTATCAAGGGCGTAAGCTGACCGATGACGATGGTTGGTTCCCCACGCGCGACTCCGGTTCCGTCGACGATCATGGCTTTCTGTTTCTTGCCGGCCGGATCGACGATGTCGTCGTGCGCGGGGGCGAGAATATCTCGCCTGGCGAAGTCGAAGCGGTGCTCCGCGAACACCCAGGGGTCGAGGATGTCGCGGTTGTCGGTGTGCCGTCTGTTGAGTGGGGCGAAACGCTTGCCGCCGCGATCGTGCTAAAGCCGCAGGCAAGCGTGGCGCCTGAAGACCTGCAAGGTCACGTACGCGGCAAGCTGCGCTCATCCCGCGTTCCTGAGCACATCCGGTTCGTGGAAGCGCTCCCCTACAACGATCTTGGCAAGCTGCTGCGTCGTGAGGTGAAGGGGCTGTTCAGCGCCTAACCCGGGGCGTGTCGGGGAGGGGGCGTTTTGACGAGGACAACGCCCCTTGCTATGCAGAGGCGGTTGCATTTTGCGTGGAGCACGGCGCAAAGTGCGGTGTGACTGTCGCCTTCGTGCCATCGCTACGGCCTTACATCTCTTTCGCGCACACGATCGATGCTTCGATTGATCTGGCCAAACTTAGTGGTGCAGACATCGTCGCCGACGTGGCAACTGGCACGCCGAGCGCGACGCTTGGTTTGCGTATCGCACTTGTGCAACTCAGCGATGTGGACCTCGGAACGGCGATCCAACCGGGGCGGTGCGAGCGTACTCTGCCCGACGAAGGAGAACTGTCCCTGGCAGACTTCGTGAAAGCGTCCTGCAAGGCTGGTTACACCGGCCCGTTCGAGATCGAATTTCTCGGGTCGGAGCTCATCGAGGCGGGTGCGCACGCGCGGGGCCGAGAACACACAAGCAGGCTTCTAAATGAGACTATCGGCTCTGACTGAAGGTCAGCGAAACCTGAGCTGTTACCGCTTAACATCACCCACTTGATGTCCTGAGCCCTGACATCGCAGCACATTGGCGTCGCAGGTGATGGGTGGATAGGGCGACATCATGCAGACGCACCGCCTGGAAGACCTATGGGCGCAGTTTCGGCCCGGACGCACGATCTACGTGCCGGGTGCTTCCGGTGAATCGCTGGCGCTGGTAAAGGCACTGCAAGCCGAGCCAGACCATGCATCGGGTGTCAATTTCCTGAGCTGCCTTGTGCCCGGCATGAATGAGGCCGTCGATTACGCAGGTCTGGCCGCCCACGCGCGCATGACTACGTTCATGCTGCCTGCGTGCTTGCGGTCCAGCTTCAGCCAGGGTCGTGTCTCGCTCATACCGCGCACATACTGGGGCATCGCGCAATTCCTGGAAGCGAGCCAGGTGGACGTCGCGATCGCCCATGTTTCGCCGCCTGACGAGGCTGGCGGCTGCAGTCTTGGCATCGCAAGCGATTTCGCCACCCTGGTCTGGCCCCAGGCGAAGTGCCGTGTGCTGATCATCAACCCGGCGATGCCCCGCTTGTCGAGAGCGTTGTCGGTCGACATGGCACATGCGGATATCGTCGTCGAGCTTGACGGCCCGCTGGTCGAAGCCGCGCCTCAGGCGCCAAATGCCGAAGCCGATGCAATCGCCGCCCGGATAGCGGGACTGGTGCCGGACGGTGCTCATCTGCAGACCGGAATCGGCGGCGCGTGCGGCGCGATATGGCGGCACCTGCGCGGTCACCGCAATCTCGTACTGCGATCGGGCATGGCCAACGACTGGCTTCGCGACCTTGCCGAAGCCGGCGCCCTAGCCGAAAATGGCGATCACGTCGCCGGTATCGCCTATGGTTCAGGCGTATTTTACGACGATCTCGCATCCACCGACATGGTGCGCTTCGCCAATACGATCGAGACCCATGGTCTGCCCGCACTCGCCAGCGTAGCGCGCCTGACCAGTATCAACGCGGCGCTCGAAGTGGACCTGTTCGGCCAGGTCAATGTCGAATGGCAAGGAGGTGCCCTCGCAAGCGGCGTTGGCGGAGGGCCGGACTTCATGCGCGCGGCAACCGCGTCGCCGGGCGGACGCTCGATCATCGCGTTACCTTCGACGGCGAAGCGCGGCGGGATTTCGCGCATCGTGCCACGGATTGACAAGCCGAGCATCGGCATCGCACGGTGTGATACCGATACGATCGTCACCGAACATGGCGTAGCGGACTTGCGGCACAAAAGCCTTGATGACCGGGCCGACGCCTTGATCGCCATCGCCGATCCCGCCTTCAGGACTTCGCTTGCAGACGAGTGGGCGCGTGCACGTGCCAGCTTCGCCTGACGTCTGGCGCATGTTTTTCCATGAACAGTGTTATTCATAGCACACAGGCCACAGGTCGGCCCAGCAGGAGGTTGGCATCTTGAGACGCGCAGCAATCGTGTCCCCCTTGCGGACTGCCGTGGGCGGGTTTGGCGGAGCGCTCAAACCTCTGAAGATGGAGGATCTGGGAACGATCATCATCAAGGCGCTGGTCGAGCGCTCCGGCATTGATCCCGAACGGATCGAAGACGTCATTTTCGGCCATGCCTATGGCAGCGGTGAGGCGCCGGCACTCGGGCGCTGGTGCGCACTCAACGCCGGATTGCCGATAAGCGTTGGCGGCATGGAGATGGAGCGGCGCTGCGGCAGCGGCATGATGGCAATCTCGACTGCGGCGATGATGATCCAGACCGGTGCGGCCGACGTAGTCATCGCGGGTGGCGCCGAGTCGATGAGCAATTGCGAGTACTATTCGACCACGCAACGCTGGGGATCGCGCATGGGCAGCGTCACCTTGCACGATCGGCTGGAACGGGGGCGCGTCCGCTCGCAGCCGGAGTGGCGATTCGGCGTCATCCAAAGCATGATGGAAACAGCGGACAACCTTGCGCAAGATTACGGCATCACGCGTGAGGAGGCGGACGCTTACGCTCTGGGAAGTCAGCAACGGGCGACAGCTGCATGGGCGGAGGGTCGCTTCGCCGATGAACTCGTAGCGGTGCCAGTGCCGCAGCGCAAAGGCGAGCCGACGCTGTTCGGCCGCGACGAGGGTATTCGATCCGATTCCAGCATGGAAGGCCTGGCCAAGCTGCGGCCGGTGCACTCCGGTGGCGTGACGACGGCCGGAAACAGCAGCCAGCAGAACGATGCGGCGTCCGCTTGCCTCGTCGTGGCGGAGGATTTGCTGGACAAACTGCAGCTTGAGCCCAAGGCCTTCTTCGTCAACTGGGCCGTGGCCGGTTGTGAGCCGTCGCGGATGGGAATCGGCCCGGTGCCGGCTACCGAGAAGCTGTTCAAGAAGACCGGGCTTTCGCTAAACGACATGGACTTGGTTGAGGTCAACGAGGCTTTCGCAGCTCAGGTCCTTGCCGTTCTACGCGCATGGAACTGGAACGATCCCGATAAG
>Ga0163161_10001442_pt1 | contig 17573 bp, 12 predicted proteins | sample S45metaG_FD_129847 | JGI IMG/M metagenome (GOLD analysis project Ga0163161, IMG submission 129847) | Switchgrass rhizosphere microbial communities from Kellogg Biological Station, Michigan, USA - S4-5 metaG | ecosystem: Host-associated > Plants > Roots > Rhizosphere > Soil | place: USA... | reverse complement strand
CAATACGTCGTAAGCGTACGCTTCACTGGTACTGTGAGTGAAGATTTAAACAGCTTGCCACAACCATTTACTGAAATCTGGCACTTTGTTAAGCCTGCTGGCTCTCAGCAAGACTGGGTCGTTGCGGGTATTCAACAAGCTTAATTTGAATAAGCTCTAAATAAAAAAGCCACAATATTGTGGCTTTTTTATTTGTCAGTTTTCAGGCAATTTCCGCCGGAAATGCAATCACTTTTTCAATTTTGACCTGATCCATTGCAACCATTAATAGGCGGTCTATACCTAAAGCAATTCCTGAGCACTCTGGCATATGAGGTAAAGCTGCCAATAAATACTCATCTAAAGGCATGACATGAAGCCCCTGCTTCGCCCGCTCAGCATTGTCTGCTTCAAAGCGTGAACGTAACACGTCTGCATCAAGCAATTCATCGTAAGCATTGGCAAGCTCTAGACCTTCAATATAAACCTCAAAACGTGCCGCAACCTCTTCCCCATCTTCATCTAGTTTTACCTTTGCCAAAGATGCCATTTCTGGTGGAAAGTCGGTTAAAAAGACAGGTGCATCAAACCCTAAACTTGGTTCAACAAAATGTGAGAATAACAAATCCATATAAGCTAAACGGTCATTACCTAAATCGAGGTTTAACCCAACACGATTTGCCGTATCTTTGAGTTGCTTCAACGTTGCTTGTAATGGATTAATATCGAGGCGATCTTGAAAGGCATGCTTATAACTTAGAATAAATGGACGAATTTCACCAAAACGATGCTGCAAGCAGGTTTGCAATAAATCGGCGGTTTCATGCATTAAAGCTTTTAGGTCAAAAGCCGGACGATACCATTCGAGCATTGTAAATTCACTATTGTGTTTACGCCCATGTTCATCGTCTCGGAAAACCTTACAAATCTGATAAATCGGCCCGCTGCCACTTGCCAGCAAACGCTTCATGGCAAACTCTGGAGAAGTCTGTAAATATTGCGTCTGCAATTTGCCATGAATATGACGTAAAGTCTGAACAGAAGCTAAATGTACATCGGTAACTCCAGCTTGTGAAACGATTGGCGTTTCGACTTCCATGACATTACGTTCAGCAAAAAATTGACGGATTTGGCTATAGAGCTTGGCACGTGCTTTTAAGGCATCAATTGAACAAGTAGGTTGATAACTTAAACTCATGCCTGTGGTCCCCCATGTGCTGCCCACTCACGGCGCAGCGGATAGTTCTTACGTAATAAATCAAATGCTTTCTGTTCTACCTTACCGTCTTTAATACAAGCACGGATGTTGGCATCATCTTGAGCAATGTCATAAATTTGAGCTAATTTTTGCTTTAACACCGCTTTTAAATCATTTCCCGAAAAATAGTCGTCACACGTAGGTAACTGAGTCTCGAAACGTTTATCTATATCGAAACCAAATTTTTGGCAAAATGCTTCATAAATCATTTGCGTACCGCGAGCCTTACCTTCGAGGCTATAACCAGCAATATGTGGTGTCGCTAAAGCCAACATATCTATAAGCTCTTCAGATATGACTGGTTCATGCTCAAATACATCAAGTACGACTTTACGTTTGGTGCGTTGAATATCTTCGATTAAAGCTGATTCTTTAACGACGGGGCCACGTGCACTATTAATTAAAATGGTGTCAGGCTGAAGTGCTGCAAAAGCGTTCTCATCAAAAAGATGATACGTCGCATGCACAACATTTTTGGTTAAAGGCACATGAATTGAAATCGCATTTGCTTGTTGCAGAAGCGTTTCTAAACTCACATTTTGAATCGAATCTAACTGCACAAATGGGTCAAAGCCAATCACGTTCCAGTCAAGCAACTGGGCCATATATGCTAAACGTTTACCGACGTTTCCAAGACCAACAATTCCTAGGGTAAATTTTTCTTGTTGTTCTAAAAGGTTGGCATCTAAATGAAGTAAAGCGGTAATGACATATTCAGCAACTGCTTGTGCATTACAACCTGCTGCATTTGCCCATGTAATTCCTTGTTTTTCTAAAGCAGGAATATCTAAATGATCGGTACCAATAGTGGCACTACCTACATATTTTAATGCGGTATCTTGAATTAAACTTTCATTCACTGCAGTGACTGAACGAACCAATAAAGCTTCTGCATCTTTTACATCTACATGAGTTAAAGTACGTCCTGCATGGTGTTGAATATCGCCAAACTCTGAAAAAAAGTAATCGGTAAATGCCAAGTTTTCATCTGCGACGATTTTCATTGTCTGCAACCCATAGCTTATAAAAACGTTATTATCCTTTGAGTTGTGGCAAAGTACAATGTTAAGTCTTTTAAATTAGCAGGCAATTTCCCTTATCAAAATGCTTACAGGCCGCCTCCAAAATAGAAATAAGCCATTACCGCCAGAGTTATCCAAATTAAAATAATGAGTACAGCAACCAAATAATTTTGAGGCCGTCTTTCTTGCTGTTCTAGCCATTCTTCAGCTTGTTGCTCTGCATCTAAAATGACCTGTTTCGGCGTAAAGCGAACAGCTAACCAAATGAGTATTGGCAAAATTAAAGCATCATCAACAAAACCTAAAATAGGAATAAAATCTGGAATTAAATCAATTGGACTAAAAGCATAGGCAACCGCAATCACGGCCAAAATTTTGGGCAATAACGGCATTTGAGAATGCTTAGATGCAAACCACAGCATAATAATTTGTTTTTTTAGACGTTTTGCCCAATCTTTTAAAGACTGTAACCAAGACATTTGGACACACTCTGACCTACCAAAATTTGATAATAAGGCATAAAACTCATATCTAGCTTAAAATTAGGGAAATTAGAAATGTATATTTCCATTATTTTTAATCATTCTTTTCATAAAAGCTTATTTAACCCTGACTTTTAGTGTCTGCTACTTCTGTATATAAAACAAACCCATCTCCCCGACAAAAACTCGCTAAAGTTAAACCTGACTTTCTTGCCAGTTGAATTGCCATGCTCGTTGGCGCTGAAATTGAAGCCAATAAACCAATATTCAACTGAGCACATTTACGAATTAATTCATAGCTTGCACGACTCGTCATTAAGACAAAACCTGAGCTGGTATCATAGTTTTGTTGGGCTAAGTAACCCAACAATTTGTCTAATGCATTATGACGGCCTACATCTTCAAATAAAGCCACAATTTGACCATCAACCACCCACGCTGCGGCATGCGCCCCTCCCGTTAAAGCCGTAATTTCTTGTTGATTTTTTAAGTGAGAAATCGCATTAGGTATTTGCTCAAGCCACGCTCTAGAGGCTTGTGTTGTAATTTTAGGAATATCGAGATGAAACTGCTCTAAACTCTCGATGCCACATAAACCACAACCTGTTCGGCCAACCATCATTCGCCGATGTTCTTTTAATGCAGCAAATGCTCTAGATGAAATGGTCATTTCAACGGTAATACCCAATTCATTTTGATGAATATCGAGGGCATATAGCTCTTTTAAGCTCGTTAAAATACCTTCTGACAGACTAAAACCTTTAGCAAATAAATCAATATCTGTAGGTGTCGCCATCATCACGGCGTGAGAAATACCGTTATAGACCAAAGCAATCGGATGCTCTTGAACAATATTGTCTAAAACACTTTCAGATTCGGTTTTGTTAAACCGCTGTACTTGTAATGTTTCAACCCCATAAGAATTTGGTGTCAAAATGATTTCCTTTATTTGGAAATGGCGCTTGTCTATAGCGCCATGGGTTTAGATTACATGTTTTAAAATCACATTTAGCCTAGAGACTACTGACTTTCTTATCGGCTTCTTCAGGGTCAACTGCTGTAGCCAAGTTAAAGTGCTCTGGTGCATTTCCGGGATGCAAAATCACAGGAACACTTTTTGAAGCAGGAATCTTGGCATATTTATCATGACTGCTTAATGCCACCAAAGGATTGGTTTCTGGATAGTAAGCCGCCAAACTGCCACGTGGAATGTTGTACGGCACGATGCGGAAACTATGCACAATCCGTTTAATCCCATCCGAGAAAACACTTTCAATATCGACCCATTGATTTGCTTCAAAACCTGCTTCATCAATATCGGCTTGATTCATGAACAATACACGGCGCTGACCAAATACACCTCGGTAACGATCATCAAGACCATACAAAGTCGTATTATATTGGTCATGAGAACGCGTGGTCATTAAGGTATAAACCTTACTATCTGTATACGCATCAGCATACTGATTTTCTTTATCGCCATAGACTTCATTCAGTGGTGTAATCATAAATTGTGCTTTACCACTTTTTGTATTCCAGATGTGCTGATTGGCTGGATGTTCTAAGTGGAAACCACCTGGTTCATAGACCCGTAAATTAAAGTCATGGAATTCATCAAATACATCGGCAATTGAGTCACGAATACGGTCATAACTTTCAATGTACCATTTCCATTTAACCTGACTATCTGGTAACACTGCCTCTGCCATCCTTGCCACAATATCTGGTTCAGACAAAATATTTTCAGAAATTGGCGTATTACGCCCTGCCGACAGGTGAACATTACTCATCGAGTCTTCTACAGTAATCGCCTGCGGCCCATGAAGTTGCTCATCAATTTCGGTACGCCCTAAACAAGGTAAAATCAGCGCCTCTTTACCACAGACCAAATGACTACGGTTTAACTTGGTTGCAACATGCACTGTTAAATTACATTTTCTAAGTGCTTCTTGGGTATAAGGTGTATCTGGTGTCGCAACCGCAAAGTTACCGCCTAAACCAATAAAAACTTTTACCTCACCCTCGGCCATGGCTTTAATGGTTTCAACCACACCATAACCATTTTTTCTTGGTGATTTAATACCGAACACACGGTCAATGTTATCGAGTAATTTTGGGCTAGGTAATTCATTAATACCCATGGTTCGGTCGCCTTGCACATTACTGTGTCCACGGACCGGACATAGCCCAGCACCCGGACGACCAATTTGACCACGTGCTAATAATAAGTTCGCTAACATATGAACATTGGCAGTACCGTGACGATGTTGAGTAATGCCCATTCCCCAACAGAAAATCGAGCGCTCAGATTCTAAAAATAATTGCGATAGCTTTTCTAAATGTTCAGCAGATAGACCCGAATGTTTATAGACATCGGCCCATTCGGTTCTTTCAATCTCAGCAATCATTTCATCGAAACCCACCGTATTGACCGCAATGAAATTTCGATCAAAAACACTTGGTTTACCCGAAGCTAAAGCTTTTTTATCCCACTCATTTAAGTGCTTTAAAATACCTAACATCAGTGCATAGTCACCACCAATTTTAGGTTGGAAATAATAGCGACTGATTGGGGTACTGCCATTGGTCATCATTTCAAGCGGTGCTTGCGGGTCTTGGAAACGCTCTAAACCTCTTTCTTTAATCGGGTTAATTGCAATAATGTTTCCACCACGCTTAGATACTTCTCGCAGAGTACCTAACATACGTGGATGATTAGTTCCCGGGTTGTGCCCAAAACTAAAAATTGCATCGGCTAAATCAAAGTCATCTAAAGTCACTGTGCCTTTGCCTAAACCAATTGAGTCAAGCAAGCCAACACTTGTCGTTTCATGGCACATGTTCGAGCAGTCCGGAAAATTATTCGTTCCAAAACTTCGTACAAACAATTGATATAAAAATGCAGCTTCGTTACTGGCACGGCCCGACGTGTAAAACGCCGCTTGGTCTGGATGGTCTAGCGCATGTAAATGTTTGGCAATGAGCTGAAATGCTTCATCCCATGAAATAGGTACATATTTATCGGTTGTCGCATCGTAGCGAACTGGATCGGTTAAACGGCCTAAGTCTTCTAGAAAAAAATCGCTTTGTTCTGACAACCAACTGACGGTATGACTTGCAAAATATTCAGGAGTAACGGTTTTGCTGGTCGCTTCAAAAGCCACAGCTTTTGCACCGTTTTCACAGAAATTAAAAGCATGCGCATCTTTCTTTTCTGGCCACGCACAGCCGGGACAATCAAAACCTGTCGGCTGGTTAATATTGAGTAAGGTAATTGAACCTTTTTTTAAAATATCTTGTCGCTTTAAATTTCGTGCAACGCTGAGAAGTGCGCCCCACCCGCCAGCAGGCTGAGTGTAGGGTTCAATTCGTGCAAAACCATTATTTTCTTGTATATGCTTTTGTTCTTCTGAATTATCCACTTGCTCATCCTCATATTTCTTCTTACATACTCAACAGATTCAATAAAATCACAATTTGAATTATGGCTATATCAAGGCAATCTGCTGCTTAGCTTATTCGTAGAGTCTACTTTTATGTTTTCCACTATTTTAAATAGCTGGCTCAACTGTTCTTATAATATGTGCCATATTCGTTATAATTACAATTATTGCAACCCATCGATATTTCCAAAAAAAACAATAAATAACATAGTTTTAAAATGTATAAGATTTATTTTTTACAGATAAAAACATAATTCAATTTATATTTTTAAAAATATATAAATGAGGTTACGAACTAAAATTTAAATCATTTTAAGTAGGTTTTTATCGGTTTAAGCAGTATAAATTAATTGAAAACACATCATATTTAGAGAACTTATGAAGGTTGTGATTGCCCCTGACTCTTTTAAAGACAGCTTATCTGCTTCGCATGTAGCTCAAGCAATTGCCCGAGGATGGAAGGAAGTTTTTCCTGATGCCGAAACGATTTTATGCCCTATGGCAGATGGCGGTGAAGGCACGATTGAAGCAGTGTTAGAAGTCTGCAACGGTCAATGGCGTGAAAAAACTGTAATAGGACCTTTAGGGGGAAAAGTTCAAGCAAAATGGGGATGGTTAGAAAATCAGAAAATAGCGATTATTGAAATGGCTCAAGCCAGCGGCATACAGTTAGTGCCAACTTCACAACGCGATGCCTGCCACAGCACAACATTTGGAACTGGTCAGCTCATTTTAGATGCTTTAGATGCAGGCGCAAAAAACATTATTTTAACAGTCGGTGGCAGTGCAACGAATGATGGTGGCACAGGCTTACTGAGCGCTTTAGGTGCACGTTTACTTGACTCTAAGCAACAAGTTTTAGAAGCAGGTGGTCTGGGCCTAAAAAATCTGTCAAAAATTGATTTAACTCATTTTGACCCACGTATTCAGCAAACTCGGTTTTTACTGGCTGCCGATGTGACAAATCCGCTTTGTGGTCCAAACGGCGCATCATATATTTTTGGCCCACAAAAAGGTGCCACCCCGGCTCAAGTACAGCGACTTGATGAAGCCCTTGCCCATTTTGCCGATGTGTCTGCACAACTATTAGGTTCAGATAAACGAGATGAAGCTGGCTCTGGCGCTGCTGGAGGTTTAGGCTTTGCAGCCAAAAGTTATTTAAATGCTGAGTTCAAGGCAGGAGTTGAGGTCGTGGCTGAACTTAACCAGCTTGCCCATAAAATCTCTAACGCTAATTGGGTCATTACAGGCGAAGGTAAATTTGACCAGCAAACCTTAAATGGCAAAACCGTTTTTGGGGTGAGTCGATTCGCGAAAATGAAAAATATACCTGTTATTGTGATTGCAGGAACTTTAGGTGAAGGCTACCAAGCGCTTTATCAACACGGCGTTACGGCTGCTTTCTCACTAACAAATGGTCCAATAACATTAGAACAAGCTTGTGAAAATGCCTCAGAACTCATTTTCGAGAGAACCATTGATATTGCCAGATTAATTAAGTTTAATCTAAAACAACCATAACAATTTACTCAGTAATCTTTAAAACGGTTAAACCAACAAATAGGAATATCTTATGAATGTTATTGATGCAATTCAAAAACGTCGTGCCATTAAACGCTTCGACCCTTCATTTCAAATATCTGAAGAAAATAAGCAACAGTTATTACACGAAGTTTTAGCAAATGCGCCAAGTGCATTTAATTTGCAGCACTGGCGCCCTGTTGTGATTGAAGACGCGGAACTCAGACAAAAAATTCGTACTATTGCGTGGGACCAGCCACAAGTTACCGAAGCGTCTTTATTGATTGTGTTATGTGCAAAAGTAAGCTCGTGGGAAACCGATGCTAAACGTGTTTGGGATGGGGCTTCTCCGGAAGTTCAAAATATTATGGTTGGTGCGATTGACCAATATTACCGTGACCGCCCACAGACCCAACGTGACGAAGTGATGCGTAGTGCGGGTATTTTTGCCCAAACCTTAATGCTTCTTGCCCAAGATCATGGTTTAGACAGTTGTCCAATGGACGGTTTTGACTTTGATGCGATGGCGAAGCTCATTAACTTACCTGAAGACCACGTGGTTTGCTTAATGATTGCTGTGGGTAAATCAGCATCTGAGCCTTACCCACGTGTGGGCAAACTCCCTTACGATGATGTAATTATTCAAAATACATTCTAAGTTATGCAATTTTAGGCTTTCATACGATTCCATATTTTTTAATATAAATGGTTGGAAGCCTTCAAATTATTATTCAATATGAAGCAAGCAAAAAAGCCCTCGTCATGAACAAGGGCTTTTTAAGAGACTAGCAGAGTCAGTGAGATTCAACTCAGATACGTTTTTGCAAACTATTTTTTAGACAGTTTCTCTGCACCTAACTGAATAGGTAAAGTAATAATATCTAAACCTAGTGCTAGTGGAGACAGTAGCTTTTTCTTTAAAGCATTACTTTTATTTTCCTGCGTAGTTAAACGCTGCTCTTGAAGTACAATTGGGATAGAACCCGCTAACGATAACTGGCTCGTCTGTTTTGTGCCCTCATAAACAGTTCCTTTTATCGCAATATTTCTACTTAAATATATTTCTTTCTCTTGGTTCTTGACCTGTAAAGATTCTTCCATAAATCCTAACGTAAGGAGTTCTTGCTTTTTTGTATTACTCAGTTGATTCACAGGCACTGGATGATAAAAATGAATGTGCCCATAAAAGACATTGTCATTATAAACGTCTAATTCAAGCGGTAATTTATTAAGTATAAGGCGATCTTGGTTCGGTAACTTTTGCACAATATTTAATAAATTAGGGCCACCTTCAGAGAGCAGATAGTTAAACTTCTCACCGATAAATAGAACACTAGAGGCTTGTTGGTTTTTAGATTTTGTTTCGCCTAGTCCAATAATATTGTCTTCTTGTAATACCTTACTATCAAACTTTTGCTCATAGGTAGGGTATTTGGACTCTAATGATAACGATGCACAAGCGGTAAGCTGAATAGTAGTTATGAGAAAAATGACCTTTAAGTAATTTGAAATAAACACGTTCTTATCACTTGGGTAAAGAAGAAAAGGCCAAAAAGTCTAACTCATCTAAAGTGTTAAGTAAAAATTGCTGAATATTTCTCTATTGTAGAATTTTATGACTCATTTTCTTAGTTCACCTAAGTAAACTAATTTTAATGAGCTTTAGATTTAGTCGCCATATAATCGGCAAATTATCAATTTATTGAGTCACTTAAAGTCATTTGATATACACAGCTTTTACCCCATTAACTATAAAGATTCGTTTTCACCTCAGAAATACTTTTAATGAAATTGGCCAACCAGAGTATGCATTCATCCTGTTTATCGAAATCTGGAAGAATACTTAAATCAACTTTTATGTTTCTCTCATTCATTGGGCAATTTAAACACTCTTCAAAATCAATATAGCTATACATCAGTCTTAAATTTTTCTCTGCTGCCTCTACCTTAATCTCATTGAGCACTCTATTTAGGTACTCAATTAAATCATTTGGATATCTATATTTCTTTTGTATTTTCCAATATACATTTTCGGCAATATTTAAATATTTTGTCATTTCCGCATTCATTTTATTATCTCTTACAACCCTTTGTTTTGAGCATTATGTCGGTCTAAATATTTTTATTTGTTATTATTGTCTACAAATCTGTGAAAAATATATGTGTTATTCCGACTAAAATAGTTAACTTTAAGTTTTATAAAGAAATTTTAAATATTTTTAAACAACTGTTAAATATTTATTAACAATTTTTATGTAATGACTGATTTTATATGCATAAAAAAACCGCCCCATTTAGCGGTTGCTGTAGCTATGTCAGCGAGTATAGAAATAAGGTGAACTCCTATTTCTATATTCTATTAGCCATGTGCGAGCGGCTTACAGTTTTTTTTATACTCAGGAGAGTCGAAGTATTTCACGATCATATCTGAGTTATGTTCTGAAATAGCTTTATTGTTTTCAGCAGTATCCTTTTTGGGAGGTTGATTTCGCAGAGCTGGCATCGTTAACGGCGGATACGTTTCTGTTCCTCCGACTGTTATTTTTTCAATAAAGCCTGCGAGCCACATAATGTATTCGCCCTTATTCTTAAATTTGGGCATTAAACTGATATCAAGCTTAACCCGACATTCTTGTGAAGGCTTATTTAAGCATTCCTCAAAGTCAATGAAGTTATATTTAAGCTTACATGAAGTATCTTTTAATTCTCTGCGAATGACGCTTACCAAACTATTCAAGTTTTCAATCAAATTTTCTGAGAACAACTTATCTTCTTCAATCCTTGCATATACTTTTTCCGCAACCGTTATAAATTTCAACATCATCTATTTCCTTTATCAGCCGTTATTTGTTAGTCGGCCTTTAAAGAAAGTATGATGAATAATTCATTATCTTATGTAAGGACAGGTGGTTAAAACGTAACCAGTAAGAGCATCGTGAAAGTGTAATCTATATCAAACCACAACAAAGAGAAAAAGTGCCAAATATGTCACATAAAAATAGTAAAACAACACACAGCTCGAAATACTTTATTTGTAAGAACTCTTTATGAAATAGATATTGTTATAAATAACCTTAAGAAAAGATATCTAACGTTTCTAAGCAAAAAACCTACTTTTTTAGAGCAGGCTTCTTACTGTATTTCAGGATTAAGTGTTATTAGTTGCTTTAAGCAATCTTTATTTATATCAAAACACAATACAACTGTATTTTAACTCATAAGAATTCGTCAATCGTATAGATAGAAACAGTATAAAAATAGCGAAATTTGTGACCAATCCCTTAGAAAAAGCCCATCTTTTGATGAGCTTGTAAGCAAACTACACCGTAATGCCCTCTATATCGACATCGTCTGCTTTAAAAAATAATCTAATAACCGTTCCCGATCATCCACATTATTTTCCCCTAAAAGCTGAACCATTGCCCCATCGATCACAAACAAAAACATGTACGCATCTTCAATTGTAGCCGTAGGCTTCGCTGTTAAAAGCAGTTTATAAATTTCATGAATAAACCAGTTTCGATAGTCAATTACGACTTTATAGGCAGCGGGATAAAGCTTTTCAATTTCAAAAATTGCCTTAAATGGCAAATGATAAAGCCCATCTAAATTTGCATGCAGAAAGTAAATTTTCTTGAGTTTATCAAACACCATAAGCTCACGATATGAATAGATGATTGAAAGCACTTCTTCTTTTAGGCCATCTTTTTGAAAGGTTAAACTCATTTTAATCAGGCGTTCTTTTGAGTGAAAGTAATTATAAAAAGTCGCTTTAGGCACTTTTGATGACTCAATAATTCGGTCTACTCCGACCTTATGAAAGCCATATTTATTAAAAAGATAGCGAGAGGTATGAAGCACGCTTAAAGCACGAAATGGAAGATCTGAATGTGGCATAATTTTACCGTTATAAAATAAATTATTGTTGTATATAAATGAGATATAAAATCCGCTGCCCTTTTAGGGAGAAAAAAGGCATAGCAAAGCCGTAAGACAGTGCTTGGCACATCTCAACTTTTATTGTTGCTAAGTTTTTAGTCGTGACGATTTAAAGCCTGATCAGCCTAATGGCGATCAAACTCGTTAAAAAACTATGTTGTGTCGTTATAGCTTTTGGCAAAGGCTGCCAAGAAATAATGGATGTGCAAAGCCAACTCCTTTTTATTGGGAGTCCTGCCAGACATTAAAATTATGGTGGCAGAACGAAAGGGGTTCGCAGACTGGTCATAGATCCAGCACACCCAAAGGTGTCCCCCTCCGTTCCGCCATAGAGGGGGCACGAGGGTGTACACACTAAAAGTATAAAACCTTTAATGCTTCTATGAGACGGTCTGCGACAACCGACTGGCAATGTAGGCCAGCAGGCAAAGGATAGTGCCCCGCCCTTTTTCAGTCAAGCACACAAAATGACATTTGCTTTAAAATAGATCATTAAAAAGTAAGGATAAATAATGAGTGAGTTATTGTTAAATTGGGGTTTATAAAAGCGGGTAAAACAGCCTTGGAAGGCTGTTTTTTGAGGTAGAAAGATTTCATATAAGCCGTATTATGTTAATTTTAGAATATCTAAATTTTACAGATATTGTTTATGACCATCTTGCATGAAAACTTTTCTAATATTGTCTTTTAGACTTTGAATTAATTCAACAAATTCGCATAGTTCCTCTTTATTTCCATGTCCTATAAACAGCTCTCTATTTATATAACGAATTAAAACATTTAGTCTCGTATTACACTGTTGTAATAGATTCTTATATAAGTTTTTCAATAGCAAACAATAGTTAAGCTTAGTCTTATGATAATTATCACACGATCGTGCATAATTTATTAAATGTCTATTAATCACACTATGATTAATTTTTAATTCAGTCAAAATATCAAGAGAAGCTGTAGAAAAATATTTATATCGAGGAGGATTCACGATTTCATCTTGTTTATATTGTCTTAGATAATTAGTATTTTTTATAAACTTACATACTTGTTTGTCATATTGATGATGTTTTATTAAAAATAAACCGACATCATCTTGATTTAAAATGACAAATTTCTCTTTTTTAGCTAAATTTACTACATTATCTAGCCATAAATAGTTTTGGATTTGGTTTTCTTTAATTTGGCTTTTTGTCTTAGAAAAAGCAATTTCTTCTTCAGTTGCTATACGAATAATATTAGGTACGGTTTCAAGTAACTCTGAAGAATTTAAATTTTCAGGTGAACAATAATTAGGATTAGATACCAAATTTATATCCACTTGATTAAAAGCTTGAGCAACTAAACGCGAACAAAACTGTCCAGCTTCTTGAGCTCCCTCATCTGTTGTTGCATATTTTTTTGTTCTAACTGCCTCTTTAATAGAATATAAGGTTGAAATTTGTGAACGCAAAAAAAATTCTATTCTTGATTGATCTTCTTGATTTAAAGTACCGTTATAACGAAGAACTTTACAATCATCTATATTTTTAAATATCAATCTTTGAGGATTTTCTGAAAATACTCGACCTTTAACGGTAGCTTCGATTAAAGATAGATCAGATACACAAATTAATGCATGTGAATAATCACCTTTACTAAAATAACGGATTGCTTTAGAGCGAATATGCTTATTGCGTGTAAGAACAATATCAAATTGCTTTAATTTTGATATATCTATAATGTATTTCATGTAATAACAATAAATTTAAAATTATAAATTATTTTAACTTATTTAAATCTAATTCTAAATATATCAGGTTAAACTATAGGTTATTTTATATCAATATCCTGAGTCAGTATTAAGGTTAGGGAGCTCACATTCTTAAGTAAGATTCAGGTTATTTAATATAATTGGCATTATATGAATGCATAAAATTAACCATAGCTTAACTACAAAAAAGCCCCTGTTCTACAGAGGCTTTTTTGTACTAAATAACTAATTATTTATGAACCCAAGGCACCGCTGGTGAACCAATCCAAGCAGATTTAGCAGGAATATTTTCACCTTTCATAACCAAAGTTAATGGTCCTAACACGGCATGGTTACTGACATTGGCGTTATATAAAATAATACTGCGTGCATTTACCACCACATCATTGCCAATATTCACTTGACCAATTTTCATAATACGGTCTTCAAACAAATGGGTTTGTGGGCCTGAGAAGCTATTAAACTCAGCGCGGTCACCAATACTTACACAGTCGAACTCTGTAATATCGGCAGTATCCATGTAAACATCTTTACCAATTCGCACACCCAACATACGCAAGAAGAATGGCAACATTGGCGTTCCTCTTAAGTAGTTTAAGAAGTTAGGAATCGCAACTGATTCATATAAGCTGGTAATGCCTTCACTTAACCATACAAACATCGTCCACATTGGCGCTGAACGCGGTTGATAGCGTCCAATCAAAGTCCACTTCATCAATGCAACAATAATGAAACAGCCGACGCCATAGAGCAAACCAGCAATGGTTAAAGCCAGTAAACCTGTTGGAATGTTATATTTGTTAATGACATCAATAACGTCTAATACAATCATATAACCCACACCAATCGCGAGTGCGGCTGGCAATACAATACGAAGCCCTTCAATAAAGCCACGCATGAAACGGCGCTTGAAACTTGGTTTAAATGTTAAGTGGTCAGGATATTTTTCGGCAGCTTCACGCGCAGGCAATAATAGCGGCGGCGAACCAAACCAAGTTTGACCATCATACATTTCACGGTTATCTGGTGTTTTAGATTGCACACCAATTAAGACGTTGTCTGGTAAGAGAGTGCCATCCGCAATATAAGCACTGTTTCCGACAAAACTGCGGTTACCGATTTTGGTCGCTTTTAAAGACATCCAACCGCCTTTAATTTCTTCATCGCCTAACATTACCGCATCGGCAATAAAGCTTTCTTCGCCCAAAGTCAGCATTTCTGGAATGACACCAGTTGCTGTCGAAATTTCAGTATTTTTACCTACTTTTGCCCCTAACATGCGGAACCATGTCGGCGCATAAATCGTAGCAAACAAGCCATGTAAGGTTTGTAAACTGGTTTCTAAAATTTGAGCCGCAAACCATTTACGATAGTACGTTCCGCCATGAACCGCATAGGTTCCTGTCTCAAGGCTCGGTAATACAATTTTGCGAAGTCCTGAAGAAATGACAGCAGTAATCATCATCATCATTGCACTAGCTGGAATCGCTAAAATGAAATAATAAAGTGCGATTTGCAGGTGGTTATTCGGATTAATATTAAATACATTTGCATCTAACCAATCGACCAAAAGGAAACTTGGAAAAATTGGAATAAAGAAGATACAAGCAATAATTAACGCACTAACTCCATAATATCCATATTCTGAAATTTTACGAATGAACGATAATTTAGGACGTTCTGGTAATTTAGCGTGCTCATCGACATGCCCTATTTTTTTAGCAGGTGTTCCATCCCAGATTTCACCAGCAGGTACAACTGTGTCATATTCAATTGAAGTTAAGGCATTTACATGAGCTTGTTTTTCTAACACTGTATTTTCTTCTAATACAGCATACGACCCGACATAACTCTCTTCTTTAAGGTGAATTGAACCTAACACCAAATGCCCATGTTCAACTTTGGCGTTTTCTAAATTCACTTGAGAACCAATACTCACCCCATCTTCAACAGTTAACAAAGATGGCATGCGAATATGAACCGAACTAATCGTGACGTCATGTCCGATTTTTGCGCCCAATGCCTTTAAATATAGATTCAATAAAGTTGAACCTGATAAAAGATAAACGGGTGAAATATTACTAATACGGTCTGCTAACCACCAACGGAAATAAGTCATTCCCCAAAGTGGATAATGCCCTGCACCAACGCCCAACATTAATAGTCGTTTTACAGTAATTGAAAGTACAAAACTGCTAATAATAACGCTGATATAAACCAAGAGAGACAACGCGATTGCATATGGAATGCTGTCTCGAGTTCCACCTGTAAAATAGTGATAGGTAAAGAATGGTGCCAACCACTGCAAAATATTAATCGAAATTAAAACAGGAATAGTGACAAGCTGAGCGGCACCACATAACCATTTATAAGTTTGATTACGCGGGTTGTCTTGCCCAATCTGGCTATCAAATAAAGTTGGCTCTGGCTGCTCCAACATTAAAGCGGCAATTGCGCCAACTCTGCGGGCCTGATAAAGGCTTTGAATTGTAAGATGGCTATATTGGGAATGTTCACGCAAGTTTGAAACTAAAACAGCCGCTAAAAGTGAATGTCCGCCCAAATCATCAAAGAAATCTGAATCTAGTTTAATCGGCATGTTTGGAAACAAGCGATTCAAAATTTCAAATAAAATTTCTTCGGCTGGATTTTGCGGCTGGTCAGATTCACTGCGGTCAATCACACTCGTAAGCGGTCTTGCTTTTAACGCTTTACGGTCAATTTTTCCAGATAATAAACGCGGTACTTCTTCAATAATCTCAAAACGATTCGGCACCATATAAGGAGGTAAACGTTGACTGAGAGTTTGTCGAAGCTGCTTAATTTCTATAGGTTGTTTCGCATCAAGTTCAGCTGCAATAAAAGCAATCAGCTGATCAATTCCATCTTCTTGACGCAAAATTACCGCTGCTGTACCAATACCATCAATATCACAAAGTGCAGCTTCAATTTCACCCAACTCAACACGGAAACCACGGATTTTCACTTGATCATCAGCACGTCCTAAGCAGTGCACTTGACCAAATTCATCAATTTTTGCCAAATCACCAGTACGGTAAAGCAACTCTTCATCCGCACTCATTGCCCATGGGTTTTCAATAAACTTATCAGCCGTTAAGTCAGGTCTGCCTAAATAGCCTGGTGCCACACTCGGACCGAAAATACATAGCTCACCTGTTTCACCTTGAGCCAGTAATTCTCGTTCTGCATTAATCACCAACATGCCATAGTTCGGCAATGGTTTACCAATCGTGACGGGCTTACCACGCTCTAACGACTCAAGGCTTGCAGTAACCGTCGTCTCAGTTGGACCATAGGTGTTAAACATTTGATGATGAGGTAATGCCCAACGGTCAACCAGTGAGTCGGGACACATTTCCCCGCCTAAGTTGATAATGCGTAAATTCGGTACATCTTCAGGGAATAAAGCCAGTAATGTTGGAACTGCATGTAAAACAGTAATTTGTTCCTGCTTTAATGTTTGGCATAGCCGCTCAGGGTCACTTACCAATATTTTTGGAGCAATCCACAACGTTGCCCCAACTAAATAAGAAAGCCAGATTTCTTCAAATGACATATCAAAAGCAACTGAAAAGCCTTGATAAACCTTGTCTTGCTCTTCAATACCTAAAATACTATTTTCACTACGCAAAAAGTGACAAATATTTTTCTGGGTAATCACAATACCCTTCGGCTTTCCAGTCGAGCCTGAAGTATAAATAATATAGGCTGGTTGATCGGGTGTGGTCTTCGGTAAGCTTACTTCTTTAATCACTGGCTGTTGTAGCTCAGTGTTGGTCCATTTGGTTTGTGGCACTTCCGCTAAATGTTCATACCATTCATCTGTAGTAATCATGCCTACAGCTTCAGCATCTTCAAGACAAACCGCAATACGGTCTGCTGGCGTATCCATATCAAAAGGAAGCCAAGCTGCGCCACTCAAACAAATTGCCAGTTGAGCTTTTAAAAGCTCAATACCCCTTGGTAGCCATAGCCCAACAATATCCCCTGCTTTCACCCCATTTAAAGCCAATTGTTGCGCCATTACTAAAGCTTGCTGATATAACTCTCCATAACTCAGCGTTTTATTTGCTTCAATTAAAGCTGTTTTATCTGAGAGATTTTGAGCAGTTTGAATAAAAATATCGGCGAGTACTTCATCTTTCAAAAATTCGGGGTGAAATT
>Ga0163161_10001441_pt1 | contig 17574 bp, 14 predicted proteins | sample S45metaG_FD_129847 | JGI IMG/M metagenome (GOLD analysis project Ga0163161, IMG submission 129847) | Switchgrass rhizosphere microbial communities from Kellogg Biological Station, Michigan, USA - S4-5 metaG | ecosystem: Host-associated > Plants > Roots > Rhizosphere > Soil | place: USA... | reverse complement strand
TCAGTTCACACGAAGGATCCAAACGAAGTATCGAAAGTCTATTCTCGATTCAGAACGCCTACGCAAATCATTTTGCCATCGAGCGGTGGACCGAAGATCTTGTCGTTGCCGGTTGGCTCCGAGACGCACGAGGAAGAATCTTTTTCGACCGTCTTTTTTGCGGCCACATCTTTGCCACACAAGCCATGCGTTTCGTCACTGTCACTACGAGCCCCGAGGGTACTAGCGTTTACGTCGAGGGCGTTCAGCAGCGACGCTATCCCGGGTTGGAATTAGCGCCTGAGAATTTTCAAGGTACCCTGCTGCTCGGACAGTCGTCCAGCGGACACCAGCAGTGGCGCGGAGAGATCGATGGTCTTGCCATTTATAACGGCATACTTACCCCAGAAGAGGTGGTTGAGAATCGCCATTGGTGGGAGACGGGGCAATTCGATCGCCTACGGACTCGAGCGGTCGAAACAATGATCTATGCTTTTAATGAGAGGGCTGGAGTTGTCGTTCACAACCATGGGAATTGGGGCCAGGATCTGGAGATACCCAAGAAGCTCCGCGCGCTCCATCAAGTAGTTCTGAAAGTCCCCAACGGTCGTAGGTTCGCGAATCTCTCAGATATTGCGCTAAACGTCCTCGGGTTCATTCCGTTCTGCGCACTGCTAGTGATTTATCTCCATGGAGGCGGGAACTATTCCAAGGCGAGCGCGGCCGCAATGTCAATTCTTATCGGTATTACGATCAGCCTGAGCATCGAGTTGCTGCAGGTATACCTGCCATCGCGAGATTCATCCCTTCTGGATTTGATCATGAATGCGTTGGGCAGTGTGGTTGGGGCGATGGTCGGGCTGACTCTGTCGCCCCATGTGATCAGAAACAACGCAGCCGCCCGCAACCTCCATTGAACTGGTTGCGAGACTGGCACGCTTCTAGTGGGGTGTTGCGTTAAGACCAGTCGGAGCCGTGGGGCCGCTGCTGCCTGTTCCGCCTGTGGCAGTGAAGCTGGAGAACCCAAAGTTAGCGTTCAGCGAGCTGCCGCCGCCCGACAGGTAAAAACCAATGCCTGGCGAGCCGCTGGTAAACGTGCCGTCGTGTACGGAAAATACTGCATTTCCGTTCTTGTATGCCGTGATCGTTGACCCGCTGGCCGTTGCTTTCAAAGTGTCGCCATTGGAACACCCAACGTCCCTGGCATCGAGCAGGGTCCAGCTACCGAATGCGCCATTCCAGCGAACAATCTGCATGTAGGGATTACCCGGTACCACGCTGCAGTTGATCTCGTAACCCTTATTAACATTGGCCGAAATTGTAGATCGCAGACGTATTTCAACCTCTTCGAAGACGCCGCTATCGGCGTGACGGACGCTGACTCTGGCTTCCGCACTCTGATCAGCGCTCCAGGACCCGGTAAGGATCGCCGTCGAGTCGTCAAAGTTGACAGATCCGCTCTCCGTCCCAAATGCAAAGCCCGGAGATGTGCGCACGTTGACCCACTTCAGGCCAGTTGTTCCGCCGTTAATCCAGTTGCCGCCTTCGGAAATTGGATTCTCGGTGAGAGGAAAATTTGTGGTGTATGTTCCGCCACTTGACGCGGCAGCCGTTGCTGCGGCAGTCGCTTGAGCAGTCGCCGTGAAGTTGGAAAGCCCAAAGTTCGCATTTGCCCCGCCGGAGGCGATGGAGAATCCCATGCCGGGGGCGCCGCTCGAAAATGATGTATCGGTGGCTTGCAAAACCTGCTTGCCGTTAAGAAAAACGGTGATCGTGCTGCCAGAAACACTCGCCTTCACGACGTCGCCATCTGAAACTTTAAGGTTTGCGGAAGAGTTTAAAGGCTTCGAATCGTTAATCGGTCCATTCCAGCGGAGAATCTGCACGCTGTTGCTGTTACCGACGCTGAAGCTAACCTCGTACCCTGTGACGTTGTGTGCAGCAATACTCGTTCGGAGGAAAAGTCCAACCTTCTGCACGCCAACCCGATTTTGCACGTTGGCAGTCGCTTGAACGGTTTGATCTGAGGCCCACTTGCCGGAAAGGACCGCCACGGAATCGTCGTGATTGCCATTCCCATCTTGCGTTCCGATCGCTAAGCCTGGACTCGTCTGAATGTTAGACCAATCAAGTCCCACGGTTTTGCCGCTCAGCCATTTGCCGTTTTCAGAAATTGAATTTTCAGCGAGGGCGAATTTGGTGGAGTAGTTGTTGGGTGAGCCGCCTTGAGCGGCAGTTGCGCTATCCGATGACAGCAGGCAAGCCGATACAATTGCCAAAGTCAGCAGGAACGTTATGAGTCGCCGATTGCTCTGGGGGAGAATAACCATAATACTTTCAGTGTGTTCTGTCGGAAGCTTGTAGCATACATCACAAAAGGACTAAGACCTTCGATTTGGCGAGACTAGAGCCGTTTGCGAGCGTTGAATAGGCCGAATTCTGCAGTGATTCGCGGTTTCTCTCGACCGACGGGAAAAGGTTCGTACCTGCTTGGTGCACTCCCGATTCAGTTTCTTGGGTCTGTCACCCTAGACGACCGTTAGCCTCATGGGACGGTAGCCCTTATCTCGTCAGAATATTTGCTCTCGGCGCCTGACTGGTCGATGGTCGTCACCACGTAATAGTAAGTCTTCCCACTATTAACCGTAGAATCTGTGTACGTCGGGGCCGGAATTCGAGACACAACCAGTTCATAGGTTCCCCCGGAAGTCGCGCTTCGATAGACGTTATAGCCTTGAATTGGGGTGTTTCCAACCGGTGCTGGTGCGTTCCATGTCAGTGTCACGCTGTGCGTTGCTGATTTGCAGCCAGTAAAACAACTCGCTGTGAAAATGGTCCCGAGAATGGCGGCTCGCAAAACGGTGGACGCGTTTCTTCTTCCGATCATGGAGTCTCCTTGCGGATTGCAATAATAGCGCAGAATGCCGAGACAACCACCCTTTCTCTACCCAATTTGCCCCAAGATGCGCATCGGCCAGGCTGATTTGCCGCAAGATCTGTGCCCTTCCCCACCCGCACTCTTCTTGCCACCGCTCTTGAACGCTACCTTCCCCTCGATCTATTTTTCTTCCGGGAATCTCGCTCGCGGAACCGCGGGTAACTATGGAGACCTGCTTGCCTTCAATCGGAACTAGTAAAATGTCTACCAATGTGAACGTAGCCGTGGGGGACGTCCTAAAACTTAGAACAATGTCCGATAGTTTTATTGAATACTATCGATGCGCAGACCGCTACTCTCGCTTTGTCCTAAAGGGCCCTCCGTCAGAAAGCGGCTATTTCCGGCTCGGTCACGATCGTCTCTATGGGCGAAGTTCAGGTTTCAAACCTTCGGATTCACCCACTCCGCCCCTCCACGACGCAACGCAGCACGAAGTGGATGGCGACGGAGTAATTCACCTGTCCTTTGACATTGATGAAACCGTGGACTCCATGCGCCAGGAGCGCTACGCCAATCACGGTTCTGCGAATGAATTCTTTCAGTCTGCAATTCGCGACACTTACTACTTACTCCGACCTCTTTTACCTCTGCATCTGCGGAAGCATTTACAAAAGTTACGGCTGAAAGGTTGGAACAAAATCCCTTTCCCAACGTGGCCGGTCGACCGCACGGTAGACAATGTGTTTGAGCATTTGCTCCGACTGGCTCTCATCTCGAGCGGTGAGGAACGGATTCCGTTCATCTGGTTTTGGCCAGAGGGTGCCTCCGGGTGTGCAATCGTAACCCACGATGTCGAGACCACTCTTGGCAGGGATTTCTGTTCCACCGTGATGGACATTGACGACTCCTTTGCGATCAAGGCTTCGTTTCAAGTCGTGCCCGAGAAGAGATACCACGTGACGCGCTCTTATCTTGATTCCATCACCTCACGAGGCTTCGAAGTCGCCGTGCAGGATTTGAATCATGACGGGAATCTGTACAAGAACCGATCAATATTTCTCGAACGAATAAAAAAGATTAATGAATATGGTCGCGCATGGGGGGCTACCGGGTTTCGTTCAGCGATTCTATACAGGCGTCAAGAATGGTTTGGCGATTTAGAGTTCGCTTATGACATGTCGGTTCCGAACGTCGCCCACTTGGACCCTCAGCATGGAGGTTGTTGCACGGTCATGCCGTATTTCGTCGGAGACATTTTGGAGCTGCCAGTTACGACGATTCAAGACTACTCTCTATTCCACATCCTGAACGACCATTCAATCGACATCTGGAAGCAACAGGCCCAGCTCATTTTAGAGAAACACGGATTAATGAACTTCATCATTCACCCCGACTACGTAACACATGGTCGGGAACAGGAAGTCTTCAAAGCCTTGCTGGCGCATTTAGCTAAGTTGCGTGCTGACAATGAGTTATGGATTCCGACCGCTGGAGAAGCTGCAAAATGGTGGCGCCAGCGAAGCCGTATGACCTTGGTTGAAGACAAGCAAGAATGGCGTATCGAAGGCGAGGGAAGCGCTGGCGCTCGCGTCGCTTACGCGAGCCTGAAAGACAACACGATTGTGTACAACGTTAGTATGTAGTTTGCTATACTCCTTCAAATAGTCGTGGGCATGCCGTGTACACCCTGTCACGGATTGAAGTAATGCCCAGCTCGACCGACTTAGAAATTTTTTTCTTACGATCTTGTAAGTGAAGTCGTTTCTCCCCCCGACATCCCCCATTTTGTTTGTTTTAGCTTGTAGGACGTTTCTGTCTGTAAAAGGCGGAACGTGTGGATTCCAGGGAGGGACGTGTGAGTTCGGCGGCCGGCGTTCATGGTGTCAAACAAAATCTGGTAGGAAATTCGGTATCGCGAGTGATGGACTGCGAAGTAGCTGTGATCGGGGCGGGGCCCTACGGGCTGGCCGCAGCCGCTCATTTGAAATCGAAAGGTATCGAAGTCCGTGTGTTCGGCAGGCCAATGGAGTTTTGGGCGGACAAGATGCCGGCGGGCATGCTCCTTCGTTCTCCTCGGGTAGCCTCGAACATCTCGGATCCGAAGGGCGCGTTCTCCCTCGAAGCGTTCGAAACAGCGGCGAAGATCGAGCCCCAGGCCCCGTTGCCACTCGAGACTTTCGTGGCCTACGGACAGTGGTTTCAAACTCAGCTGATACCCGACCTCGATCAACGGGAAGTAACGTCATTGAATCGTACGCACAACGGCTTCGAGTTGGCTCTCGAGGATGGCAAACGAATCCACTGTCACCGCGTTGTCGTGGCAACGGGTATCGGATCGTTTCAGAGAATCCCAGAAGTATTCCAAAAAGTTACCGGGGGCAAGGTCTCACACTGCTATGCGGGTTGCGACGTTCCCGGTTTTGCAAACAAAAGAGTGGCGGTCGTTGGCGCCGGGCAGAGCGCGCTCGAGTGTGCAGCCCTCTTGCAGGAGGCCGGAGCGAATGTTGAGGTCATTGCTCGCACTCCAGCGCTGAAATGGATCGGCATGCATCAGTGGCTTCATAAACTCGGCCCGGTTTCATCAATGTTGTATTCCCAGCATGATGTTGGCCCTGCCGGAATCAGCCGCCTCGTGGCTGCACCGAATCTCGTCAAGCACATACCCCTCAAATGGAGAGACAAGATACGCACACGAGCTGTGCGTCCGGCAGGTTCGAGATGGTTGCCGCCTCGGCTCTCACGCGTGAAGTTGACCACAGGACGTTCGGTTCGCGAAGCGTCATCTGCAACAGGCAAAGTGCGCTTGAGACTCGATGATTCCAGCGAGCGGATCGTCGATCATGTGTTGCTCGGCACCGGTTACCAGGTGGACCTTTCACGCTACCGGTTCTTGGCTCCTGAGTTGCTGCAAAGCCTGGCCACCTTCGATGGTTATCCAGTCCTCAAGTCCGGATTCGAAAGTTCTATTACGGGGTTGCACTTCATTGGCGCACCCGCAGCGCGCACATTTGGTCCGCTGCTTTACTTCGTTGCAGGCACTGACTTCGCGGCACGCGAATTGACCTCGAAAATCAGCAAGAGTCGTCGAGCGAGTCGATGATGATAGAACTGGCGACAAGGGAATGGGTCGATACGGCCGAGGTCGCAGCCTTGGCGAAACGCGAGGGCATCGGAGCTCTTGTGGTCGGCGGTGACCACCCAAGCCTGGGCGTTGCGCGCAGTCTGGGCAAGCTCGGCATACCCGTCTACATGGTCGAGGATCAACACTCGATCTCCGTCTATTCTCGGTTCAAAACGTGTGGTCAGGGTCAAAGATGTCCGTGACCAGCAGAAGACAGTAGATGCTGTTCTCGATGTGGGACATCAGTTTGGCTTAAGAAATTGGGTCTTGTTTCCGACACGCGACGAAAATGTCGCGGCCTTCTCTGCGCACCGCGATCGCTTGGCGGAATTCTTTCGAGTCACTACACCATGCTGGAATACGGTGAAATGGGCATGGGACAAAAACAATACTTACAGACTGGCTGAAGAGTTAGGGATTCCCGCTCCCAAGACCTGGAACGTGCGCACGGGAGACGAGCTCCCAACGCTATATTCGCAGCTTCCGCTCGCGATCAAGCCTGCGGTGAAAGAGAACTTTTTTTACGCGACGGGCGCGAAGGCTTGGCGCGCTAACACGCCGGAAGAACTGCATAAAATGTTTGATAACGCTGCCAGACAAATCAAGCCGGAAGAGATCATGATTCAGGAGATTATTCCGGGCGATGGCCATCGCCAGTTGTCTTACTGCGCGTTTTTCAAAGATGGACGAGCGCACAGCACACTTCTGGCTCGGCGCATGCGTCAGCATCCGCGAGAGTTTGGCCGGGCAGCCACTTATGTTGAGACGGTCGAGTCGTCTGAAATCGAGGCACTGTCGGAGCGCTTCTTGCGCGCGATCGACTTCTATGGGTTGGTTGAAGTTGAGTTTAAGCAAGATCCGCGCGATCAAAAATACAAGCTGCTTGACGTTAATGCCCGGGCTTGGGGTTTTCATGCATTAGGTCAAGCTGCCGGAATTGACTTTCCGCTGCTGCTGTTCGCAGATCAACTGGGTCTAACACTTGAGCCGCGCCGCGCCGAGCCCGGCTTGGGCTGGTTGCGCTTATTGACGGACATTCCAGTCGCAGCCTCCGACCTGTTGAGTCGCTATCTCAACCTTCGTGCCTACTTCAACTCACTGAAGAACACTCGAGTCGAGTCAGTCTTCTGCAAGGAAGATCCACTCCCGTGGATCGCGGAAGCAGCACTCCTGCCCTATCTCGTCATGAAGAAGCACATGAAGAGATAGCTCTGAGTTCCACCAACATTACATGCAGGCACCGTCAGGCGCTTCGAACTTCGGAGGAGCGACTTTTCATGGATAATGTTCCAAGCGCCTTGATCGGAGCAATCATTGAAAGTTCTGCACATCGTCGGTGCACGCCCAAATTTCATGAAGGTGGCGCCCGTGCTCAACGCACTGAAGGTGCGACCCGGCGTGAACCAGATCCTTGTTCATACCGGCCAACACTACGATGCGGGCATGTCGGACGTGTTTTTCGAGCAACTTGATCTCCCCGCACCTGATTTGAACTTGGCGATTGGTTCCGGAACGCATGCATGGCAGACCGCCGAAATCATGACGAGGCTGGAACCAGTTGTGGTCGAGTCCCGACCTGATATGGTGCTGGTGTACGGGGATGTCAATTCCACAGTTGCGTCGGCATTGGTATGCGCCAAGTTAAGAGTGCCAGTCGCGCATGTCGAAGCCGGACTTCGCTCATTCGATCGATCAATGCCAGAAGAAATTAACCGTGTCGTGACCGATCAGCTTGCGGATTTGCTCTTTACCCCTTCTGAAGATGGCGACTTGAATCTTCAAAGGGAGGGGATAGCGCGCGAAAAGATACACCGTGTTGGAAACGTAATGATCGATTCACTGGTGCGATTGCTCCCGCGCGCTCGCAATGTCAGTCGCAATGGGCTCCCGGAGCGATACGCGCTGGTTACACTTCACCGTCCTGCCAACGTGGATGACGGGGAGAGCTTGCTCGAAATCTTTCGATGGCTTCTTTTGATCAATGGAAAACTACCCGTAGTGTTTCCCGTTCATCCACGCACACGGGCGCGTATCGAGCAGGTGGGCGTAGACGTTGGTAATTTGTATCTTCTTGATCCACTCCCATATCTTGAGTTTTTGGCGATGCAGAGCCGAGCGACCGTAGTCATCACCGATTCCGGCGGCGTTCAGGAAGAGACCACCTTTATGGGAATACCGTGCCTGACCCTTCGCGAGAATACCGAGAGGCCCATTACCGTGGACGTTGGCACGAATGTTCTCGTGGGCCGTGATCTCTCGAAGTTGACCGTTGAACTGAATTCAATTCTGGAGGGTCGCGCGAAACGTGGCACTATCCCTCCGCTTTGGGACGGCCATGCTGGGGAGCGTATCGCGGATGTTCTTTGCTCGTAACTTTCGCACTCGACGACAATAGACGCGTTTCTTGCTAATGACTGGTTCCGCTATTCACCGTTACCCGAAAGACACCAGGGACAAGTTGTTCTTGTTGTCGGTTGCCGCGACTACGTTGATCGCCTGGCATCCTCTCAGAGCGCTTTTGGATGCTGCTCTTAAGCACGAACAGAATTCCCATATTCTTCTAGTACTACCCATTGTGGTCGGCCTTCTATATCTCGAGGGCGCGGGAAGGAACATAAAACCAGAAACCGCCCCGCTACCCGGCGCGGTATTGTTGGTTGTTTCTGGTTTTTTGGCCATCACGAGCTTCCATTACGGCCGCGCCATGGGTCCTGCGAATACGCTCTCGTTATCGATTGCCGCCCTCGTATTTGCCTGGCTCGGCTTGGTATTTGCTTTCTACGGTGTGCACATTTTCAAAAAGTGCATTTTCCCTTTGTTGTTTTTACTCCTTCTCGTTCCTCTGCCGCCAAGCGTGCTCAACGCCGTCACATATACCCTGCAATACGGCTCAACCCGCGCGACCGAGGCACTGTTCATCGCATTCGGAATTCCCGTGGCTCGCGAGGGGTTTGTGCTTTTTCTTCCCAGCATTGATATCGAGGTGGCTGCGGAGTGCAGCGGCATCCGATCGAGCATGATGCTGGTCCTGACCTGCGTGGTTCTCGGACATTTGTTTCTCCGAAGTCCGTGGCGGCAATGCGTTCTATTCGTCTCAGTGATCGCGGTCACAATTCTTAAAAACGCCCTCCGTATTTTTACCCTCGCCACTTTGGCAATGTACGTGGACCCATCGTGGATTGAAGGTGATTTTCACCATTTGTACGGCGGCTCAATCTTCTTTGCGCTCGCAATGGCGATTATTCTGGTGGTCCTGCGTTTGCTGCGTCGTTCCGAGGAGAAACCAAAAACACAACTTCAACCTCCACCGGTGCATGCGGGGGCGAATCTCACGTGACCAAGGGTCTAGCACTTTTGGGTAGTCAGGGCTAAGTGATTGAATGTAAATGCGATAGACACCTTTACTTGCGGCCGTCCACAGGGTACAACCTTAACATCATGAAAGTAATTGCTACTCGGCGTAGGGTTGGGCTGGGCGCTATCGTCCTGCTATTCGGCATGATGGTCGCGGTCATTCCTTCGTATGCTCTGCCGTACGGTACCAGTGCCGTTAGCGAGAGCAGGAAAAAAGACAAAGACAAAAGGCGAAGCTCCGTGCCCGAAGGTGATGTACTGAGTATGCTCGGACTCAGCTTGGGTGTTCTGAGTTGTGCCGCAGTGGCGCGCCGTCGCGTCGCTTAACCGTTAACTCCTTCCCCCAAAACTCTTTTCACGGCCAAGGGCAGAACTTCCCCTTTTGCCCATTTTTTCTTTCGGTTCGCGCCACCGAACGAGTGCGAAGTCTTGTTATCCTTCCTGTAGGTCTCCTTCCGGGAGATCCCCCATGCACACTGACACAATCCTGGTCACTGGCGGCGCTGGATTCATCGGGTCGAACTTTATCCAGCACCACTTGGCGTCTGGGCGGCCTCGCCGTGTCATCAACCTCGACAAGCTCACATACGCTGGAAACCCCTCGCACCTCGAGGGTGTAAGTCAGGACGAGCGCTACACGTTTATCCACGGCGATATCTGCGACCGCGAAGCTGTGAGGAGATTATTGCTGGAACAACATCCGGCAGCCATTCTTCACTTCGCCGCTGAGAGTCATGTGGACCGCTCGATTCACGGTCCGAGCGCTTTTATCCAGACGAATGTGGTGGGCACTTCCTGTTTGCTTGAAGAAGCCCGCGCGTACTGGAGTGAGTTGACCGCGCAGGAGCGCGATAGGTTTCGATTCCTGCATGTTTCAACGGACGAGGTGTACGGTTCGTTGCAGTCAGATGACCCCGCCTTCACGGAAACCACGCGATACTCACCGAACAGCCCGTACTCCGCCTCCAAGGCCGCGTCTGATCATCTGGTGCGCGCTTACCACCATACCTATGGACTACCTACCCTCACGACGAACTGTTCTAACAACTATGGTCCGTTTCAATTTCCAGAGAAACTGATTCCTCTAGTGATTCTCAACGCGCTAAACGGAAAACCAATTCCGGTATACGGAGACGGCGCGAACATCCGCGACTGGCTGTATGTCATCGATCATTGCGAAGCGATACAAGCTGTACTGGAGCGTGGAAACATTGGCGCCACCTACAACATCGGAGGTGGGAACGAACGCACCAACCTTGAAATCGTTCGTACCATCTGTTCACTACTCGACGAACTTCGGCCAAACGATCCAATCGTGCCGCACGAGAACTTGATCACGTTCGTGAAAGATCGTCCTGGCCACGATCGACGGTATGCCATGAACGCCGCAAAGATTGAGTCTGAAATAGGCTGGCGTCCGCGAGAGACTTTTGAGACCGGGATTCGAAAGACGATCAATTGGTACTTAGCAAACGAAGGTTGGGTCGAGCAAGTAACGAGTGGCAGTTATCGTCAGTGGATGGCATCGCAGTACTCTTTGTAGTTCAATCCGAATGACACTCACTCCGGAAAATAACGTTCGTTTCAAAGGCATCATCCTGGCTGGAGGCTCGGGCACCCGGTTGTATCCCGTCACCCACGCGATCGGAAAAAGCTTGCTGCCGATCTACAACAAGCCCTTGATCTATTACCCGCTCTGCACGCTCATGCTGGCCGGCGTCCGGGAGATTCTCATCATCTCGACGGCCCAGGACACTCCCCGAATTGAACAGGTTTTAGGCGACGGATCGCGCTTCGGTCTGTCACTTCGGTACGCCGTGCAGCCCAAGCCGGAAGGCATCGCCCAATCGTTTTTAATTGGAGAGAAATTTCTCGACGGCGCACCTTGCACGCTGGTCCTTGGTGACAATATTTTTTACGGCCACGATCTTGCAAAGAGCCTGCGCAGTGCTGCTTATCAAACCAATGGTGCACGCATCTTCGCCTATCCCGTGCAAGACCCGCAGCGTTACGGAGTAGTTGAATTTGATTCTTCCGGCCGTGCCCTGAGCCTCGAAGAGAAACCCAAGCTTCCAAAGTCGAGATATGCGGTTACGGGCCTCTACTTTTATGACCACGAGGTTGTCGACATCGCGCGAACACTCAAGCCCTCAGCCCGCGGAGAATTGGAAATCACCGACGTCAATCGGACCTATTTGGACCGCAAGAAACTCACCGTCGAGTTGATGGGCCGCGGCATGGCTTGGCTCGATACTGGAACACACGAGTCGATGATGGAGGCGTCCTTGTTCATTCAGGCAATCGAGCGCCGCCAGGGACTGATGGTGGCCTGTCCTGAAGAGATCGCCTACCGCTCGGGCTACATTACAGCAAGCGATATCGAAAGGCTCGCGGCGACCATGCAGAACAGTGGGTACGGCGCCTATCTACTGCAGCTTCTGACGGAACAGGTGTTTTGAATGAAAGCGACGCCCGCCCGCACGCCTTCCCTCGCTGTCGGGAGAACGAAGCTATCCGGCGTCCTGCGGCTCGAGCCGCGCGTCTTCACCGATGACCGTGGGTTTTTCTTCGAAAGCTATAACGAAGCCACCATGGCTGAGGTCGGGATCGCGGCGCATTTCGTGCAGGACAACCACTCGTCCTCATTGAAAAATGTAATACGTGGACTGCACTATCAGATTGAACACTCTCAAGCCAAGCTCGTTCGTGTCGTCAGTGGAGAAATTCTAGACGTTGCGGTTGACTTGAGACGAAGTTCGCCTACTTTTGGACAATCTCTGGTTGAGCATCTCTCGGCGGAAAACAAGAAAATGTTGTGGATCCCCGTGGGCTTCGCCCACGGTTTTCGCGTCCTGTCTGAGTCCGCGGACGTCCTGTACAAAGCTACCGACTTTTATGACCCTGCCTCGGAGCGCACGATCGCCTGGAATGACGTTGACTTGGGCATCGACTGGCGAACGACTTCTTCTCCGATAGTCTCCGCGAAAGACGCGAGCGGCATTTCCTTTAAAGAAGCTCCAAAATTTTGATTTTTCGAAACTCGTTCATCGTCTCAAAATCCTTTATCCATTTGAAATGGATTTCAGATCAAACTCTTCTTCCGCCATCTTCGTAATCGCTTGACCTATGGCAATCGATGCGGTGGCTGCTGGCGACGGCACGTTATACACGTGGAGCATGTTCTTTTTCCGCACGAACTGGAAGTCGTCTATCAGGGAGCCATCCCTTTTCAATGCTTGCGCGCGCACGCCCGATCCGTCCGCGACCAAGTCGCTCGCTTGAATTTCCGGAACCAAGCGTTTTAGCGCTCGCACGAAAGCCCTCTTGTTGAGCGATCGATACATTTCACCCGCCCCATAGCGCCAATACGTTCCCGCCAAGCGCCAGAAACCTGGAAATGCGAATGTCCCTGCCGCATCCCGAACGCTAATCTGATTCCACCGATATCCCTCTCGCTTCAATGCCAGAACCGCGTTTGGGCCAACGTCGACACCTCCGTGAATTCGCCGTGTAAAGTGAACGCCGAGGAAGGGGAACCGCGGGTCGGGCACGGGATAGATCAGCCCACGGACCAGATGCTCTCGTTCCGGAATCAGATCGTAGTATTCGCCACGGAAGGGAACGATCGCGACTTCAGGGCGCTCTCCTGCCAAGCGGCTGACTCGGTCGCTGTGGAGCCCAGCGCAATTGATAACATAGGGCACCTCAATCGAGCCCTTGTTGGTTTCAACCACTGTCGTGTTATCGCGATATACGAACCCCAGCACCTTGGTCGAGGTGCTAATGCTTCCACCGTTGCGCGCGATCAGCTCCGCATACTTCTCGCACACCTCAACATAGTCGACGATTCCCGTCGACGGAATGTGCAGGCCTCCGAGTCCGCCGCAATGGGGTTCAAGTTCGCGAACTTGTTCTTGAGCTAGCAACGTCGCTCCCCTCAGACCATTAGCAGATGCTCGGCCCAGCAGCGCTTGCAGTCGCGGAAGCTCGTCCTGAGCGGTGGCGACGATCACCTTGCCGCAAATTTCGTGTTTGATCCCGTGCTCTCGACAAAAAGCGATCATCGCCATCGCCCCTTGAACGCAAAGCTTGGCCTTCAGAGAACCGGGCGGGTAATAGATTCCGGAATGAATGACCCCGCTGCTGTGGCCGCTTTGGTGTCGAGCAACGCGATCTTCTTTCTCGACCAGCAGAAGACGCAAGTGTGGGAAGGATGTGCTTAATGCGAGTGCCGTAGCGAGTCCGACGATACCCCCGCCGATGACGAGGATGTCGCGTCGCTGATCAGGCATACGCCTAGTCTACTCGGCCCCAGGTCAGCAAGAATGTGATCTGTCTTCGATGACTGAATTTGGCATGGCTGAGTTCGGTTCTGTCAGTAAAAATAAGGCCGCTCGTAGTCGGCGAGCGGCCTGGACGCCTGGTCGGTGTTACCTATGGTGTCGGAATGATCGCTTTGACTTGATTGGAGTATCCGCTCTCGGTTCCACCGCCATCTACAGCGGTGACAACGTAGTAGTAGGTTCTGCCTGCAACGACGCTCGCGTCGCTATATCCCGTACTCGCCTCGAGTGCGGAGTTGATTTTGGAGTAAGGGCCACCTGAAACCGTTCCGCGGTACACGTTGTAACCAACAACGGAACTGGACGTACTCCGGTTCCAAGTTAGGCTCACACTATGCGAAGAAGCCGCTGCGCCCGTGCCGCTCAGTGATTCGACCGCCGTTGCTCCAGTCGCGCTGAACGTTAGATTAGCCGAGGCGGCTCCGCTGGAAGCGGGCGTGAATTTCACTGTGTAGTTGACACTTTGTCCAGCGGATAGGTTCAACGGAAACGAAATTCCGGACAATGTGAACTCTGAGCTGCCGGTGCTCGCCGAATTCACCCTGATCGCGCCGCCCGATGCTTTCAAGCTGCCGGTGAGGCTCTTTTGCGAACCGACCGTGACAGTTCCGAAAGCGAGAGAGCTTGGCGTTACAGAAAGTCCGCCCGAGGAGGCTCCTGTTCCCGTCAAATTGATCGAAACGTTCGTCGCCGTTGATGAGATTGAGATTCGGCCGCTCGCGTTACCAGCACTGGCTGGCCTAAATTTGGTGGTGAATGTGACGCTCTGCCCTCGGTTTAGAGTCAGAGGGAGATTCAACCCTGAAAAGCTAAAGCCCGATCCGGTCACAGTCGCGTTTGTAATTCTGACGCTTGATCCGCCACGGTTGGTAAGTGTCGCGAAGTGGCTCGCACTATTTCCCACCGGGACATTCCCAAAGCTAATTGCAGAGGGGTTCGGCGCCAGCGATCCGGTCGAGCCTGCAGATCCGCTGAGGCCGATTCGCAGACCGTAAGTCGAGAGTGTGTTTTCAATGCGGACGTTTCCGCTGTACGTAGCCCCAGATGACGGCTCGAAAACAATTGCGACAGTTGCGCTACGCCCAGCAGCGAGAGTCATCGGCGCGCTCGGGCCGCTCACGCGAAATCCAGGAGCGCTCTTGTTAAAACGCGTGATCCGCGCATTCCTGGAGCTACGGTTACGCACCGTTAGCGTCATTGTCTTGGACGAGCCGGACGCAACGTTGCCAAACGCAAGGTTGCACGGGTTACAGGTAAGTTGCTGTCCGCTAGCAGGAGCCGGTCGAGCGAGAAACAAACCAAGGGTCAGGACAAAGACTGCGCTCGCAGCCCACTGCCGATAAGTGCGGGGGAAGAGGGAATTCATGACAGTGTTAGTTTTCCCGATTTGGGACTTCGGGCAAACGTCACAGTTGTGCATTCAGTCAGTCGGGGGTATGCAAACTTCTGAGTATTAAGCGGAGGGGAAATCCAGGGGGCTCCCGGTCGGAAGCCCCCATTTAAGACTAAGGCGTTGGAATCACGGCCTTTGCTTCATTGGAGAAGGGACTTTCGGTCCCTGCGCCATCGACCGCTGTGACCACGTAGAAGTACGTTGCGCCAGCGGTCACGCTGCTGTCGGTGAACGTGGTGTCCGTGTTCAGGGATGAGTTGACCTTGTTGTATGGCCCACCGGTTTTCGTGCCACGGTAGATGTTGTAGCCCACCACCCCCGAACCGCTGCTTGCCGACCAGGATAGGTCGACACTGTGCGGTAGCGGTGCCGTGCCGCTGCCAGTGAGAGCCTGGACGGTTGGACCGTTCGAAGCGTTGCTGGCGAACGTTATGTTTCCCGCAGCGGTGCCGCTCGCCGACGGCGTGAACGTTACGGTGAATGAAGCCGTTCCTCCGGCTCCAATGGTTGCGGGGAAGGAAATTCCGCTGACGACGAATTCAGGGCTGTCAGACGTGACGCCTGTTACCTGCACCGCTGAGCCAGTTGCGCTCAGCGTACCGGTTTTTGCTCCACTCGAACCTACGGTCACACTGCCGAAGCTCTGGCTCGCCGGGCTGACCCCTAGCTGCCCCGGCGCTGTTCCAGTGCCCGTCAATGCAACTGCTAATGATGGGTTCGACGCATTCGAAGTTACAGTTAAATTGGCGCTCGCGCTGCCAGCTGATGCTGGAGCAAATACAACTGAGAAGGTAACGCTTTGTCCCGCCGTAAGAGTCGTTGGCAGTGAGAGTCCGCTCACCGAGAACGCAGCGGCGCCGGAACTTGCCCCGGTGATCGTCACGCTGGAGCCGCCCGTGTTGGTGATCGTTTCAGATTTCGAGCTGTTGTTGCCCACTTGAACGCTGCCAAATGCCAGGCTCGATGGATTTGCGGATAATGTTCCCGCCGAGACGCCAGTGCCGCTCAACGGAATATTGAGCGTCGGGTTGGAACCGTCTGACGTGATTGTGACGTTTCCGGTTGCGCTGCCACCTGCTGTCGGCGCGAACTTCACCGAGAAGCTAACCGTCTGCCCAGCAGAAAGTGTGACGGGCAACGTCAAACCACTCAAGCTGTATCCACTGCCTGATGCTGACGCCGCTGTAATCTTCACGTCCGACCCGCCAGAATTGGTCAACGTTTCGTTGATGCTCTGATTGTTCCCAACCTGAACGCTGCCGAAGCTCAAGCTTGTGGGGCTTGCGGATAGTCCGCCATCCGCAACGCCGCTGCCAGAGAGCGGAACGGTCATTGTCGGGTTCGATCCGTCCGACGTGATAATTAGACTTCCGGTCGCGGATCCTGTGGACGTAGGTGCAAACTTCACGCTAAAGCTGACGCTTTGACCTGCGTTGAGAGTTGCGGGCAATGTCAGCCCGCTCATGGTGAAGCCGCTACCCGACACAGTGGCTGCTGTCACTTTGAGGCTCGAGCCGCCGGAGTTCGTTAGCGTTTGAGTAATCGTCTGATTGCTGCCCACAACTACCGTTCCGAAAGCGACGGTTGACGGGCTCGCGGTTACAGCTCCATCGGCGACGCCCGAGCCGCTCAGCGGAATGTCGAGCATGGGATTCGAACCGTCAGAAGTGACAGTAATGTTGCCCGTCGCGCTCCCGGTGCCCGTCGGCGCAAACTTCACAGTGAAGCTGACGGTCTGACCTGCGCTGAGCGTGGCTGGCAAAGCAAGGCCGCTGATACTAAAACCTGTTCCCGACGCAGACGCCGCGGTGATCTGCACGTTTGATCCGCCGGAGTTCGTCAACGTTTCCGAAATCGTCTGGTTTGTTCCGACTTGAACGCTGCCGAAGTTCACGCTTGACGGACTCGGTGCAAGCGCACCCTCGGCCGCACCCTTCCCGCTTAATGGAATGGTTAGGGTTGGATTGGAACCATCGGAGGTTACCGTCACGCTACCCGTGGCATTGCCCGCCGAAGTCGGAGCGAACTTCACGCTGAAGCTGACGCTCTGTCCGCTGTTCAGCGTTACTGGCAGTGTTATGCCGGTGAGGCTGAACCCAGCCCCGGATGCGGTGGCCGCAGTGATCTTCAGGCTTGACCCGCCGGAGTTGGTCAACGTTTCGGTGACGGTGTCATTGTTCCCGACGACCACGCTTCCAAAATTGACGGAAGACGGACTTGCCGACAATGCGCCATCCGCTGCGCCGTTGCCGCTCAATGGAATATTTAGAGTTGGGTTGGAACCGTCCGACGTGACGGTTACGCTCCCGTTTGCATTGCCGGTTGCAGTTGGTGCGAACTTCACACTGAAGCTGACGCTCTGTCCGCTATTAAGCGTTACCGGTAATGTCACCCCAGTAAGGCTGAATCCGGAACCGGATGCGGCGGCGGCCGTGACCTTTAGGCTCGAACCGCCAGAGTTCGTCAAAGTCTCGGTGATGGTCTGGTTGTTCCCAACGACTACGCT
>Ga0163161_10001440_pt1 | contig 17574 bp, 4 predicted proteins | sample S45metaG_FD_129847 | JGI IMG/M metagenome (GOLD analysis project Ga0163161, IMG submission 129847) | Switchgrass rhizosphere microbial communities from Kellogg Biological Station, Michigan, USA - S4-5 metaG | ecosystem: Host-associated > Plants > Roots > Rhizosphere > Soil | place: USA: Michigan... | reverse complement strand
TAGCCGGCGTCGAAGAACATTGCCCGCTGTGAGCCGGATCGTTTTTCCTGGCGCGCCACCTCGAATGCGAAGTCGGCGTTTTCAATCCCGGCGTTGCCCTGCCCACGAATGCTGTAGACGTTCATGCCCTTGCGTTCAAGCCGATCCGCGAAGGCATATTTCTCATCCACATCCAGGCCGTGAATATAGGTCGAACCGATCGAGCCAATGGGTGTGGTGTAATCGAGAGTGCCTACCGCCAGTTCGGTCTTGGACTGGCCGGGGTTCTCGGACTTCAGCCATATCAGGCTGCCGTGCAGCCCCTCCTTGCCGCCCAGTTTCAGCACCGCCGTGTTGCCAAACGCCAGGCGCTGCCCAAGGCGTCGTCACGATCGGCCTGCCCCGAGCCGGCTGGTGGGGCATTGCAGCGCTGAACATCGGTGCGACTAAGACCTACAAAGGCAAACCGCTGTCCCAGGACGCGGTGCTGTGGATCCAGGCCAAGGATATGAAATAACGTGCTACCGGGCAGGGTTCCAGGTTAATGGGACCCTGTCCTGCCCGCCGTCCGTGCCGGTCGCGCAAGGCTGTCCTGGCTGTCGCCCCCTGACATTGGGAGGACTTGAGCGCCAAGCTGTTACGCGCACAGTTCGAGCGACGACAATCGCTGTGAGCAGTGCCAACATCGCTCGCGATTCAACGCTGGGAAATTGCATCCTCGCGTAGGCTTGATCCAGGGGGGATTCGTATAAATAAGCGATTGGCTCAGGCGCCCTGAAATATTCATTTGCAGTTTCCAGCCCCGCAACTATATTCCTGACGTCCGGCGCTCACAATGGAATAGGCACTCGGTGCAGTGAGCCGCTCGCTACCACCTCAGGGAAGACATCATGGCGACTCGCGATTTCGTTCGAGCTGTACGTCACGCTTTTCTCACACTGGCCCTGGTCGCTCCCATGGCTGCCACTGCGGTCCAGGCCGCGAACAAGGATGCTCCCCCCAATGTGCTGAGTGCCGAGGCCAGGGCCGATATCAAAGCCCTCGACCTGGAAGTCGAGCCGGGCATCGCGCACCGCCTCGACCTGGCCAATCCGCTGCATTATCGCTACATCCTCGACACCTACAAACGCGCCGGGAAAACCCCTGAGAACTCGCCGCAGCTGTTCAAAACCCTGGAAAACGGCCGTAACCTCGGCCTTGCCGATCTGAAGAAAAGCGGCACCCAACCCCTCAAGGCTCAGGCAGTGAGCAGCGAGAACGGCCCCGACGGGATTGAGAACCTCAACTTCATCGCCACCTTTTCCCAGGACAACGGTGCGACGTCGTCCAATACCCAGGCCAAGGCGCTGACTGCGACCGCCAGCCAGCCGGGCTATCAGGCCACCGGGGTGTCCTCGGTGGTCGGCGGCACCACCGCCAGCAATATCGTCATGGAACTGTATGAGGTCGAAACCGGCACGGTCTACGCCAGTAAATCGCTCTCAGAGTACAACCAAGGCACCGACTTTCGCGTCCAGGTGGAAGGCCAGGTGCCTTCAGCAGACGGCAATTCGACCACCAAGGCCAAGGCACTGTTCTACTACTTCCCGAAAAGCGCCGGGCCGGATGGGCCGCCGGTGATGTACACCCAGACCTACCAGGACACCGTCAACCCGACCAGCGCCTGTCTCGACAAGCCGAACTACTGCGTGCGTGACAATAACGGCAACTGCACCGGCAGCTACCAAACCAGTTGCACCAACACCAAGGCCAATACCACGCCGATCAAGCTGTGCTGGTACCGCGGCAGCCAGGGTGAGTGCGATTACTGGAATCCCACGGCGCACCCGACCAACTTCGTTTTCCCGCTGTCGGGCTCGGCGACCTTCCCCAATACCGTGGTCAATCCTGCAGCCGGGGTGACCTCGATCTATCTGCAGAACCCCACGGGCGGCGGTTGCAAGGTGTACTTCCAACAAACCGGCGGCCTCGATCCGCAGTACTGGAAGGTCGACGGCCAGACCATTTCCTGGAGCTATCCGGCCTCGGCCTTCCCCAATACCGGTAACTGCATCGGCTACTACGACGGCACCGCAGCCAACCTGTGGGTCATCGCCTACATCTCCCTCAACGGCAGCAGCACCCAGGATCCGCCTTTCGGCACCCTCAACTTCACCAGCGACCGCAGCAACATCGGCGTTCCGGGCGTGAGCATCATCCCGCCGCTGTACATCATGCAGGGTTGCCTGGCCGAAGGCACCGAGATCACCCTGGCCGACGGCAGCAAGCGCGCGGTCGAAGCCTTCACCGGCAAGGGCGGCGAGTCGGTCAAGAGCGCCGACGGCGCGAGCAGCGAAGTGCGCGGTACCACCCAGGGCACCGAGCCGCATCCAATGATCCGCATCAAGACCGATGCCGGGCAGAACGTACTGGTTACCCGTACCCACCCGATGATCCTGACCAACGGCCTGCCGGCCCAGGCTCGTGCGCTGCGCGTCGGCGACGAGCTGAAAACCCTAGAAGGCAGTGCCGTCATCACCTCCCTCACCCACGAGCAGTACACCGGGAAGGTGCACAACCTGCTGACCCAGCCGTACCCGACCTCCGGCACCTACTACGCGGGTGGCCTGCTCACTGGCGACGCCAACATGCAACAGGCGCTGGCCACGGTGAACAGCCGTCCGCCACTGCGCAGCCCGGCGGAAATCCGCGCCACCCTGCCCAAGGAGTGGTTGCAGGACTTCGATAACGACCAATGACGCCCGCGCGGGGAAGCATCGAGCTGCTTCCCCGCCACCGCGTCTTTTCGGCTCTCTCCTTTTCCTGCCCTTTTTCCGGAGGCTCGCATGGCCATCCTTGCGCAAGCTCAATCCAGCAACAATGACCCTGTCATCAAGTCCGCCATCTATGACGGCAGCAGCGTGCGAGTCACCTGGACCCCGTCGGCCGATACCTCGGTCACCGGCTATATCATTCAACTCGCCTGGCTGGGCGGCGGCGAACCGGTGCTGGCGCACCAGAGCGCGGTGCTCGACGGGCGCCTGCTCAACATCGGCAGCCTGCCCCTGAGTGTGCCGCTGAATACCGACGTCACCTACCAGGTGGTGGTCCAGGCGCAGTGGGGCAATACCGCCGGCCAGAACAGCGCCCCGGTGATCTTGCCCACCGCGCGGCCGACCCTGAAGGAGGCGCTGTATGACGGCCATGGCCTGCGGGTGGAATGGGAGCCGTCCTGGCAGGCGGCGGTCGGTTACGAGATCGTCGTGCTGTCCCAGAGTATCGGTACCCTCTACACCATCCCGGTCAGCGGTGCGCAAACCCGCTCCGCGGTGGTCAGTAACACCCAGCTCGGCGGCGGCCTGGCTGACGGTGGCGAGTGGGTGGTGAGTGTCGCCGCCGTCGGTGAAAACAGCGCCAGCGCACGCTCCAACGAGGCGCTTTTCCCGGCCAAGTCGATGGCCCGCCCGGTACTGGGCAGCACCAGCCTGTACCGCGACGGCAACCATATTGTCGCGAGTTGGAGCGGCGGCGCTGCCGACGAAATCGTCGCCTATCGCCTGAGTGCCAGCGCCCTGGCCAGCGAAACCCGCTACAGCATCGACGTGCCCTTCGGCGACGCCAGCAACGCGACGCTGCCCCTGCCCGCAGCCCTGGCCGACAGCGAAACGTTCCAGCTCTCGGTCACCGCCTTTACCTCCAGTGGCGCCGGCCTGGTCAGCCCACTGGTCTCCATCGTATCGACCCGTCCGGTACTCACCGCTGCGCAATACACCGGCAACGCGCTGAACCTTGCTTGGGCACTCCCTTACAACCCGGCGGTCAGCGGCTACACCCTGCAGGCCGTTTCGCTGTCCAGCGGGCAGAGTTTTTCCGCCAGCATCAGCAACCCCGCGGCCACCTCCGGCAGCATTCCCCTCGGCACGCCGCTCGACGGCGGCCAACTCTGGGTAGCCCAGGTCATCGCCACCCACAGCGGCGGCGTCGGTGCCGAAGGCCAATTGCTGCCGATCGTTACCGGCAGCGCCAGCTTCACCAGCCTGGTGGTGAGCGCCGATGGCACTTACGTGGATATCACCTGGGAGGCCCCGGCATCGTTCACTGCGCCAGACAGCACCTGCGTCAGCCTGCTGCTCAACGGTAAGGCTGCCAGCAGCCTCAGTGTCAATGGCAATAGCGCGCGCCTGGTCCTGCCGGTCAACGCCAACGGCGCGACGCTCACGGTCAGCCTGGCGCCGGCCAAGGGTGTGGTGCGCAACACCAGCACCACGGCACTGGCCGTCCCTGTGACAATCCCGCAGATCACTGGTTGGGACACCGATGCAGTGAGCGCCAGCGGCATCCTGAGCTGGGCAGCCCTGAGCGGCGCCAGCGGCTACCGCCTGAGCCTGCCCGGCGGCCAGCACCTCGACCTGACCGACACTCGCACCACCCTCACCCCCGCCCAATTGGCCAGCGGTGGAGGTCCTGCGCGGGTCACTCTGCGCAGCGCCGCCGTGGTCAACGGTTGCACACTGGTCGGCCCGGCCAGCGCGCCTTTCGCCGTGGCTACGACGCGCGTGCCGGATGTGCGGGTCGACTATGACGGCGCCACCCTCAGTGCTGGCTGGAGCGCCGTACCCGAAGGCCAGAGCTACCGGATTTCGGTGCTGAAGACCTTGGCCGGCACCACCACCGTGGATCAGGCGTTCACTTCCGATCCCGGGGTACTGGAACAACGCTGGACCTACACCCCGAGCAACGCCGAAGCCAGCCTCAGCGTGGTCGTCCAGGCCAACCAGCGGGTACTCGACATCAGCAATTTCGGCCCCTCCAGCCACGCCCGGATCCTGTACCGCAGCGCCTTCATTCCATCGGCGCAAGCCGCTTCGACCCGCTTCCCGCACCTGATCCCGGCGCAGGCGCTGAGCACCGCCCTCAGTGGCACCGCGCCGACTGCGGCGCTGACCCTCTACCTGCCGCAGATCAGCAAGACCAGCACCCTCAGCGGCCTGCCCATCAGCAACGGTCCGTTCACCCTGGCAGCAGCCTCGGGCACCACCTACCCCTACAGTCTCGCCATTGCCTCCAGCGGCACTGACTCACCCTGGATCTTCGACAGCAGCCCACTGCGCAGCGGCCTGCTGAAGGCCTACGTGGCCTTTCTCCAGGCCCTGGAAAGCGCCGGCGCGGCAGCCTGGGGCATCATCGCCGTGCAAGACGCCCTGGCCCGGGTGATGCCGCAAACCTTCGAGGAATCGCTGTACTACGCCTTCGGCCTGTCGCTCCCCTCCCCCGATACCGGGGCCACCCTCGGCTCGGTGGACCTGCGTCCGGGGATGATCCTGCGCGTCGCCGCCAGCCCTTTCCAGACACTCTCGTCGACCGCCTCGGACCTGAAGTGGAGCAACGGCTATGTCGCCGGGCCGACGGTGGACTACCCGGTCGGCCAGTTCGTCGACAGCTCGGGCAGCATCAGCACCGGCTGGGATGCCTTTGTCGGTCAGTTGGTGAGCGGCGGTGCACTCTCGGTCAACCCGCCGCCGGCCCATGACAGCACCCAGCAGATGGGCGGGGTCGCCGATGCCGCCGACCTGTACTTCCCGGCCTTCATCGCCCCGTTCTACCGACTGTTCTCGCCGTCTGCCCTGGCCAGCGCCAGCGACCCGGCAATCACCACCACGACCAACAACTTTACCCTCGCCGCAGCCGCCAGCTTCACCGCCCTGAACAGCGCCAGCAACGTGCCCGGCGGCACCGTGCCGGTGGCGTTTTTTCGCGGTCGCGCGGTCCCCAAGGCGTGCCTGCGGGTGACCCTCGACGGCACGCCTCTGGTGGTGCCGGTGGGCACCACCGTGGCCAACCTGCTGGCCTTGGCCGGGCGCATGCCGGTGCCGGCGGCGTTGCCGGTGCATGGCGTGCGAGTGCTACGCGGGTTGGGCGCTGCGGTGCTGGATCCGACGGCGGCCCTGGGTACCGGTGCCTGGCCGTTGCGCCTGGACTGGAGTGGGCTGGGCAACTATGCCCCAGGCTGGACACCGCTGGCTGTACCGCTGCTGCCGGGTGATGCCGTTATCACCACCCTGCCCTGATCCATCATCGCCTCGCGACAGGGAGCCGTCATGAGCGTACCGGTGTTTGAACACGTCACGGCGGGCCTTTACCGCCTTTCCACGCTCCCGGAGAGTGGCCTGGAGCACTATTGGGCTGGCTATCTGGCCAGTCCCGGCAGCGACCTCGGCGCCAGCGCCAGCCTGGCGCAGACCTGGGCCGACGTAGGGGGCGCCTATCTGTTCTGCGCCAGCGCACCCGCCGATCCGGCGGCCTTCGTCGCCGATCTGCGCGCGCTGTGGCCGCGCCTGTCGCCCAAGGGCTGGTTGCGCCTGCTGTGGATCGCCAATCCGGCGGACAGCGCCCGCCAGTGGCAGACCCAGGGCATCGACGCCCTCCCCGTTGGCGAGCCGAGCGGCGGCTGGCGGATCGTGCGCGATATGCGTTTTGGCCTCGGCCAGTACGCGGTGGCGATAAAGGGCGGCAGCAGCCTGGTCGCCAGCAGCGACAGCCTGCTGTTCGACGGCCCTGGCCTTGCCTTCTTCGCCCCGGGTGGCGTCTATGCCGCAACCCAGTCCCAGTGCCCGCTGCCCCTGAGCGGTACGCAACTGGGTTGCGTGACCTTCGGCATCCGCGCCGGCAACGGCCTCGACGAAAAGGCTGACGACATGCAGCGTCTCGGCGTCATGCTGCGCTACGGCGAAGCCGATACCGACAGCCCGATAGGCGAAGTCAACCTGATCGACATGCCGCTGTTCCGCCAACTGGACGCCACGCCCTTTGACCTGGCCCTGGCGTTCGATCCGCTGAACCCCGAACTGCCGCAGCGCAGTGCCCTGGTCTTTGCCACCGGGCAAGGCAGCGTGCCGACCCTGGGATTTGCCCAACTCAGCAACACCGGGCATGCCACCCTGGCCACGCCACGCGCCGGCAGCGGCAACCTGCCGGGGGCACGCCTGAGCTTCGGACGTACCCCGTTGTTCGATGCCGTGGATGTCGCCAGCGCCAATCTGGTCTGGCACCTGGCGCCGGATGGGCTGTTCGACCTCGGCACCCCACAACAGGGGCGCAGCAGCGATGGCAACACCCGTCTGATCCTCGGCGTCTCCGGTACCGAGAGCGTGGTGCTGCCGCAGGATGGCGCGTCACTGTTGCTGTTCCAGGCCAATGGCGCAGCCTATCTGCCGCCCCCCAGCGAGGCGGCGAACAGCTCGGCCCTCAGCGACCTCGGCACCACTGCCTGGGCCACCGTGCTGTCCGATGGCGGCGGTGGCCGCAGCTACGAGGCGCAACCACCGCGCTCGCCGCTGTTCAACGCGGCCAGGGTGCCGGTGGCGGGCTTCCTCGCCTACCTGAACATGAACGCCGCCACCCTGCCGACCTTGCAGGCAAGCCAACAGCGCGCGCCGGTGGTCTGGCCCATGGGCGTCTATGGGCGGATTGCAGCGCAAGCGATCGACCAGGCCGCCCATCTGGAGGACGCCGCCCTGGCGCCCATCCGGCGCAGGCTGATCGGCCTGCCGCCACTGCAGGCCGCGCGCAGCGCGCCCACCGGACGCCTGCGCCTCGGCGCACAGGCCAATGCCGACACCCCGCCGTTGGGCGTTACCCCCAGCGGCCTGATCGCCGTGCTCGACGCTGCGCAATCGGCGTGGGCCGGCGTGCTGTTCGCCAACATGCCGCAGTCGGATACCGGGCAGTTGATCTTCACCGAGGTCAAGCCACCCTTCCAGGCCGCACTGCAATCCAACCAGTTGTTCATGGTGGTGGCCGACGTCGAGACCTTCATGGACCAAGGCAGCTCGGTGGCCTATCAACTGAGCGCCGCCAACGCCGTCTCGCGCCTGCGCGCCGCTGGGGTTCCGGCCGCCGAGGCCGGGGCGATCAACACTGCCCTGAAGGCACTCGGCTACCCGGAATTCCCCAACGAAGACGCGTTCGATGCAGCGGTGTCGGCCAGCGCCGGCAATTACCTGGCCGAGGCCCAATCGGCGGCAGGCCTACTGCGCGCCGATATCGAAGGCTGGACCTTCCAGCTCTCGCCGCGCTCCTGGCGCAACGATGCCCTGACGCCGACCCTGATGTTGTTCAAATACTGCGGCCGGGCCATCACCGACCTCGCGGCGGACACCGGCGCCTGGTGCTGGCCGGCAGTCGCGCAGGCTGCGGACGGCTCGCTGGCCGCGACCCAGGCCGCGCTCGACGCGGTGATCAGCAAGGCGCGCCAGGCGGTGCTCAACCCGGATATCGGCGACAGCGATCCACTGGTGCTGTTCTATCACGAGGTGCTGGACAACCCGCGCTGGAACGGCGTGCTGTTCCTCAATGCGCCGATCGACTTCCAGGACATGCCCTCGGCCCTGCGCTTCATGGCCGCCGGGGTTGATCGCTCGCGCTTCTATGCCCATCACGTGGGCTTTTCGCTGACCCCGTACACGCCGCAAAACGGCATCATCGACCTGGGCCAGACCGCCGTGTTCGGCCTGATCGATTACAACGATCCGGACGACCTGGTGGCCTCCACCACCATCCCCTTTGGCTACAAGACCCTCGCCATGCGCGTGCGCTTCGACAATGCGCGGGTGGTGGACTTTTCCGCTGAAGCCGAGTTGATGGTCAACCGCCTGTTCGCCTCATGGCTGGCCAAGGTCGATCGGGCCCGTGGCAACAATCTGATCCTCACCGGCAGCTATCAGCGGGTCGGTGGCCAGCCGAGCTATTCCTTCAGCCTACTGGGCAACAACGTGTTCCAGAGCGATGGCGCGGCCCTGGCCTCCATCGACATCCGCGACTGCCGGCTGGAGACCGCGGCCGCCCCGGTGGACGGCCTGCTCACCGCCAACTTCGTGCTGGCGGGGCGCCTGGCCTTTGTCGAGATTTCCGGGTTCGACCTGTTCGGCTATGGCCCCGGCGAGGCGGTCAACGGTTACCTGAGTTTTCAGGGGCTGGTGGTGGCGATGTCCTTTGCCATGGAGGATCCATCACAGCAACACTTCACCTCCGGCGAGGCTGGGGTCGGTTTCAACACCGGCCCCGGTGCTTCGCTGGCGCGCCCGACGTCGCTGGTGGAGAGCTTTCCGTTGCGCCTCGACGGCCTGGTCGCCGCCCCCGACCTGGCTCCAGCCGGCCAGCCGCCGCAAGGGGCAACCCCGGAAAGCCTGGGTTTCACCTCCATCGGCGCGCCCCTGGATCAGCAACCCCTGGCGGCGCCCTGGTTCGGCCTCAGCCTGGACCTGGACATGGGCACCCTCGGCGCGCTCAGCGGTGCTATCGGCCTGAAGATCACCTTGCTCGCCGCCTGGGGCCCGGAACCGGTGGCAGGCGAGCCGCCGGTCTACCTCGGGATCAAGCTGGGCATGTCCAATGCCATCAACGGCAACCTGCCGCTGCAGGGGGTACTCAAGCTGGGCTTTCGCAACTTCCTTTTCGAAACCTGGCGCGACAGCGACAACCGCCTCAACTACCTGTTGCGCATGCGCCGCTTCGCCCTGTCGGTACTGGCCTGGAGCTTCCCGCCAGGCAATGCCGACCTGATGCTGTTCGGCGCCCCCGGCAGCCCGAAGACATCGCTGGGGTGGTACGCGGCCTACCTCAAGGACGATGACAAGAAGAAGCCGCAGGCGTTGCTTACCGCTGCGCCGGTGCGCCAGGTGGCCAAGCGCACACCGGCCCCCAGGCGCCTCGCACGTTCCGGACGGCGTACGCCACCGGTTATCTGAAGATCACGGCAAAGGACACTGCCCATGAGCAACAAGCAACGTCTCTACTTTCTCGATGTGGGCCAAGGGATGTGCACCTACTTGGAGGAATACGACGACGGCGATATCGTCGCCAACGTGTTGTTCGACCTTGGCTCGACCAAGAGCAAGCGCCGCGCCGGGACGCCCACCGTGGAATTTCTGGTTGAACGGATCAAGGAGCGCGACTGGACCGGCGATGAGGGAACCCTCGACGTCGTGTTCATCTCCCACAAGGACGCCGACCACGTCAATCTGCTCTGGAGCCTGCTCGACGCCTTGCCAAAAATGATGATCGGCGAGGTCCATCACAGCGGTCGCTACGAGTGGTACACCAGCGCCAAGGGCAACATTCTCACGGCGCTGGGCAAACGTACGGCCAACCCCAAGACCTGTGTGCGCAACTTCTCCATCGGCGCCAGCAGTTTCTACAAACGCCCGTGGCCAGCGGTCTGGACGTCCGACTACAAGGCCGGCGCCTATGTGATCGCCGTCAATACCAGCGATTCGACGGACAACATCGGCAAGCATGTCGAACATGTCTACAGCAGTGCCTTGCCCAACGGCGACCTGGCCAACTCCACGTCGCTGGGCATCTACCTGAAGATGTACGACGTCGGTGCGGTGATCTTCGGTGACGCGACGTTCTCTACCTTCCAGTTCACCAACCAGCTGTTTCTTGCCGACAGCATCGTCCTCGATCAATCGTTCGCCCTGCAGGCGCCGCACCATGGCAGCCGCCTGACCACCTTCGGCCTGAAAAGCACCGATGGCGCGATCAGCCTTGAAGCGGCGAAAGTCGTCGATACGTTCGCCGCCCTCGCCCACGGTGCAACGGTGATCGTCAGTGCCGACACCAGCCACTGCCATCCTTCGCTGGAAACCATCGGTACCTTCGTCAAGTACGCCGACGCCACGTCTGCGTGGTGGAGTGACCCGAACATTACGCCCTACCACTTCGCCTCGGCATACTTCGACTTGCCACGTTCCAGCACCCTGGCCGCGCCCAACGCGAACTACACCTTCCAGACGCAAAAAAACTTCTACACCACGCTCTATTACGGGCTGAACACCACCAAGTGGGACTTCAGCTATCCCCCCATGGTGGCCGCCACGGCGCCTACTGTCCCGTCGAGCGAAGGCATGAACTGGATGTACGAGGTCAACGAAAACTCTAAGGTCTCGCCGACCAACATTCCTCTGGTGGGCATCAGTAGCAATCGCCTGCCCAAGACTAAAGCCAGCCTCGACGCACTGTTCGTCGAAGCCCACGCCGTGCGCGCACGGCAGCAGGCTGAGACTGTCGCGCCCGCACCGCAGGCGCCGCCGCACGCCGGTGGTGCCCGGCCACCCGCAACCGCGCAGGTACAGCTGCGCCGCCTGAAAGCCCGGCCCTGAGCCCCTCTTTCGTTCGCCCGTTTTCTGAGCCGAGGTAAGTCATGTCCGTCGCCACCGTTTACTCCGCGTTGAACGCCGCGCTCCATAATGGCGTCATCGACCTCTGGGCCGCCTCGGCGCAAGCCGCGCTGGCGCCCTTGCGCGGGGTCCTCGGCCTGCTAGGCATCGATGGCAGCTACCCGTTATCGTCGGCAAGCCTGAGCCAGGGCCTGGACCGGGTAACCCTGACCGGCAGCGGCACCTTCGGCCAACCCGGCGACCCACGGGGCAACCGCTTCGCGGTACATGGCCAGTTGCTCTATACCCAGGCCGAAGGCGACGTGGGTATTTTCCAAGTCAGCCTGGCGATCAGCGGCGCGTGGACCTTCTCGGAGTTTTTCAACCCTGACTGCCTGCCCGACAGCCAGGGTAAGGACGACAGTGCCATGGGCGAGGTGATCTGGACGCCGTCGTTTCTCCACGGGCTGGCCCTGGATGTACCCGTGTTCCAGGCCGACAGCCGGGTCGGCGGCAGCCTCACGCTGTCTGGACGCTTGCCGGCCAACGACGTCTTCGACGCGGCGCTGGACATGCTCGCACCCTGGCCCTTGAGCCTGAGTGGCACGCTGATCATGCCCGCGGGCTGGACCGACATCCCGGTAATGGATCTGCTGGCCCGTGCTGCCGGCTCACCGGCGCTCAATGTCGGTTCTCCCGCGCCGACAGGAGGCGGGCCGAGCGCCGTGGCGCTTTCTCAGCTCGGCCTGGAACTGCTGGTGCGCGATGACCTTGATGAAGCGCGCTGGGGGCGCACCAGTTTTTCCGTGATCAACCTGGTCGGCACCGTCAGCCTGGGCCGGGACAACGCCGCCCTGGTCGCCAATCTGTCCACCCCGCTCCGAGTGGTCGGGCCGCAGTGGCAACTGACTGCGGTATTCGATCCGAACCATGCCTCGGTGGTGCGGGGCATGGCCCAATTGAGCACGATCTTCGGCTTGCCCGCCCTGCCGCTGCCGGACAACTTCCCGCTGCTGGAAACCTTCAAGTTCCGCGAAGTGGACCTGACCTTCACCTCGCCGGACGGCGGCGCCATTCCGCAGCTTCAGGGGCTTGCGCTGACCATTGGCTCCGAGCAGGAATGGTCGCCGCCAGTGCCCTTTGTCACCCTGCACGATATCGGTACCCGCTGGGTCTGGGCATGGGGCGCGATCAAGGGCGACGGTGGTGCCTCCCGTTCCACCGGTACCGTCAGCGGCTCGGTGTTCGGCACGCTGCGCTTCGGCGAGAACGCCAACACCGGGAAGAAAGTCGATATCGACGTCTCGGTCAGCCTGCCGCAGTTGTATATCCAGGGGCAGATGCGCAGCGGCGACTACATCCCCATCGGCCAGGCCTTCCGGTACTTCTTCGGCGCCGCCGGTCCCGCCGTGGGAGGCCTGCAAAGCGCGGTGGTCAGCGAGCTGGGCTTCGCCGCCGATCCGCTGGCGCAGAACTACTCCGCCGAGACGTTGGTGGTGTTTGGCGACCCGAGCAATGAATCCGCCAGCGCCGATCAGGGCTGGGACATCAATCTCGTGGTGATCACCCTGCGCCTGGAGGAAATCGGCTTCTGGATCGCCTCGCAAAACGGCAAGGTTGGCGGCGGCCTGTCCGGGGTGTTCTCATTTTTTCCCGCCGCTGCGCAGGACGACTATGAAAGCCCGCGCCTGGTGTTCAGCGCCGACTACCCGATACAGGACCCGGACGATCCCCAGGGCTGGCTGTTCGTTGGCGGGCTCTACCCTGGCACCCGCATCAACCTCAGCGACCTCGTTGCGCAGTTCCTCGGCCTGGGAAAGGCGCCTCCTTCCGTACCGGCGCTGACCGTGGACCGCCTCGACGTCAGCCTCTCCACCGGCGACAAGTCTTATGAACTGGGCGGCACTATTTCCATGCGTTGGACGCCGACCCTGTTCGGCACCGAGTTGAAGATCTCGGCGGCGGCGAGTATCGACATCGCCCGGGACGGCAGCGCGCCGGCGGACAAACCGGCCTCGGGGCGCCTGAGTGGCGAGTTCTCGATCAACCGCATCGGCGTCGAAGTGGGCATGGACGTCGGCGTCGACGAGCCGACTTACCTGCTCAAGGTCTACGTCGATACGATCTGGGTCCAGGCCATTACCGCCTGGCGCGGCGATAAGGACAGCACCACCAACCCACGCCACCAGGTGATCTCGGTACAACTGGGCGGCACCACCCTGGGCGATATGCTCGAATACCTGGTCAACCTGGCCGCGCCGACCCTGGGCTTTACCCTCGATTCGCCGTGGGATGTGCTCAAGCGCATCGAGCTGTCCAGCTTTGTCTTCACCCTCGACCCGACCAACAATGTGGTGGAGTTCGTCTACAAGGCCAAGGTTGACCTGGGCTTCGGCAGCCTTTCGGCCATCGGCGTGCGCTATACCCGCGCGGGGGCTGGCAAGGTGGAGCTGATCCTCGAAGGCTCGCTGTTGGGCAAGTCCTATACCGGCGACGATGCCCTGGCCTGGGACGTGGTCAACGACCCGCCGCCCGCCGTACCGGGCACCGGCTCTGCGCTGGTGGAACTGCGCTACCTCGGCATCGGCCAGCGCATCCGCTTGCAAAACCCGGTGGACACGGTGGCCGGCAACCTGGCCCTGCTCAAGCAATTCATGCAGCCGGTGGAGAATCCCGACAACCTGCCGAGCACCCGCAGCAGCGGGGTTGCCTTCAGCGCCGACAGCCAGTGGCTGATCGGCCTGGACATCGGTCTGATGGCCAATACCGTGGACCTCGGTTTCCTGTTCAACGACCCCATCCTCTATGGCCTGTCGATAGGCCTCAACGGCGAGAAGGCCGGCAGCCTTGCCGGGCTGCGCTTCGAGATCCTGTACAAGAAGATTTCCGATGACGTCGGCATGTTTCGTGTCGAACTGCGCCTGCCCGATGCCTTGCGCACCTTCCAGATCGGCATCGCCTCGCTGACCCTGGGCACCGTGGTGATCGAGGTCTACACCAACGGCAATTTCAAGGTGGACCTGGGCTTCCCCTACAACCAGGACTTCAGCCGTTCGTTCGCGGTCCAGGCTTATATCTTTATCGGGCGCGGCGGGGTCTACTTCGGCCTGCTCGATGGGGTCACGTCGAGCCAGGTGCCACGCATCAGCAACGGTACCTTCTCGCCGGTACTGGAGCTGGGCATCGGCCTGGCGGTGGGGGTGGGCAAGGAGATTCGCGCCGGGATCCTCGGCGGCGGTGCCTATGTCGAAGTGCAGGTGATCTTCCAGGGTGTGCTCGGCTGGTTCAACCCGTCCAGCGCCGGGCTGCCGTCGGCCCAGTATTTCCGCGCCCAGGGCATCGCCGCCCTGCATGGCAAGGTCTACGGCTACGTGGATTTCAAAGTGATCAAGGTCTCGCTCAGCCTTGAGGCCTATGCCCAGGTCAGCGCGCTGTTCGAGTGCTACCGGCCCACCGAATTCACCCTCAAGGTTTCGGTGCGCGCCGAGGCCAAGGTGAAGATCCTGTTCATCAAAATTTCGTTCAGTTTCCATGTCTCGCTGGAGCTGTCCTTCACCCTTGGCTCGGTGCAGCAGACGCCATGGATCGTCGCGCCGGGCGGCGACCCCAAGGGCTTCCAGAGCAGTCGCCTGTTGGCGGCGCCGGGACGCGCCGGCAGCCTGTCCGGCGGCTATGGCCCACGGGCGCGGCGCAATCGCGCGCAGCGGGTCGCAGTGCTCAGTGCCCAGCATCTGCACCAGGTGCTGCTGCGCAAGCGCGCGAGCAATGCCCTGGCGCGGGTCGAGCACAGTGATTGGAACTGGGACCCAAGCCGCAGCCAGTGGATCGACGGCATGCCGCGCAGCGCCCTGCTCTATTTGCTGCCGAGCATTTCCATCGGCGAACTGCCGGTGTCCTGGAGCGGCCCGGCCCAGGCCGATGCGGCGCCCAAGTACCGCGTGGCGTTCATTCTCTGCGCCAACTCCGGGGTCGACCCACTGGCACCTACCGCCCGTGCCGAAGCCCGGCGTTCAGCACGGCAGCACGCCCTCGCCGCCAGCGCCGAGGACACAGCGAGCCTGACCTCGGACCTGTGGGTGCGCACCGTGCTGCTCTATGCGCTGTACGCCATTCCCGATGGCCCACGGGCCGAGACCGATACGCTTACCGCCGGCCAACTGGCCCTGCTCGCCGCCTTCCTCAACGATCCGCAAGGCACCGACGTGGCCTTTGCCTGGACCAAGCTGGACACCCTGTTCGCCACCAACCTGCACCTGCTGTTGGGGGCTGATCCGGGGGCCATCCCCGAAGTCGGCGGCATGGTCGCTCCCCTGCCACCGTGCCTGACCCGTAGCGGCACGCCGGGCGGCACCCTGAACTTCGCCGAGGTCAATCCGATCGGTCCCGTGTACGAATGGCAACTGGCGCAGTACATGGGCCAGTACCTGCCGGTAGGCGGTGCCAGCGGGCCGCGTCCGGCACTCGACGATCCGACGACCTTGGAGTCCTTCCCGACCTTCATCTTCCGCGACTACTGCCTGATGTTGGCCAAAGCCGCCGTGCAAGAAGCCGGGGATCTGCTGGCCAGCAGCCAGGTCAGCGTCGCTGACAATGGCAGCGGCCAGGGGCAGTCCCTGGCGCAACTGGCGGCGAACTTCGCCAGTGCGACCCTCGACTACCCGGTACGCGCCGGGGATACCGTAGAAAGCGTGGCCCAGGCTCTTGGCGCCAGCAGCGCCGAGCTGCTGTTCCTCAATCACACGCTGGAACGTCAGCTGGCCAGCGCACCGGTGGGCAGCCGCCTGCCGGTGAAGCTGGGCATTGCGCCAGAAGTGCTGGCCGAGGACAACGCCAGTCAAGCCTTCGCACTGCACAGCGTCGAGCTGGGCACTTTGATTCACCAGGCCGCCAGCGGCGAAACCCTGGACGCGATTGCCGGCCTGTTCAACCTGGCCAACAGCAGCCTGTTGTTCGCCGCCGACGGCAGCGGCCTCGGTGAATCCACCGGGCTGCTGGATCCGGCGGTGCCCTTCGACCTGCCGCTGCGAACCTGGCGCAACGGCCCGGCCGACGGGTTGCTGGCCGCCGCCACGGCCTATGTACGCTATCGCCGGCCACACCTGCTCGCGGCGGACTGGTATGCCCAGGCCGTGTTCAACGGCAATGCCGAACTGATCGCGAAACTGACCCGCGACGACCTTAGCCTGGACAGCCAGGAACTGCCGCCGGGCCAGACCCTCAAGGTGCCCCAGGGCTTCAATGCGCTGGAGCCGATCAGCGACTACATCACACAGCCCGGCGACACCCTTGAGCGTATCGCCGCGACCCTGGCCCTGGTGCAGGTCTACCCCACCCAGTCGCCGCCGCAAGCGCCGGATTGGCAGGACTTCCTCGGCGCCGTGACCTACCTTGGCAACACCACCTACGAGCTGCCGCTCACCCATGGCCTGTATGCCGCCGCCGGGGAAAGCCTCGGCGACCTCGCCCGGCGCTTGCTCCTGGATGTCAGTTGGACTTCCAGCAACGACCCGGCGCAGGGCACCTGGCAATACGCCTGGGCAAACATCCTCGACTGGGCCGGCCGGGCCACCTTTCTCGCGCCCCTGGCCCTGGTACCGGTGCCGAATGCCGTGGCCAAGGCCGGCGAAGGCGAGACCCTGAGCTTTACCCTGCTGGCCAACACCTACGGACTGAGCATTGCCGATGCCGCCGTGCGCCTGGAAAATCTCGCCGGTCTTTACGCCATCGGTACCGTGCTGAACGTAACCCAGGTACCGGTGATCACCATCGACCGGCTGCTCGACCAACTGCTCGGCGGCGAAGCCCTGCCGCGTATCGTCAACCAAGGCTCACGCTCGCTGATGGCCGGCCTGCGCGTGCCGAAGCCGGTGACCGACGCCCAGGGGCATGCGGTCGCCGACCCGCAACAACCCACCCCGCTCTATGACCTCACGGGCCAGCAGTTCGACCTGGCGGTGGACACCTCGCCGGACAAGGCCGACGACCCCGCGCTGGACATGACCCTCACCGCCCAAAGCAGTTGGATCAGCCTGGTGGACAGCGCGGTTGTCGGCACCCACGCCATACCAGACAGCCGCTTCCTGGCGCGCAGCGATATCCCCGTTGGTACGGCGGTGCCCACCGAGGTGGTGCAAAGCCTGACCTACCGCTACAGCAACGCGCAGATCATCGCCATGGGCCCGGCTACCAGCCTGACCCTGCCAGTGGTCAAGGCCCCAGCGGCCATGGCCCTGGCCGGACGTTCGCCGAAAGCCTACGGCCTGACCCAGCGTATCGAGCTGCAAACTCCGGTGGTCCTGCCGATTCCCGGCATGGCCACGCCACCTGTGGGCGCCCAACCGACGCTCTGGCCGCTGCCGGCAGATCTGCGAGCCAAGGCCCTGGCCGGTTCCAGTGTGGCCTACGACCTGCTGACCACTGCCGAAGGCGCCAGCGCCGGACGCGATGCGGTTGCGGT
>Ga0163161_10001438_pt1 | contig 17579 bp, 11 predicted proteins | sample S45metaG_FD_129847 | JGI IMG/M metagenome (GOLD analysis project Ga0163161, IMG submission 129847) | Switchgrass rhizosphere microbial communities from Kellogg Biological Station, Michigan, USA - S4-5 metaG | ecosystem: Host-associated > Plants > Roots > Rhizosphere > Soil | place: USA... | reverse complement strand
TATATTTTGGCATTTACAGGTGCCATCATTTGGGCTTTTTACTGTGTAATCACTAAAAAAATGAGTAATGGGCAAAATCCCATTTCCATTTTCTTTGTCGGTGTCGCGCTCACTCTCTGGCTCAAGCTGCTTGTCTCGGGGCAATTCGCTATTCCATCAATGGATATTCCAGCTCTCATCACCCTTTTAGTGGCATCCGCTGCCATGGGTTTTGGTTATGCTGCTTGGAACATTGGCATCATTCATGGAAACATTACCATGCTTGTGGTGGCCTCTTATTTCACCCCGATTATCTCGTCTATTTTGGCTATGTTTGTTTTACAAACTCAATTATCGATGAGCTTTTGGCAAGGAACAGCAATGGTGACGGCAGGTTCCTTTATTTGCTGGGTTTCAACGAACTGGTCTGTGATTCAGCCCTTCTTTAAAAAATTAAGAAAAGACCAAAAAGCATTGTAGATTTATCGCAGTGCTTTTTTCGGACTTACGCTAACTCCGACGAATTAGAATTCCCCCTCCACTAAAAGCGTGCTAACATCCAAATTCTGACAATCATCCATGTCAAAATAATTTTCAGAGGGAATAAGATGTTAAAAACTCAAAAAATCAACATCGTACAAGAATTTGATGCGCCCCTAGACAAGGTCTTTGCAACCTTAAGTGAGCATGAAAACTTAAGCAAACTTTTCGCTCCTGCTAAAGTGACTCGTATTAGCAACGGAAAAGACGCCCGTAATGGTGTTGGTTCTGCACGTAAAATGTCTATTCCACTCACCCCTTCATTTGTAGAAACAAATTTAGTCTATAAAGAAAATGAACTAATTGAATATGCTATTACGAGCGGGATTAGCCCAATTAAGGGTCACCGTGGTGTAATGAAGTTTACTGACTTGGGAAATAATCGTACTCGTTTGGATTACACCATTAGCTTTAAAGGTCGCGTTCCTTTTATTGGCCCGATTATTAAGGCAGCCTTACAAAATGGCGTAAGTCGTGGGCTTAAAAAACTCAAGTTTTAATCAAAATATAAAATAAAAGCCCTTTATCGGGCTTTTATTTTTAAGTAGATGTATGGATGAACTGCTACATCAATTTCTACAAATAGGAAATTTAAGAACCTAATCACAAAAACAAAAGCTGACTCGTTAAAGTCAGCTGAATACTACAGTTTGAGAAAATTGCTTAAATCGTTATTGTTCGTGGCAATCTTCTATCTATTTTCTTTTTCTAAAATTAATTTAACCCTTAATTATGACTATTTGATTAAAAAGAAATTTGAGATAAAAGAAAATTATTTCACACTTCATCTCATTAATATTACTCAACTAATATTTATCAGATACGATGCATATCAATTACATCTTTTGTAATTTTCTAAAGTTCAGTATGCTGAAATGACCTAATATTAGAAAATATCCCATACAATGGAACATCAGAGTTTGTTAAAGGAATTAAATTCACTGATTGAATATTATTCCAAAAGAACAGATTGTCCACCTACCCGAATTCGCATAGGTTACAGAGCTTATGCAAAACTCATGCAGAATCCGAAATTTGCTGATGAAGTGACAAACTCTGCTTTAGATCCAAACAAACGTAAATACAAAAAGATGAAAATCAAAGTCACGAAAGATGATGATCAACTTGAACTCGAATAAATAAAGGCTGCACTAATTGATATGCTTGATAATCATTTTCTTTACAAACTACATAGATTTATCATTTTTAATGTCTCCTGGTAGTGCCAATTTTGGCTCACAATAACTCGGTATATTTTTATTCGATTTCAATTTTTCTTGATCTATAGCCAAGCCTCCTAATAGCAATGATTTACCTAATTTGTATTGTTCTTTTGACTTACTATCTTTAAGCCCGGCAATATTATTTTGATCATCAAATATGATTTCATAGTTCTTAGGCACCACTAAGGTATGAATAATTTCTTTATCATTGCTTTTCACTAGAATGGATAAACAGCTGTTGTACAAGACTAATTTACCAGACCATATTGCTTCTAACTGATATAAATCTTTATCAAACTTTAAATCTTTTGAAAGAATAAAAAACTGCTTATAAGATTTTTTCGTATTTGCTTCATGAGTAATCTTATTAACTGAAACTTGGTCAGGCGTAATAAGTATTGAGTTAACATTTTTTTCTTCAGCAGAACATCCGTATAGAAATGGCATACATAATGGAAAAATAGAAAGTAATATTCTCTTCACAGATTAAATCCTTATAAATAACATAATATTGTTTGTAAAATATTTATTAGCATATTGGCAATTGAGGAATTTTATCATTTGATATATTTCCAAACTTGCCCATATAAAATACAACTAAAGGATACACAGCAGAATAGTATCTTTATCAAGAAATCCTATTAGCCACCCAACTATAAAAGAACTCCCCCTTGAGCTGGGTTCCACTCAGCGATTTAATTTTAAATTTGGATTGTCATGCCGAGTCAGAAGACTACTTGTATAAAATAGTATAATCACCTGTTTACTATTAACTTTAGCTATAGAGGGAAGTTAATATTGTTAACAAACTTAAATTGTAAAATATGCAACTAAAAGTTTGGCAGAACGAAGCTCGACAGAAGGATAAATAAATTTTAAATATACAAACACATATATTATAAATTACATTTTTTAACACTTGGTCAAATTTTATCCACTATTTTAAATAAGAGTAATAACAAACCTAATTAATTTCATAAAACAGGAAAAAAATATGAAACTTATTGTTACTACCCTAGCAAGCTTTATAGCAATCTGCTCTTTTCAAACTACTGCTGCTACCATCGATAATGAATTAACTGCTCAAGCAAATGAATATATAAAAGATCATAGAGTTAGCTTAAGTGAAGCAAAAAAACGACTAGTTATTCAAAATTCAAAAGAACCTTTAATAAATCAGATTAAACAACAATATAGTTCACGTTTAGCAGGTATTTATATTGAACATGACCCTACTTATAAAATTATTGTTCGTTTAAAGGGCGGACAACCCATACAGAGTTTTACAGGGAAAGTACGAGGAAATTTTGGTTCTTTTACCAATAAAGATTTAGATATACCAGTAGAATTTCAAACAGGAGCTAATGAAACTCTCGCTGAAGGTTTAACTAGATTAAAAACTAATATTCCAAATTTAAAAAAGCTTTTTCCTGATCTTCAAGCGACTTGGTACGATGAAAAAAATGGTGAAATTGGCTTATTAGTTTATACCGATGGAAAGACCAGTAAATCTACCTTAGAACAAAAATTAAATACTCTCTCAAGCCAAAACAAAGGTTTACCTTTTAGAATTGAATATACAAGTCAAAAAGTAACAGATGCTGCGAGTATTCGTGGGGGTGCTTTAGTTTCCTCATCGGCATCTTATTGCACATCTGGTTTTGGTATAAAAAATAGTGCGGGCACTAGATATATGACTACAGCTGGGCATTGCGATAACGCTCTTCAAGATAATGCTAGTGGTGCGGCACTTACATTTGTAAGTGAAAGGCGCAATGCTTCACAAGATGTTCAATGGCATTCGGTTTCGTCAGCACATACAATAACACCTGAGTTTTTTGCCGACTCTCAAACTACTCCCCGAGTATTAACTGGTAGGAGAACGAGAACAAATACAACACAAGGTGATAATGTTTGTCATCAAGGCAGAACAACTGGATATAGTTGTGGCTACGTAGCACAAATAAACTATGCCCCCACCTATGATAATGCATGTAATGGCCAAGCCTGTAATCCTGTTTGGGTTCGAGTAAAAGGAACAGCATCAGGTACAGGTAATGGGACATTAAAGTGCTATCCAGGTGACAGTGGTGGTCCTGTCTTTGCCTCACAAACGGCATTTGGTTTATTAAAAGGAACCTCTACTTCAGGCACTGGAGCTGGACAATGTAATGAATACTATTACATGTCTACTGACGAACTTTATAATTTAGGCTTTTCATTAGTATATTAAATATGAATAAACAAAATATTTTAATTACTCTTCTAACTGGATTGGTCATCTTGCTTAATGGATGTACTAATCCTTCTCAGTCTCAAAACAAGGTTATAGTGCCGAAACTTGCATACACTGGCGGTACTGATAATGCGAGCTATAGTGAGGCACAAATTAAAATTGAAGGCTCTTGTGTCTATTTAATGCATGCAAGTGATCGAGTCCTTCCCGTTTTTGCAACTAAAGATGCTCATTGGGATAGCAATAAGCATTTTTTAATTGTTGACTCAAAACAATATAAAGATGGTGACACTATTGCTTATGGTAGTGGAGAAGCTTATCCGCTTAATTTGAATGACTACAACTGGATCGTTAAACCAGATACTACTTGTGATCTAAATAAAGGAATTATTATCAATCAACTTATAGATCCTATTACTAAAAAGTAAATAAAAAGCCCAGTTACGGGCTTTTTACTTTTAAAATGTATTTGGATTTATCGCTAAAACAGCATTATTAAAAAATAATTTAGTAGCTTGTCTCGCTCATCTACACTGTTTTTACTTAAAAGCTGTACCATCGCCCCATCAATCACAAACAAAAACATGTGGGCATCTTTCATTGATGCCGTAGTTTTGACGGTTAAAAGCAGTTTATAAATTTCGTTTATGAGCCAAGTTCTATATTCAATCATCACGCTGTAGGCTTTTGGGTAGAGCTTTTCAATTTCAAAAATCGCTTTAAATGGCAAACGGTAAAACCCTTCTAAGTCAGCATGCAGAAAATAAATCTGCTTGAGTTTGTCAAACACCATTTCTTCACGGTATGAATTGATAATTGAAAACACTTTTTCTTTTAACGCATCTTTTTGAAAAGTGAGACACATCTCGATGAGTCGTGCTTTTGAGTGAAAGTCGTTATAGAAAGTCGCTTTGGGAATTTTGGCTTCCGCAATAATTCGGTCGACACCAACTTTATGAAACCCATCTTGATTAAATAAATCTTTTGCTACGTGAAGCACGCGCAGTGCTCTAAATGAAGATTCTAAATTTTTCATGAATACCGCTTAAAATAATTTTTTGTTGTATCTAAAAGAGATAGAAATGCCGTCACTCTTAAAATGAGTGCTATAAAACAGGCATGCAAAAGCGGCACAAGAGGTGTGCTCGCCTATCTCGGTTTTATTGTTGCTATGATTTTTTAGTCGTAACGATTTAAGGTTGTAGAAAACCTAGAGTCGGTTAAACCGTTTTAATGACCAGTTGGGCGGTATAGATAGAGAGAATTTGGCAAAGACCAAAAATTGAGAAGAATTAGTACGCATAGCGGACTCCTTTGGCTATAAAAGAAGTTTCACCGTATTACTGCTAAATAATGGTGGTGAAACGAAAGAGGGTTAGCAGACTGGAGCCAAAGAATCCAGCACACCCGAGGGTGTCCCCCTTCCGTTCCACCGTAAAGGGGGCACACAGGGATTTCCACAAAAAAAGTTAGACTTTTTCGTGTACTTTGGCTGATGGTCTGCTAAAACCAACTGGCAATGTAGGCCAGCACGCAAAGGATAGTATTCGCTTTTGTTGTCGTCAAGCGTGTGAAATGACAATCGTATTAAAATAGATCATTAAAAAGAAAGGGAAATAATTCAGCTTTTCCCGTTAATTATTTTCCTTAACACCATACTTTTGGCATACTATCTATCTTAAAATGTTATGTACTCGATCAATTAGATCTTTTTTTAAGAATGGATCTAAAAATTCATCTATCTTTTCCCAATTCTTTATATACGGCTTCATTACATCATCCATGAAATCTTTTTTCATATAGACCTGCATGTAATATCCATCTATAACTACTCCTACAAATCTACATTTACTATCAATAAACATGTAACCTCCATTTAACATCTGCATAAATGAACGACTTACACAATCAAGTATTTCTTTTGTAATCGAAGTTTTAGCAATCATAAGAGGAGAAAAATCTTGAAAGATAATATGTTCATTATTACTAAGAGGAATCCAGTATAACCTCTCACTCTCTCCTCCCATTATTGAACATAAATTCTCAAATAAGGATAGAGGACAACTTTCATTAGAATAGTCGAAGAAATCTAATAATTGAATCCCTGTCTTAACTTGACCAATATCGGATTCTAATACGTAATCATTTTTACTCCACTCACTAAATAAACTTAAAAAACTACTTAGCTCGTTAACATCTAATAAGCCATAACTTTCTTTTAAAGGGTCACTTTCTTCAATCCACGGCTTATTTTTCATAACGTATCTCCATCACTTTTTGACCATTCGACTTTTGAATCTCAATTGTTTTAGGACCAGTTGTGCTAGGTCTAAAAATAACTTTAGTTCCATCTTGTAGAACGGTCATTTTAAATGTTTCAGTATCTTTCACAGTCTGTCCACCAACTGTTAATAATTTATAGTCTGATAATCGGCTTCTGCTCGCATCTTGTGTGTAATTTAAGACCCCCTTACCAGAAGTAGTATTTGTTGATGTAGATAATATATTGTCTAATCGAGTTAATGTGGTACTACTAGCACCTTGGAATTTCGGTGCTTGATTAAAATTTTTCTTAATAATTTTTTCATCTAATTTTAAAGCATCAACATTTTTTCCTGCTTTTAAATCAATGCCTATTAGTAAATCAATTGCTGCAAGTGCTCTGTCTGCTGGTGTTGATGCAGGGCTTACCAAAGTCATGATATTGTCTCCAATATCAATTACTCCTTGTATTCCCTCTTCTTTAAACATTTTAATAACTTCATCAGGTTTCAGATTTGCTCTTACGGAGGCAGGCATATCCGTAATTCTTTTAGCAACTCTATATGCCGCTTTCCCTGCTGTTGTTGCTAATTTACCAAAAGTATTGTTCTCAATAGCTATATTCGCACTATTTGCAGCAGTGTTAACATCATAACCAGCATATGCTGCTGTGACTCCAGCAAGAATTTTACTTGTATCCTTAATCTTGGTTTTTTCTGCATCTGTTAGATCAAGTGCTGTCTTACCTTCAGGCATCATTAATCCAGCCACTATCTCACCAACACCCGCCCCAATTGCCCCAGCTTCACAACTGGCTTTTGTTGCAGCAGCTGCTGCACATCCAACAGCCGCATGTGCAATCTTATGAAGTATATATTCAAAAGTACTTGGATCAACTTTATCTAAATTCGTACCTATCTGACTAGCTAGCTCACCCTGCAAAGCGCCCGCCAAACCTGCCAATAATGCTTTTTCAAGATTATTCTGGAGATCTCCACCATTAATTGCTGTTTGTACTAAAGTTGAACCTACAGAAGTCGTAAAATTATTAATTAATCGATCTGATAATAGAGTACTGTCTGGTTTTAAGTTTAGTGCTGTACTAACTTGGCTAAGTAATCCTGCTGTTACCACTGAAGCAGCTAGATTACGAATTGAATTTTTACTACCTAACTCCTTTAAAGTCTTTCCAATATCCCCACCGTTATTAACTAAACTTACACTAGCCTGAGAAGCAAGTGATGTCACAAAAGCATTTGCCATAGCAGTGGTCGTTGTAGTTGTCGTTCCAAATAAAGCAGCTCCCGCTCCAGCAGTGCCAGCTCCCATTGTTACTACGGTAACAATAATCACTAGAATTGCTGCACCCGCACCAGTCAATCCTTGAGACTTATAATCCCAATCTTTTTGCGTAAGAAGTAATTGCTGCCAATCTACATCATTACGACTTACTAAATCTTTAAGATAAGTATTTCCAGGCTGATTCGCCAGCTTTAATATTTCATCCCGAAGTACTTTTTTATTGGCATCTATTTCGCTAATTGGAACTTGTACACTCAATCCACCAGTTGCTTTAAATGTAGGTGGAGTTGGTCCATTAAAACTTGGTAATTTGGCTGTTTCTGTAATAGAACCTTTATCCTGCATAGATTGCCAGACAACTGAGTTAGAATCTCTTTTTTTAGTTTCGGTTATCTTAGTAACAATATCTTGTAGAATAATTTGCGCCCCCTCAACTGCATTTTCACCAACACCAGCTTTAATTTCAGCATGACCAAGTTTATTTTCAAACTCGGATCCTCTAATCCATGTTGTATTTCCTGAACTTAAATTGGTATTTCGCTGAGCAACCAATACAGCTGGCAACTCAGATTCAACAGAACGAGTTGAACTCACTGTACTTGTATTATATTTCACCCCAAAAAGCTTAGACTTTTTCGACACATCAATTTGACTGAATTGGCTTGTCGGTTTAGTCCAGAGCCTTAAATAGCCCCCTGCATTTAAGTTAATATTTCCATCATGACTCTGTAAATCTGTGGATACCAATGTGAGGTTTCCATTCGAAGAGATTTTAATATCCCTATTTGAAATTATAGAAGTAGGTGTAGGTGTATTGGTATTATAAGTTTCCGTTTCTGTAACCGTTTTACGTTTATACCAATTGCCAGTTTTATAAGTTTTTGTGGAGTATTTATATAATTCTTCTTGAGTTGCTTCTAAACGTACATCTCCAGAAGCAGCTAAATTTACTCCATCAACTCCACCATTTAAGGAAGAAGAAATTATTGTTAAGCCATTATTTCCCCCAAGCGTTTCTATTTTTACCGATTTTGAACCATTAATATAACTTGGAGTATTAAAACTGGCATATCCATAATTATTTGCTCCAGCCACTCCATATTCAAACTCATCTAACAGTCCAGCAATATAAATACTGGTAGGCGATTTTTGTATAACGACATTGTTGGGTAAAATTTCTGTTTTATTTCCAACATCTGGATCTTGGGATAACAGTCCTTTTGCCCTGATTAATACACTAAGTCCATCAACTTGAGCCCCCTCCAGTTTGATACCGCCATTAGACAATATATTGACATTACCTTTCGCCCAATAGGGAGCACCTGTACCGATTGCCGCAGCCTTTGTCCATGGTAATATTTCTGCATATGAATGCTCGATTGCCTTCCCTTTGGTTTTTAACATTTCTAAACCTTGAGACATGATATTTCTTTGCTGCACCATAGACTCAAAAGTTTGTGCTTTATAATTAGCTTGATCTTGTTTATATCGTTCAATTTGCACATCTAAAGCAGACAGTTCTATACCAATTTCTTGAATGCGTTTTTGTGTAACGTAATCAACCGCCGTATTCTTAACACCACTAATGACAACATCGCCATCTGTTGCTGTAATGTTAATATCTCTTGGTATAAAAGCGTTACTGGAGCTAGCTTGTAACTTTGCTCCATTAATATTCACTTTTGTTCCGATTAAATTAATATTGCCATCAGTCGTTTGTATTTTTACAACTTGCTCTGATCCATTTCCATTTTTTCCTCCATACCCATTTAAGTTTAATGCTCCGTTCTTTGAAATAAGCTGGACATCACTCTTAGCATTCAACGTATGGATCTTTGGATCAATAGTTAAAGCAGCATTCGTTTGAATAGTAAGGTCGCCATTTAGATCTTTGAGGGCAGGATCACTTCTGAGAAAAGCACTATCAACTGCATTAAAGGTTAATGTTGCATTAGAAGGTGTAGTCAGAACATTGCCAGCCTCTAATGATATTGCTCCACCAGTATAGGTAGTATTTTGAGCAGCATGGCTACCGCCACTTGTCATTGACAAAATACCCTTGGCTGTTAAATTACTTTCAATATAGGGTGTCCAAACTGTAGTGGTGCCATATTCACCATTAATATAAATATTTTTCTTACTACTTAATGCTAGATGCTTATCAGAATTAGCTGTAACACCTAACAAAGTTAAATGATCTTTAGACGATATTTCAGTGTTACCTTTAGAGTTTAAAATACTATTCTTAAAATTTAATTTTCCTTCGCTATTAATTTTCAACTCATTAGCAGCTATAAAACTTGTTCCATTATCAACAAGTAAATCATTCTTCTTATTATTGATATTAATATTCTGTGCTGTAATAGTCGTAGGACTTAAAACTGATCGGCCATTATCATCATTGTACATACTTACATCATTATTCGCCAAGATTTTAAGGCCATTATTACTTATAAGTTGAACGTCACCTTGATTGGCCATTATATCTGTTGCTGATATACTTACAGCACCTTCACCTGTTGAACCAACAACAATACCTTTAGCTCCGTTAATATTAGTTTTATCAGTAGTGATTACATCATAAGACGCCATTGAATCAACATTTTGCATAGATGATAAGTTAACATCTTTGTTCGCAAGCAGTGAAATCTTTCCAGCTATTGAATTAGCTTTTAAGCTGAAAGTTTTTAAATTCCCCGCTAGAGCTGTAACGTTAATATCATTTTGAGCAGTCAATGCATTATCTAAAACCAAATCAGCAATTTCTGCTGTTAGACTGATATCTTTTTGAGAAGTTAGTGCACTATCGAGTGCAACCTGATTAGCATGTAACTGGATACTGTCTTTACTGGAAATCTCTTTTGCATTGACTGTTAATTTATTTGCTGCATCAAGCTGAACCTTACCTGAGATCAGTGGAAGTACCTTGTCTGTATTGTTCCAGACCAGATCACGTCCACTGTAGGCTTTAATGTTCTTGACACGTGTTGCAGCGTTTTCAAGTGCAAACCCAAGACTCTTTAAATTTATATCTCCTGAACTATATAGGTTTAAATCTTTTCCTCCATAAATAGTTCCACCCTGGATATCAATTAAACCGTCTGTATTTGAAGAATCTGCTTGTAGGTTTATTGAGCCTAAAGATGCCTGTATCTGATTTCCAGTCAGTGATAGCTTTCCTTTCCCTGATACATTCAAATTTTGTGCTGCTATTAATTTTGCCCCTTGTGCTGCAACTACATCTTTTTGTGACTGGATATAGGCAGAACCACGATTACTAGTTATACCTGCGTTAGTCGCCATATTGATGTTTGCTGCATCAACATATAACTCTCCACTCTGTGCATCATTAAAAATTCGACTATTGGCTGCTAAATTTAAATTACCTTTAGTATTGATCATTAAAGGAGAAGAAGCCAAGCTACCATTATTAATAATAATTTCTTTAGCATTTACATTCAGGTTATTGCCTGAATCAATATTTAGCATGCTATTACTATTAATACTGCCTGATGAGTTGATATCTGCAACTACACCAGTGCCCGTTGTCTGTACACTCACTAAACCTTGGGTTTTACTGGTCGAGCTGATTGTACCGCTATGCTCAATTTTCCCTGCACTGGTAATTACCAAATTATTAACTGCCTGAAGAGTCCCCGCGTTAGTCACGCCTAAACCTTTTTCAGTTCCCATTAGATAAATATTATTGGCGTACATTCCACCCAGCGCTTTAACATCTACTGCCAATGTCGGTGCGGTTCCTGTGCCTGTTTTAGCAGTAACATCCTGTAAATCTGCACTGACATTATTTGCTCCGGCAATGACCTGAATATCATTTTTGGCACGTAGCTCAGCACTAAGCTCTAATGCACGGGCATAGAGGTCTACATAATTTGCATCATTATTATTTCCCCCCAAACCAAATTTAGAATTAGGGTTCGCTGAGACCGTAATTTTTCCTTGGTCAACTGTAAACTGCTTGATACTACCATCGGCATTTAACTGAGGCTTACCCGTAGTAAAAATTGCCTTATTGGCATTAATAAACCCGCCACCTTTAATATTAATGCCAGACGGGTTGGCAATAATGACATCTGCCATTTGCCCTGCGACTTCTAAATTACCTTCAAAGCGTGAAGCAGCTGTTGAATTTACCTCATTTAAAATAACTCGCGCTTCACCAGTCGCTAAAAATGGGTTTGCCGCCACTGCTCCTACAGTTTGAGTCGTAGCACCCTGACGACTATTGTTGAGTACAACACCTTCAGCCAGTACATCAAACTGTTTATAGATATTGTGAGAAATACCATTTTTGGGAGTCTGAATATTAACCACTGGAACTGTTGTGCCTGCTGAGTTCTTACCAGCACCAACGACAGCCCGATTTGCAGCATTCGCTGCACTATCTGCAACAATAGCAGCATAGACCGGAGCAAATGGCACCAATAAGCTGATACTTACCACCAATGCCTTGACATGCCACAGTTGATGAAAAGATTTTTCTTGTTCCAAAGATTGTTCTGAGCCAACTGTATCAGAGCCTGTAGATTGTCCTGCCGCTTTACTCTGGCTTCTGACATTCTCAGCAACAGCCATAAACATGTTACGGGCTTTGTTAAAAACAATTCGATAAAGATTTTTATTCATGAGTCAGTTTTCTCTAATTAAAATGAATTTCAAATTCTTAATAAAAATTAATAAAAAGCATTTAGGCTAAATCCCAAAATCCAGTCTTTTTTTATACTCTTCGGTGCGATTAAGCCTCGCCCTGTAAAGGCATCAATATAAAAATGGTTCAGATAACTTCGTAGTCCTACGACACTTCCCGTCAGATGACGCTGCCCAGCAATACTGTTCTCACCGTTCACCCAGCCCTGGTCTACGGCAACATACATTTGTGTATTTGGGATTTTTGTATTTAGGCTAATTTCCTGTTGTAAATACTGCCCGTTATCACCTGATAGCATCAGTTCACCGTCGAAACCTCGGACGCTGTAACGACCACCGATATAAAAACGGTCATTAGGCACCAAAATGCGTGGTGCATACTGCCCGCGCCAATTCAGACGGTATTGTGCAGAGGTATTTAAAAGCAGAAATGGCATTTGAAAACGTAAATCAGCGCTCCAGATCGGAGCACGGGAATATCCTTCTGACGGTAATGGATTTTTATCAATATCCTTAATTTGTTCTTCTGGTGCTAACAATGCATCGAAAGCGCCTGTACCATGCCGATAATCCAAACCTGCATCTAATACAGCATCACCCAAATATTGGCGATGTTGTATCCCAGCATTCCAACCTGAAGTTTTTCTACGTTGTACTTCGATTTCAATATCATCAATAAAGTTTGAATTTTGCTTATGGTAGAGCTTGCCATATACACTTGTTTTATGTTGACCACTCCGGCTAAGCACACGAGATAAATTAAGATTCCCCTGCTGACTTAAGCCGTGATAACGCAATACACCATTTGCACCTAATACATTTTGCTCATATTGATAACGGCTATAGCTTGTACTGAAATCATAGTTTCCTAATGGAACCTGATAGCTTACAAAATAGTTTTTATTTAAGTCTCGATGTAAGTTGTCTAATGAATGACTAAAATTAAGAGAAAGAGAATCACTTAAGTAGAATGGATTGTTAACATTTACTCCTAAACTACCGATATATTTACCAGTGTCTTTACTTCCTGAATTATCCAGACCAAAGTTGAAATTAACCTTCTGCTGTGATTGTAGGTTAATTACTAGATCGCTATATGCTGAAAGTTCCTGTTCAGCATCAGTCGCTGGCACAATTTGTATATCAACTGCGTAGACGCGTTTTAAGTTTTCTAATCCCTGATCAAGTCCTTTTAGATTAAGGACATCGCCGTCTTTAAATGGTAAAGCTGCTTTAAGTTGTAATAAGGAGAGTTGCTCACCTTGTACGATAATTTTATGTAAACGCCCAACCTGTACACCAAGTCGTAAAGAACCTTGCTGAATATCTTGAGGGTCAACATTCACCTGGCTGGTAATAAATCCTTTTTTAATCAACTCATTTTGAGCAAAATTAACAAGGTTATGTAAACTTTGTGTACCAATACATTTCCCGATGATCTTCTGAGGATGATTCCAAATTGCCCGAAGCATGAAGTGAAATTTATAATGCTCAGGGTCCTGTAATGTCTTTCTATCAAAATCAATATTCTTAACCTGAATACACGGCTCTTCCGAAACGACTATATTTTCAAAATCCTGCAATTGGGTAGTGACAGGCTTAGGTGAAAACTGTGTGAATTGATCTTCTAATTGTTGATTTAATTCTTTTAAACGTTGATCCTGACGAATACGATCTGGTAATGAAATATCATCGATAGCGTATGCATGGGTAGCTAACCCATAAAAAAGAAAAAAAACGTGAGTAATAAAAAGTTTGTTTTGCATAAAATTTTATTTTAATTTACCAAATGGATAAAAAATCAAACAAAAACTACATCAATCACTCACAATCAACAATAAATGTAATAAAAAATTCATAATTGAAACATTTTGGAAATTTTTTAAATATTTTCGATTAATAATTATAAATTTTAATTTTAGATTCTTATTAATCTACTTCCATGATTTTATTATACTTAGGAAATTATTTATTAAAAATCACTCTCACTTTTTCTTTTATAAAGATATGACTTTATTTTCTTTTCATTTGCTTATCAGTTTTTATTAAGCATTTAATATGCCATTTTTTATCATTGTTATTAAAAAAAAGAAGATTTAATAGGAGTTAAGCAATTTGAAACCACTCAACTCTTTACAAAGCCTTAATCAATCCATCAACTTTTTACGGCGATACAACCCACAATTTCCAGAAAATAGCGCGGCCAATAAACAAGTAATGATGGCGTAAGTGGCAACATTCATTCCAAATAGCTCAACAGCTAAAATAATAGACGTTAATGGTGCCTTACTCGCCCCTGAAAACAGACTCACCAAACCTAAGCCTGCAAGTAATGAAAGTGGTAGGTTTAAAACCGCACCTAAAGCATTACCTAATGTCGCCCCCACATAAAACAGTGGCGTAATTTCGCCACCTTTAAAGCCTGAGCCTAAAGTGATGGCAGTAAAAATGGTCTTGTTAAAAAAGTCGTAAAACTCAATCGGCACATAAAAAGATGAAATGATTTTATCTGTACCCAAACCATTGTATTGCTGATGCGCAGTGAACAACGTCAGTAGCATAATGACAATACCACCGACCATGGTTCTTAATGGCAAATAGCGAATGTATTTATAAAAGAGATCACTTGCCAAATGAATAGCTGCAATAAAGAAACGCGCAGCTAAACCAAACACTAACCCTGCCGCAATCAAGCTCATGAGCACGCCAAAATGAATAGCTGGAAACTCACTAATGACATAATAAATATGCGGATGAACAATATCGAATAGCTCAGGCATAGTCGATGCAATAAGCGCCGACACAAAACATGGGAAAATAGCTGAGTATCTTAAATTACCTAAAGCTGTAATTTCCAAACCATAGATTGCACCAGCCAAAGGCAAGCCAAACACTCCTGCAAAACCAGCGCCAATACTCGCGATTAAACAGATTTTTCGGTTGTCTTCCGAGATTTTTAATATATGACTTAAATGGTCAATTAAGGCACCCGAAAGCTGAACCGCTGGTGCCTCACGCCCCGCCGAACCACCAAACAACTGCGTCAAAATTGAGGTGATAAAAATGATGGGGCTCATTCGTTTCGGAATAAACGACTTAGGCTGGTGAATTTCATCTATGAGTAAATGTGTTCCCCGTTCAATAGGCGATCCATATTTTTTAATGAGATAACCAATGCCAAACCCAATAAAAGGTAAGAAATAGATGAGCCAATGATGCAGACTTCTGACTTTGTTTGAAATATCAAAAGCGACAAAAATTAAAGTCGAAGCCAGCCCCGCTACGACTCCAATCACAATCGATATGACGAGCCAATAGACACTGTATTTTAGAATCTGATCATATTCAGATGAAGGTAGAATTTTCATTCGCTTTCTTCAATTCGCCTTTGAGTGAGTGCCAAATTCGCAAATTGTTTTTATGCTACCAGCTCATTAAGTGAGAAGTACTTAAACTGGGCTAAAAATTAAAGCCCGCATAAGCGAGCTTTCAATACAGTGATTAATTTTGATATCACTAAACTGTGATAAATATCTCATAACCCTTTCTAGCTTTCAAGTTGAAAATGGTTAACGAGTACTGTGAAAATAGATGACTGAGTTAATAAATAAGCATCTGATTTGACCCGATCAGCAAGAAACACAATGAGGCCAAATCACATGTTCAAAACTTAATTAATGCTACCAATCACAGTTTCTGCATGGCAGGTCGCGCCTTTCTCTGCGCCAATCTGAATAACACCACTACGATGTGCCAGTACCTGCACTTCCATTTTCATAGCTTCCATAATGGCAACCACTTGGCCTTCAGTGACTTGCTCACCATTTTCGACTTTCCAAGCGCTAATCACACCATTAATTGGGGCAAGTAAATGCTCGGCACTTACTTCTGGCTCATTCGTTTGCACTTGAACTGCGGTTGCTGGGCCTTGTGCAAACATACCCGCAGGTAAACCTAAACGGTGGAGCTTCCCATCAATTTCAATGTAGCTCAGCAACATGGGTTGTTGATGGTTTGGAATACCGCGTTTGGTTGGCTTTAACTCTTGTTTAAAATCGTTTTCGATCCAACGCGTGTGTACATTAAACTCATCGGTAAAGTCAGGTTCATTGAGTACCGCGCGGTGGAAATCTAAAACAGAAGCCACACCTTCAATTTTAAATTGCTTTAAAGCACGTTTAGCTCGGGCAATAGCAACTTCACGGGTTGGACCAATCACAATCAGTTTTGCCATGAGTGAGTCGAAGTGACTAGACACTAAAGAGCCAGTTCGAACACCTGTGTCCACGCGTACACCGTTACCAAACGGCGCTTCAAATAAACTCAACACACCAAATGCGGGAATAAAACCACGTGCTGGATCTTCGGCATTAATTCGAAACTCAATCGCATGACGTTGTGCTTTTTTTGATCATTTAATAGAAAGCACTTCACCTTGAGCCACGCGAATTTGCTCAACCACCAAATCGACTTTTGAGGTTTCTTCGGTCACTGGGTGTTCAACTTGCAAACGTGTGTTTACTTCTAAAAATGAAAGCTTGCCGTCACGGCTGAGTAAGTATTCAACTGTACCCGCACCCACATAGTTTGCAGCCTGACAAATGTTTTTTGCCGAGGTTAAAATTTGCTGATAAATCTCATCGCTAATAAATGGCGCTGGCGCTTCTTCGACTAACTTTTGGTTACGGCGTTGCAATGAACAATCACGTGTACCAAGCACCACAATATTGCCATGCTGGTCAGCAATGACTTGTGCTTCTACATGACGCGGTTTATCTAAATATTGTTCGACAAAACACTCACCACGGCCAAAAGCAGCTTTTGCCTCTCGTACTGCCGACTCATAAAGCTCTTGAACTTCTTCAAGTTTCCACGCAACTTTTAAGCCACGACCACCGCCACCAAACGCAGCTTTAATCGTAATTGGTAAACCATATTGTTTGGCAAACGCTAAAGCTTCATCACCATTATTGAGTGGGTCTTGCGTACCTTGAACCAATGGTGCACCCACCGAGGCAGCAATTTTACGCGCTTCGATTTTATCGCCTAGTTTTTCAATTGCACTTGGTGATGGCCCTACCCATTTTAAACCTGCATCAATCACGGCTTGGGCAAACTCAGCACGCTCAGATAAAAAGCCATAACCCGGATGCACCATGGTTGCTTTCGATTTCTTTGCAACTTCAATAATCGCAGAAATATTTAAATAAGTTTCACTGGCAGTCGCACCAGCCAAGCCCCATGCTTCATCTGCAAGTTCGACATGCATGCTGCCAATATCATCATCTGCATATAACGCGACCGATGAAATTCCCATGTCTCGGCAAGCATGAATAATACGAACGGCAATTTCACCACGGTTAGCAATC
>Ga0163161_10001437_pt1 | contig 17579 bp, 18 predicted proteins | sample S45metaG_FD_129847 | JGI IMG/M metagenome (GOLD analysis project Ga0163161, IMG submission 129847) | Switchgrass rhizosphere microbial communities from Kellogg Biological Station, Michigan, USA - S4-5 metaG | ecosystem: Host-associated > Plants > Roots > Rhizosphere > Soil | place: USA... | reverse complement strand
CCAAGGAGATGAATGAGTTTTTTGAGAAGACCAATGTAAACATCCACCTTAACGTAGATAAGCTTTACTATAAGAAATTCCTGGCGACGGGGGTTAAAGCAAACGTGCTGATGGGCGAGAATGGTATTGTACTTAAAGATGCCGGACTCAAACACGCAGGCGGATCGCTGACGATGAAGGGCAATATGATGCAAAAAGGGAAAATGAACCGCTATACAATGCAGGCGGTTATTGATAACGTAGATGTAAACAAGTTTTTCCACGCCTTTAATAATTTCGGGATGGAATCGCTAAAATCAGAAAATCTTAAGGGTATAGTGTCTTCTACCGTTAATGTGTCAGGCAATATTACAGGCAGTGGAGAATTGGTGCCAAAGTCGATGTACGGCAATGTATCGTTTGGGCTAAAAAAAGGAAGACTGCTTAATTTTGACCCCATACGCAAGGTGGGTAAATTTGCTTTTCCGTTTCGTGATATGAATACAATAGAGTTCTATAATCTTAAAGGTAATTTTGATATTGCCGGCGAGAAGGTAACCATACACCCCATGCAGATAAATTCCAGCGTCCTGAATATGGATGTTGAGGGCGTATACTCTTTTGGCAGGGGTACGCAGATTTATGTAGACGTGCCGCTGCGCAACCCTAAAAATGATAAAGAAATCACCGACAAAGAAGAACTTGCCAAACGCCGTACCCGCGGTATCGTAGTGCATTTAACCGCGCAGGACGATGAAGATGGTAAGGTAGGGATAAAGCTTGGCGGTAAGAAAGATAAATAGGTTAGCCGTGTATCGCTTCCGATTTTCCGTAACTCTGTATTAGTTTGCCTTCATATTCCAGCCATTCTGCCCAGCGTTTTTCAACGTCTACATCGGTTGCATACTTGCGTGCAAAGCCTAAAAATGTGGTGTAATGCGTAGCTTCAGATACCATAAGTTCATGGTAAAACTTGGCAAGTTCTTTGTCCTTTATATTTTGAGACAACACCCTGAAGCGTTCGCAGCTTCGTGCCTCTATCATGGCGGCAAATAACAGGCGGTCTATAAAAGAGGTATTACGGCTGCAGTTCTTTTTGGCAAACTTCATAAGCTCATTTACGTAGTCATCCCTCTTTTCCCTGCCCAGGGTGTAGCCACGCTGCTTTATAATTTCTACCACCTGGTTAAAGTGGTCCATCTCTTCCATGGCTATCTCAGCTAATGTCTGCACCAGGTCTATATGTTCAGAGTTATTGGTAATAAGGTAAAGCGCATTAGATGCCGCTTTCTGCTCACACCAGGCATGGTCTGTAAGTATTTCTTCCAGGTTAGATTCGGCTATGTTGGCCCATCGCGGGTCGGTTAAAAGTTTTAATCCAAGCATACAATGAAATTATGGAGCAAAAATACAAATTAGTTCATTTGGTTATTTGAGGATTTGGCTATTTGTTCTGCGTCTATAGGATTGGTATTAGCTGCCAAAGCGTTCCTGAAAAGAAAATTCCGGCCGATGCATCGCTATCTCGTTTATGGCCGTTGCCTGTTGTGCCTCTCGTGCGTAGGTAAACATCTGCTGCTCATAATCTGCTATGGCACTTTCTATGTTTTCAAATTTTTCATTGGTCAGGTTGCTGCACAAAATCAGGGCGTCACGCATTCCGGTATTTACGCCCTGGCCTGCAAAAGGCGGCATTATATGCGCCGCATCGCCTATAAGCGTTATTGGCAATTGGCGATTTTCTTTCCAGGGCAGGTCAAGCGAAATCTTTCTTGTTGGCAATCCCGCAAAAGTAGTAGTAGCCCTAATAAGTTGTTTATAAATTTCATGCCAGTCGGCAAATAGATCACATAAACGGTTAGCAATATCATTGGCGTCCATATAGTTCATGCTAGTACAATCTTCAGTTTTCCTGAAGCTTATGCCATACATCAGCGCACCATTATTTTTAGGGTTGGCTGTAAATGTTATTCCGTTTTTTACAGCCATAAGTATGTTGCCGTTGCAAAGGCTGAAAAATTCGGGGCAGTTTGTTTTAGGTTGAGGTACTTCGCCCTGAATGATAAAGCTCCCGGTGTATTCTACTTGGGCATCGGTAACATATTTGCGTACTGCCGACATCCCCCCGTTAGCACCTATAACAACATCTGCCACAGCATCAGGATGGTTTTCAAAATGCAGCAGCCACTTTCCGTCAAATACCGAAAGCCCTGTGCATTTTCGGTTCCAGGCTATACTGTCTTTGGTGAGGCTGTTGAGTAAAATCGTCCGCAGGTCGTTCCTGTTTATCTCTGGGGTGTCATATTGGGTGTCTACAGAAAACAATATGTCGGCGTGTTCATTGGTTATGGTTCTTCCCATCGGTATGCCTAAGGTAAAGTATTGTTCCATAAGCCCCGCCTTTTTCATGGCTTCCTGTCCTGTGCCTTTGTGCAGGTCTAGCGGCCCTCCCCAAACACGGGCGTGTGCATTCTCATCCCGTTCATAGACGGTTACGTCAACGCCATTTTGTTGGAGTAGTTTTGCCATAGTAAGGCCAACAGGGCCTGCACCGATGATGGCAACTTTTTTACTGTTAAGCAGCATATTTTGTAGTGTTTAATTATGATACAAAATTGCGCAATGATGTTGTCTTAAGATTGTACAAATGCGACAAAATCGGCATCAATATTCAGTTTGTCCTTTTTTGCTTTTCGGGCAAATGCCGCAGGTGTGGTGTTACTAAAGCGCTTAAACTCCCTGCTAAGGTGCGATTGGTCGGTATAACCTAATTCCTGAGCTATACCCGCAAGATTAACAGTAGGGTCGAGCCATAAATTATTGCGTACCTGCTCAAAGCGCATTAACGCAGAGACATCTTTTACGGTATGTCCTGATGATTGCTTGAACTTTCGTTCCAGTGTTCGCACGGTGGCGTGGGCGGCTGCCGCTACTTTATTTACGGCAATGCTGCCATTTGTAGTGTTTAATGCTGTTCCTGCTTTAAGGAGCACGTTGTCTGTATTTAGTTGGGGATGCTCTTGAAGGAAATAGTTCCTCAATAGTTCAATTGCGTCGTCCGTTTTACCGCTTTCTACGCATTGTTGTAAGGCAGGCTGAAGCTTTGTAATCGCATGCTCAAATGTCTGAACGCCATTTTTTCCCGACGGGAGCCTTAGCAGGTCAAAAACCATCCATGGATAACAGCGGACGCCAATGATCTCAAAACGGCCTTTTGTAATAAAATGGGCAGGGCGGTTAAGCAGCCCCATTATAAAAGGAGAGGGTAGCGGCAGGGCGGCAGCATCCTGTAAAATGCTGCATGTGCTGCCAAAGTAAAAAATGATCTCGGCATAGCCATCGGGAACCACTTCAAATTCGGTGTCAACCTCCGGATAATAGGCCTTGTGATACCAAAAGCACTTTATGGCATCCTGTAATGGTGCAGGCGGTTCAAATTCCAGATGGTGCATACTATTGAATTATACTCAAAATTACGGATTATTGCCTGTACGTGGATTTGTCCATCTGGTTATTTGTGGTCTAAGTGTGACAAATAACCAGATCCGGGCATAACCAAATTTAATTCTTCCCTTCTTTCTCGTTCAGGTACTTCCAGTATCGTTTTGGTACATGCTGAATGTGAAGCTTCATGTTTTTCCGTGCCGGGATGTTAGTGCTGTTAAAGTAGTCTTTCCATAAAACAGACGCCAGCTCTTCTTTAGCATCAGTAAGTTCGGCAGGCAGCGCCACTTTTTTGGTGTCTATTTCAGAGACAAACTCATACGTGATTTCCTGAACCTTGTTGAGGTCATAGAAGAGGCCGTATTTACGTTTAACGTCATAAATGATCCATTGCTGGTCGGCATAACGGTTCTTAAAGAACGAGACGATTAGTGGCAGCACATTAAAGTCGGGTTCTACAGGGCAGTAATAAATACCATCGGCAGTCTGCTGGAACCGGATAAACGCCTTCATACGGTGTTTTTCGCGGTTTACCCTCTTATCCATTTTAGAAATAGCCATAACGTGCGGATTGCCAAAGTTGGCTTCGGCGCCTGCGGGACTATCAAATATATAACGGGCAAAATCAAACAGATCCTGAAACGTCTGCGGATCTTCCGATAAATATGATTTATAGAAACGCGTGCGCCAGTCAGGGCTTAGTTTCTTTTTCAGGCCTTCCCATACGCGCCTGGCTTTGGTTTCATCATTTATAACTTCCAGTGCCTCGTCCAGCATTGAGGGCTGGTAGAATTTATTCCACACCAATTGGACCGACTTTTCTTTTCGGTCGTAAAACTCGAAAATTGAAGTTAGAAGCCCTTCTAAAGAACCGTCAAAGATATAGGTGGTCATTATGGTACTGGCTTTTTCCTGCAAGGTCTTGAAGACCTTATAGGTATTACTTTTGTTTTTAACCCTGCAAGGTTTCTAAAACCTTGCAGGTTGAACCTAAAATAAGCTCAATTGATTTTGGGCTACTTTTAGATACTTGCTGCTGCTCTCCGTCAGGATAACATTTTTCAAATGCGGGGCATCGGGTTCGTTAAGCATAACAGGGCTATCGGCACAGCGGATAAAATGCTTTGCGCGGTTGTAAGCAATGCCAATTTTCTGCAACTGGTCACTTCGCAGCCTGCCAAACTTTCGTGCCTGTACAATCTTATTAGCCGATTGTACCCCAATTCCCGGCACGCGTAATATCACACGGTAATCTGCCGTATTGATGTCTATAGGAAATTGATCAAGATTACGCAGAGCCCAACTCAGTTTAGGGTCGATATCGGTATCCAGGTGCGGATTCTTGCTGTTGAGAAGCTCTTTTACATTAAAGCCATAAAAGCGCATAAGCCAGTCCGTCTGGTAAAGCCTGTTTTCTCGCAATAGCGGAGGCTGGCTTCCTATCATCGGCATCCTGTCATCATAACTGATAGGTATATATCCTGAATAATACACCCTCTTCAGCGAAAAGTTCTTGTAATATTCGTCTGCGCTGTACATGATTTCCATATCGGTTTCGGGCGTAGCGCCTATAACCATTTGCGTACTTTGGCCTGCTGGTACAAATTTGGGTACACTTTTTATCAGTCCGGTTTTCTTCTCATCCTTAAACTGGGTAATGGTATCTTTTATAAAGCCAAGAGGCATCTTTACATCCTCATGCGATTTTTCGGGAGCCAATAGTTTTAGGCCCATTTCGGTAGGCATCTCAAGATTGATGCTCATACGGTCAGCATACAGTCCTGCTTCGGTAAGCAATTCCTGGCTGGCACCGGGTATAGTCTTAAGGTGAATATAGCCATTAAAGCGCTCTTCAAGGCGCAGGCGTTTAGCAATACGCACCAGGCGTTCCATGGTAAAGTCGGCATTCTTAAAAATACCAGAACTAAGAAACAATCCCTCAATATAATTGCGGCGGTAAAAGCTCATGGTAAGCTCCACTACTTCGTCTACCGTAAAGGCAGCGCGTTTAACGTCGTTACTCTTGCGCGAAACGCAAAAAGCACAATCATAGATGCAATGATTGGTCAACAAAATCTTTAGGAGCGATACACACCGTCCATCCTCGGTATAGGTGTGGCAAATACCGTTACTGGCGTCTCCAATGCCTTTGTTGTCATTCTTCCGTTTACTTCCGCTAGAAGAACAGGACACATCATATTTTGCGGCATCGGCAAGGATGCCCAGCTTCTCTCTAATCCTGTCGTACATAATGGGGGAGTGTTTTTACAAAAATAAGCAATAACTGCGCCCGCTAAAATTGAACAATTGTTAAAGTTGTATCCTTACCCCATCCCGATAGTTATCGGGACTTTCCAAAGGGGAGGGGGGAAGAACCAGATTGTTGCAGTACTGTGATAAATTTGAGTGCACACCTCTCCTTTGGAGAGGGGATGGGGGTGAGGCCAAAAAAAGCCCCACTTTTCAGCGGGGCTTGATATTAGTTTCTTAAAGCATGCAGCCTGGCAACATACTTGCCTACCACGTCAAATTCGAGGTTTATGATAGTGCCGGGTTTAATAGCGTTAAAATTGGTGTGCTCAAAAGTATACGGAATGATAGCCACGCTAAACTCATTGTCTTTAGAGTTTACAACCGTAAGGCTAACTCCGTTTACCGTAATAGAACCTTTTTCTATCGTGATGTTATTGGCTGCTTTGTCGTAACCAAAGGTAAAGTACCAGCTTCCGTTTGCATTTTCAACCGATTTGCATACACCGGTCTGGTCTACATGTCCCTGAACGATGTGCCCGTCCAGCCTGTCACCAAGCTTCATGGCGCGCTCCAGGTTCACAATACCGCCTACGGCCCAGTCTTTAAGATTTGTTTTATCAAGTGTTTCCTTAATAGCGGTTACTGTATAATAATCGCCGTTAATGGCAACCACTGTAAGGCATACGCCATCGTGGCTCACACTCTGGTCAATCTTAAGTTCGTGAGTAATGGCCGACGCAATTGTTATGTTAATATTGTCGTTATCTTTAGTTATTTCGTTTATCGTTCCCTGTGTTTCTATAATTCCTGTAAACATGCTGATTTATTTTGCTAAATTTGTGACTTCAAAAGTACAATAAAACAGCATCATGACAAAAAAGGCAGAAAATGTGATCGTAGGTATATCTATAGGCGACCTTAATGGCGTAGGGCCGGAGGTAATCTTAAAAACCTTTGAAGACAGCCGTATGCTGGAAATGTGCACTCCGGTAATCTTTGGTAATGTAAAAGTATTGTCGTTTATTAAAAAGACACTTGATCTTACCGATAATCTTCACGGTATAGATAATCTCGAGCAGCTTATTACAGGCAAGATAAATGTGCTTAACATCTGGAAAGAGAGCGTAAACATAGAGTTTGGCAAGAACGATGAAACGGTAGGGCAGTATGCCATCAAATCGTTTACAGAAGCTGTTGCAGCCTTAAAAGAAAGAAAAATAGATGTGCTGGTTACAGCGCCTATCAATAAATACAATATTCAGTCGGAAGACTTTAAATTTCCCGGGCATACCGACTATCTCGATAAACAGCTTAACGGTGATGCGCTTATGCTAATGGTACAGGACAACCTGCGTGTAGGTTTGCTTACAGATCACATCCCGGTAAACGAAGTATCTGCGCATCTTACAGAGAAACTTATCCGCAAAAAGCTTATTACGGTAAACAATTCCCTTAAACAGGATTTTGGCATCAATAAACCAAAGATCGCTGTTCTTGGTGTTAACCCGCATAGTGGCGATAACGGTGTGATAGGTAAAGAAGACGATGAAGTGGTAAAACCGGCGCTTAAAAAATTGTTTGAAGAAGGCGTGCTTGTTTTTGGCCCCTATTCGGCAGACAGCTTTTTTGGCAGCGGCCAATATGAAAAATACGATGCGGTAATCGCGGCGTATCACGACCAGGGGCTCATACCGTTTAAAACCCTTGCCTTTGGCGGAGGTGTAAACTATACAGCGGGGCTTGAGGCAGTAAGGACATCGCCCGATCATGGTACTGCTTATGATATTGCAGGTAAGGGGCTGGCGGACCATAATTCGTTTAAAGAAGCTGTGTATATGGCACTTGATATTTATCATTCAAGGGAACAGTATGCAGAAATTACTAAAAACCCCTTGAAAATCAAGGAAAAGCAGTTATAAACAAAAAAATGTTCATAACCGTTTTGGAATTGCAATAATTTTATATCTTTGCACGCTCAAAACTGTTGTAACGAAATGAGTTGCGGTGTTTTAGGCCGTGAATATTACGTTTAACGAAATAAAATACCGACTGGAATGAAAGTGAATAAAGAATTTTTGATTCCTTTTGTGGGATTAAAACAAGGAAAGCACCAGTTTGAGTTTGAGATAAATAAAGCGTTCTTTGATGACTTTGATTTTGATGAATATAATGACGTCAATGTTAAAGTAGATTTAGTTTTGGAGAAAAAGATCACGATGCTGGAGCTTACCTTTAAGCATAAAGGAACAGTAAACGTACCTTGTGATGTTACCAACGAAGATTTTGACCTGCCTATTAAAGGTGAGCTAACGCTTCTGGTAAAATTTGGCGATGAGTTTAACAACGATCACGATGAGATACTTATCCTGCCGCATGGCGAATATCAGGTAGATGTGTCACAATACATTTATGAGATGATCGTGCTGTCGGTTCCTACAAAACGAATACATCCGGGAGTCAAGGACGGTACCGTCGCCGCCGATATATTAGACAAACTGAACGAGCTTTCCCCAAAGGAAGAGCAAAAAGAAGAAGAAACAAAAGAAGATACAGATCCCCGATGGGACGAATTAAAAAAACTATTAACGGATAAATAATATAGTAAAATGGCACATCCTAAGAGAAAGACCTCGAAAACCAGAAGAGACAAGAGAAGAACACACTATAAAGCGTCTGTTCCTCAAATCGCTACATGTCCTGTAACAGGAGAAGCGCATTTATACCACAGAGCTTACTGGCATGAAGGTAAAATGTACTACAGAGGTCAGGTTGTAATAGACAAAGCGGAAGCTGTAGCATAATTGCGATAAAAAATAGGGTAAAACTCTCACAACGTGAGAGTTTTTTTTTTAGATACCCGTTTTTTCTTAATTTAATGGGGCTCATTACGATTCAATTTGCAATTTTTTTGTAATTTCCCCCGCTTTTCAAATTCCTCACAACTGAGATTGAAAAATGTATCCTATGAGTAAAATAACAGCCGCCATTACAGCAGTAGGGGGATATGTTCCGGATTTTGTGTTGTCTAACCAAGTGTTAGAGACTATGGTAGACACAAACGACGAATGGATTACTTCCCGTACAGGCATTAAAGAAAGGCGCATTCTTAAAGATAAAGATAAAGGAACTTCCTTTTTAGCTATAAAAGCCGCCGAAGACTTATTAGCAAAGTCCGGCACCAATCCCGCAGAGATTGATATGGTGCTTTTAGCAACTACAACACCCGATATGCCTGTGGCAGCAACAGCAGTTTATGTTGCAACACAAATAGGCGCAGTTAATGCTTTTGCCTATGATCTTCAGGCGGCATGTTCCAGCTTTTTATATGGTATGAGTACCGCAGCGGCCTATATTCAGTCAGGCCGTTACAAAAAAGTATTGGTTATTGGGGCAGATAAAATGTCTTCAATAATAGATTACACAGACAGGGCTACTTGTATTATCTTTGGTGATGGTGCAGGAGCGGCACTGTTCGAGCCTAATTATGAAGGCCTTGGCCTTCAGGACGAAATTTTAAGGAGTGACGGTATAGGCCGTGAGTTTCTTAAGATTGATGCGGGAGGTTCTTTACTGCCTCCGTCTCATGAGACTATAGACAACGGACAGCACTTTGTACATCAGGATGGTAAAACAGTATTTAAATACGCTGTTTCTAACATGGCAGATGTAAGCGAAAGGATCATGCAGAATAATAACCTTTCTCACGACGATGTAAACTGGCTGGTAGCACACCAGGCAAACAAAAGGATTATAGATGCTACCGCTTCAAGAATGAACGTAGACGAATCTAAAGTTCTTATTAATATAGAGAAATACGGTAATACGACATCAGCTACGCTGCCGTTGCTGTTACACGACTTTGAACACCTTTTTAAAAAGGGAGATAATATTATCTTTGCTTCTTTTGGGGGCGGATTTACATGGGGCTCTATTTATCTTAAGTGGGCTTACGACAAAAAATAACAAAACAAACTATACAAAATAACGGAAATTATGGATATTAGAGAGATTCAAAACCTAATCAAGTTTGTAGCAAAATCCGGAGCTACAGAAGTTAAGTTGGAGATGGATGATATTAAGATCACCATAAAAACAACTGAAGCAGGCGCTGCTGAAAACACAACGTATGTTCAGCACATGCCAATGGGCCAGCCAATGCAACAACAGTCTTTTGCACCTCAGGCTCCAGCTGCTGCGCAACAAGCTCCAGCTACGCCAGCTGCACCGGCTGCAGACGACAATTCAAAATACATTACAATCAAGTCGCCAATTATTGGTACGCTTTACAGAAAACCATCTCCGGACAAACCGGTTTTTGTTGAAGTAGGAAGCACTATCTCTAAAGGTGATGTGGTTTGTGTTATCGAGGCAATGAAATTATTCAACGAAATCGAGTCTGAAGTATCAGGTAAAATCGTTAAGGTTTTAATTGATGACGCGTCTCCGGTTGAGTTCGATCAGCCATTATTCTTAGTAGACCCGTCTTAATATTATTTTGAATGATGAATTTTGAATGCCTTATCAATTAGGTATTCAATAATTTAAAGTTTAAGATTTAACATTTAAAATAAAAGCGACGATGTTTAAAAAAATATTAATTGCAAATAGGGGAGAGATTGCACTTCGTGTAATAAGAACCTGCAGGGAGATGGGAATTAAAACCGTTGCGGTTTATTCTACTGCCGATGCTGAAAGCTTACACGTAAAATTTGCCGATGAGGCTGTATGTATAGGGCCACCGCCAAGCAACTTGTCTTACCTTAAGATATCTAATATCATAGCTGCGGCAGAAATTACAAATGCCGATGCTATACACCCGGGCTACGGGTTTTTATCTGAGAATGCAAAATTCTCAAAGATATGCGGTGAGCACGGAATTAAATTTATCGGTGCGTCTCCGGATATGATTGATAAAATGGGCGATAAAGCTACGGCTAAAGCGACCATGAAAGCTGCCGGTGTACCATGTGTACCAGGTTCTGACGGACTTCTTGATTCTTACGAACATGCCGAAAAACTTGCAAAGGAGTTTGGTTACCCTGTAATGCTTAAAGCTACTGCCGGTGGTGGTGGTAAAGGTATGAGGGCTGTATGGAAACATGAAGAGCTTTTAAAAGCGTGGGAAAGCGCTAAGCAGGAAGCTGCTGCGTCTTTTGGTAACGACGGTATGTATATGGAGAAGCTTATTGAAGAGCCGCGCCATATTGAGATACAGGTTGTAGGTGATTCTTTTGGTAAAGCATGCCACCTTTCTGAAAGGGACTGCTCTGTACAAAGACGCCACCAGAAACTTACTGAGGAGACCCCATCGCCATTCATGACAGATGAGCTTCGTACTAAAATGGGTGAAGCTGCTGTTTTAGCCGCTGAATACATCAAGTATGAAGGAGCAGGTACAGTAGAGTTTCTTGTAGACAAACACAGGAATTTCTATTTCATGGAAATGAATACACGTATACAGGTAGAGCACCCTATTACTGAACAGGTAATTGATTATGACCTTATACGCGAACAAATAATGGTTGCCGCAGGTATTCCTATTTCGGGAAAAAACTATCTTCCGCAGCTGCATTCTATCGAATGCCGTATTAATGCTGAAGATCCTTATAACGATTTTAGGCCGTCTCCGGGTAAAATTACTACCCTGCACATGCCGGGTGGCCACGGAGTACGTTTAGATACTCACGTATACTCTGGTTATACGATTCCGCCAAACTACGATTCAATGATCGCTAAGCTAATTACTACTGCCCAGACAAGGGAAGAAGCTATCAACAAAATGAAGCGTGCCCTTGATGAGTTTGTAATTGAAGGTATCAAGACTACAATACCTTTCCACAGGCAGCTGATGGATGAACCGGATTATGTAGCCGGTAATTACACTACTAAATTTATGGAATCTTTTAAAATGAAGGATCCCGCATAATACTTAAAAGCCTCTGTTTTCAGAGGCTTTTTTATTTATATTAGTAGCCTGAAAAAAAAGTGGTACAGAAGTTGTATTGCTGAAAATCTATAAACCATAAAAAATTTTAAACAATGTTAAAGATGATTTTTACCGCAGTTAAAACTACAGCAGCAGCTGTTGTTATGCTGCTTGCAGTTACAACTACAGTATCTGCCCAGGATCGTGTTAAAAGCGATAGAGGAAAAAGACAGGCAGATGTTATGAAAACTGAACTTTCTTTAAACGATGACCAATACAATAAGGTAGTGGAAATTAATAATGAGTTTGCTGATAAAGCTAAAGAAACAAAACAAACTTCGATAGCCGATCAAAAAGAAGCAAGGATCGAAAGGGCTAAGGCTGTGAAAGCACTTAATGAAGAAAAAGATGCCAAGCTAAAAACTGTTTTAACAGAAGAGCAGTACAAAACATACCTTGCTAAAAAAGAAGAACGTAAGAATAATTTACAACAGCGCCGTTTTGATAACAAAGCGTCTATTCCGGCTTCACGAGCTACAGTAGCTCCTGTAAAGCAATAGGAGTTGTTCGTAAAAATTTAAATCCCCGTTTTGGGGATTTTTTGTTTTTGATACTTTATTTCTTTTATATTTGTCCATAGCGGCATTTTTCGTTACTAACAACTAACTATTAAAAAAATATGATCAAAAGATTTTCTTCTGCTGCAAAAGCAGCATTTGCGGGAGCGATGTTATTTTTCGCTATAGCAGCAACAGCGCAGGAAACCGATAAGATTTCTGAAGGTGCAAAAATTGCTGCTTCAGAAATGAAAACAAAACTGGTGCTTAATGATAACCAATACACACAGGTGGTTGATGTTAATAAAGCTTACCTAAAAAAGGTAAAAGACTGCAAAGCATCAGGAGATACGGCTCCTGCAAAAGCAAAAAAAATGCAGGCTATAAATGAAGAAAGGGATGCAAAATTCAAATCTGTACTCACCGAAACGCAGTATAAAAAATATGCTTCTGTAAGGGCAGAGAATATAAAAAAGCTAAAAGAGACCGCAGGGATCTAATCTTTAACCTCACTTAGTGAGGTTTTTTTATGCCTTGATGTTAAATTTTAAGATTTAACGTATTATTTAGAAATGATTTTGGCTATTAGGCGTTATTTTTTTAATCCCAGCTTAGGGTTTTCTGCTTACGAAATGTTTATACATAAAGAAGCTATTGTTAAAGTGTAAAATGTAGAACAGAATGGAAAGTGTATCTTTAGTAAACGGCAGGCGCCAGCAAAGTTATAGCCGCGCCGCCCATGCATCATTGCCACGATGGAACCAGATTGATTTTTTAGACGTAAAAAGACTTGAATTCAAAACCCGGTTAAGCTTTAAGGCCTGGCTATGGATTGTTATCATTGCTTCAATATTTATAAATATATGCCTCACCGGTAAGGCATTGAGTGGTTATTTTGTTCCTTTAGCTGCTGTTGTACTTGCCGCCAGTGTTTTTACACTTATGATGGTGTCTAAAAAACATTTTATACTGTTCTATATGAAAGATGGCAGTAAAACTAAAATACATGTGCCTAAAGAAAATACAGATTATGTAAGGCGCTTCGTGTCTATGGCTAAAAGAAGATATAATAAATAACCCCGCAATTGCGGGGTTTATTCTTAGAATTTTTCGGCAGATGCCCTGTTCCAGTTACTCAGCCATTTTCCGGGTATGGTACTGTCTTTAAGCAGGCAGCCTGTTGTCAGCTCGGGATAGGTTTCCAAAAATGTTTCTATATGTGTCCTGTCTACTCTCATGCTTACCACACTGCGGTCTACCTGATCTGGGTGTGCTAACCCTGCAGAAGCCATAAGCTCCATAGCACTTTTTACAGTTTCCTGCTGGAAACGGAAAACACGTACGCTTTTCTCTTCAGGAACAAGCCCTTTAGTGAGTTTTGGATCTTGTGTGGCAACTCCGGTAGGGCAGGTGTTTTTGTGGCATTCTAAGGCCTGTATGCAGCCCAGGGCAAACATCATTCCGCGTGCCGAGTTGCAGAGGTCAGCTCCGGTAGCAAGTGTCTTTACGATATCAAAGCCGGTTACTATTTTTCCGCTGCAAATAATCTTAATCTGTTTTCTAAGGTCAAAGCCTGTAAGCGCATCGTGTACAAAGGCAAGTGCATCGCGAAGCGGCATACCTACGTGATCTGAATATTCCTGAGGCGCAGCTCCTGTTCCGCCCTCGCCGCCGTCTACAGTTATAAAATCCAGATAGGTTTTTGTCTGCACCATGGCTTTGCAAATAGAAATGAATTCTGATTTATTGCCAATACATATCTTCATGCCTATAGGCTTTCCACCAGAACCCTGGCGCAATAATTTTACAAAATCCATAAGCTCAAGCGGTGTTGTAAATGCCGAATGATAAGCAGGAGAAACAATATCATGGCCTTTTGATACGATACGTATATTTGCAATCTCGTCGGTAACTTTTTCTTTTGGCAATATACCTCCGTGGCCCGGTTTGGCGCCCTGGGAGAATTTTATTTCTATCATTTTCACCTTATCCAGTACTGCTCTTTTTGCATATTCCTCATACGAGAATCTGCCTTCGCTGTCGCGGCAGCTAAAATAGCCGGTACCAATGTTCCAAACGATATCGCCGCCCGGCTCAAGGTGATAAGGCGAAAGCCCGCCCTCTCCTGTGTTATGGTAAAAGCCACCCTGTTTTGCACCTGCATTTAATGCAAGAATTGCGTTTTTGCTTAGCGAACCATAACTCATGGCGCTAATGTTAAACAAACTGGCGTTGTAGGGCTGCGTGCACTGTTCAGATCCGATCCTTATCTTTGGGTTATGGTCTATCTCGCCAAGAGGTAACGCCCTGATGCTGTGATTGATCCATAAATAGCCCATGTCATATACATTAAGCTGGGTGCCAAAAGGGTTAGTATCTGTTTCTTTTTTGCTGCGCTGGTAAACCAGACTGCGCTGAAGGCGGTTGAAGGGTTTTCCGTCAAGGTCTGTCTCTACAAAATACTGGCGTATCTCTGGGCCGATGGATTCCAGCAGGTAACGCATCCTGCCCAATAGCGGGAAATTGCGTCGTATGGCTTTTTTAGACTGGTACATATCATAGAAGCCCATAAGGATGAGCGGCAAAAATATGAGCAGCAGCAATATAGACTTTACATTGATGTAGGTAAGCAGTGCAATAATCGATAACGAGGTAATTGTAAATAGTAAGAATACTTTTCTCATAAACAGCGAAGTATTGAACTTTCAATAATTGAAAGCGGTTAGTTTTGTATTATTAGTAAAATTGTTGAGAGCAACCTAACAAATATAAAGAGTATTTTGGCTGATTGCACCTTAGAAACAGTCCAAATAAGGGCGTAAAAAAAAGACCCAAAGCTGCGCTTCGGGTCTTTTATAAGTAAGTAAGATGTAAAAGCAGATTACTGCTTGATATCAAGTTTCTTAGCGATTGCAGATGGTATACCACCTTTATTTAATAGTATCGCTGTAGATTTATATTTTACAAAGTTCTTAGTCATGTACATATATCCTTTATAGTCATTAGATGCACCCCATGAGTTTTTTATGATATAGTACTCTTTGCCATTCTGGTCTTTAGATAAACCTACAATGTGCATACCGTGGTCATCCTGTGTGCTGTAGTTGTCAAAAGCTTTCTGACGCATTTCTTCAGTAATCTCAAGCTCGTCTTTTGGACCAAGGAACATGCCTTCTTTTTCTTCAGGTGTCATTTCAGACGGGCTTTTTGAAGGGATGTAAGCAACCCCGTTTTTCCAGCTGAATCCTTTTTCGCTAACGTCTCCTGCCCATCCTACAGAGTATCCTTTTTTAAGTGCATTGTCTATAATGTCTGTAAGCTCATTAAGCTTTACATTATACACCTGGTCAAGCGACCAGTTGTCCGGCACCATAAGAACAAATTTAGAATAGTAAGGGTGGTCTGAGAATGAAGAGATTTCAACATAATCATCAGGATTAATGCCTATAACATCTTTTGCAAATGTTTGCGGTGTATATTTTTTGCCTTTCCATTCAAAATTTTGAGGTACTTCACCAAGGTATGTATCAATAACGCCTGTGTAAGCTTTTATCCAGTTAGGAGAAAGCTCGCCGTTAGGATTTTGCACAGCGGCTTTAAGAACGCCTTCGCCCATAGCCTGCATTTCTGCAAATTTATTATTTGAAGTGCCGTAGTTAAGGCCTGTGTAAAGGCTTTGCGGCAATGCGCCATACTGGCGGTACATGTTTATAACATCGTGCAGTGCACCACCATCACCAAGGGTGATTGCGCCATGCATGCGCACATAGTTCTTTCCTTTCTCAATATAGGCGTTACGTGCCGTATATACCTGAGATATCTCTATAGGCTGTTTGCCCATGCGTATCATTTCTGACTCAACAAATGAATTTGCAGAGTAGCTCCAGCACGTTCCAGAAGATCCCTGGTTTTTTACCGGGGTGTTCTCTATGTTTATAACATCGGTAAATTTAAAAGCTGAAGCACTGTTTGCGCTTTGGTTATTTTTTAATGAATTTACCAGGTAGTCCTGTGCAAAGCCTGTCTGCATTCCCGCTAATAGCAAAGCAGTTGCTACAAACGGTTTAACTGAAAAATTATACATCTAAGTAGGGTTTATTATTTTTTGTGGGGCTAAAATACTGAAAATTTATAAAATAGCCCGTTTTTATGAAATTACTATAAAGTCTCTTTTAGCCACTTAAAGAATTCGCGCTGCCATACCATGGCATTTTGCGGTTTCAGGACCCAATGGTTCTCTTCGGGGAACACCATAAAACGGCTTTTTATGCCTCTTAATTGTGCTGCCTGGAATGCTTCCTGCCCCTGCCCGATAGGCACCCGGTAGTCTATACCTCCCTGGATAACAAAAATAGGGGTGTTCCACTTGTCTACATTGTTTACAGGGTTAAACTGCGTATAGGTTTTTTGTGCTGCTGCGTTGTTTTTTTCCCAATACGGCCCGCCACTGTCCCAGTTGGTAAAGAATACTTCCTCGGTAGTGCCATACATACTCTGCAGGTTAAATACACCGCAGTGCGAAATGAAAGTCTTAAAACGGTTGTTGTGTATGCCTGCAAGGTAGAATACAGAGTAGCCTCCATAACTTGCACCCACGGCGCCAAGCCTTGCTTTATCCACATACGACTCTTTTGCTACATCATCTATAGCCGAAAGATAGTCGTCCATAACCTGTCCGCCCCAGTCTTTACTAATTGCCTCGTTCCATTCTACACCATGCCCCGGCATGCCGCGGCGGTTAGGTGCCACTACGATATAGCCCTGAGCAGCCATTACCTGAAAATTCCATCTGAAAGAATAAAACTGAGTCAGCGCACTTTGAGGCCCGCCCTGGCAGTATAATAAAGCCGGATATTTCTTTTTAGCATCAAAATTCGGCGGAAGCACTACCCATACCAGCATCTTTTTACCGTCGGTAGTAGTTACATAACGCTTTTCTGTTTTACTTTTTGCAATTCCGGCGTATGCCGCATCGTTAACTTTAGAAAGCTGTGCCCATTTTTTCTTCTTGAAATCGTAGCTGAAGATCTCCGACGCATGGTTGATGTCGGTGCGCTCCACGATTACTTTATCCCCGCTGAAACCTACGATACCGTTAATATCAAAAAAGCCGTCGGTAATCTGCCTTACGGTAACAGCAATCTTTGTAAGGCCTGGAAAATTTACTTCAAATAGCTGTTTTGTGCCATCGGTAGGGGCAAGAAAATAGACTTTCTTTCCGTCAGGGCTCCAGGTAAAACTGTCAACGGTTCCGTCCCATCCCGACGTCAGGTTAATATCAGCTCCCTTAAAGCGTACTATGATATCGTTTTTATCAGCTTCATAACCGTCGCGTTTCATTTGCAGCCAAGTTAAGTCGCCCTGCGGCGAATAGGCAGGCTGTGTATCATATCCCGGATTGTTTGGTGTAAGGTTTACTG
>Ga0163161_10001436_pt1 | contig 17585 bp, 15 predicted proteins | sample S45metaG_FD_129847 | JGI IMG/M metagenome (GOLD analysis project Ga0163161, IMG submission 129847) | Switchgrass rhizosphere microbial communities from Kellogg Biological Station, Michigan, USA - S4-5 metaG | ecosystem: Host-associated > Plants > Roots > Rhizosphere > Soil | place: USA... | reverse complement strand
CGCGAATCGATGCCGTATGACGTCGTAATCGTCGGCGGTGGCCCTGCCGGCCTGTCGACGGCCATCCGGCTGAAGCAGGTCAATCCCGAGCTCAGCGTCGTCGTGCTAGAAAAAGGCTCCGAGATCGGCGCGCACATCCTGTCGGGCGCCGTGGTCGATCCGCGCGCCTTGGATGAACTGCTGCCGACCTGGCGCGAGGACGGCTGCTCGCTGGCCGACGTGCCGGTGACCGACAACTGGCACTGGTACCTCACCAAGACGGGCAAGCTGCCGATCCCGCATGCGTTCATGCCGCCGTTCATGTCCAACAAGGGCTGCTACACCGGCTCGCTGGGTAACCTGTGCCGCTGGCTGGCGGAGCAGGCCGAGGCGCTCGAGGTCGAGATCTTCCCCGGCTTCTCGGCATCCGAAGTCCTGTATGACGACAACGGCGCGGTGCGCGGCGTCGTCGCCGGCGTGATGGGCATTGCCCGCGACGGCAGCGAGAAGTCGGACTTCGAGCCTGGCATGGAGCTGCTGGGCAAGTACACCGTCTTCTGCGAGGGCGCGCGCGGTCACCTGACCAAGCGCCTGAAGACCCAGTACAACCTGGAAGCCGATTGCGAGCCGCAGATCTACGGTCTCGGCATCAAGGAACTGTGGGACATCGATCCTGCCAAGCATGTCCCCGGTCGCGTGCTGCACACGCAGGGCTGGCCCCTGTCGGAGAGCAACACCTGGGGCGGCGCGTTCCTGTACCACCAGGCCAACAACCAGGTCGCGCTGGGGCTGGTGACGGCGCTGGATTACGAGAATCCCTACGTCTATCCCTTCGAGGAATTCCAGCGCTGGAAGACGCACCCGGCGATCCGAGAGCTGCTGGAAGGCGGCAAGCGCGTCGCCTACGGTGCACGCGCCATCAACGAGGGCGGCTGGCAATCGGTGCCCAAGCTGGCGTTCCCGGGCGGTGTGCTCGCGGGCTGTTCGGCCGGCTTCGTCAACGTGCCGCGCATCAAGGGCAGCCACACCGCGATGAAGAGCGGCATGCTCGCCGCCGACGCGATCGCCGCCGCGGTTGCTGCAGGGCGTGAGCAGGACAGCCTGGACGAGTACGACGCCGCTGTGCGCGACAGCTGGATCGCCAAGGAGCTGAAGCAAGTCCAGAACGCCGAGCCGTTGACCGCGAAGTTCAAGGGCGATCTGTTCGGCTCGGCGCTGGCCGACGTCGATATGTGGCTACGCTATCTCAAGCTGCCGGCGTTCCCGGTGATGAAGCACCACACCGATGCCTCGGCGTTGAAGCGGGCCGATCTGTTCCGCCCGATCGCCTACCCCAAGCCAGACGGTGTGCTCACCTTCGATCGCCTGACCAGCGTGTCGTATTCCTTCACCAACCACGAGGAGGACCAGCCGGTCCATCTCGTGCTGAAGGACCCGGACTATCCGCTGCGAACCGAGTTGCCGGCCTATGCCGGGCCGTCGACGCGGTATTGCCCGGCGGGCGTCTACGAATACGTGCCCAACGAGGCGACCGGCGGCGTCAAGTTCCAGATCAACGCGCAGAACTGCGTCCACTGCAAGACGTGCGACATCAAGGATCCGGGGCAGCAGATCGTCTGGACGGCGCCGGAAGGTGGCGGCGGACCCAACTATCCGAACATGTGAGGCAGAGCGCCCGCTCGTGCCTTCATATCCAGGATGCTGACCGAAACCGCCTACGCCAAGATCAACCTCGCGCTGCACGTTCGTCGTCGGCGCGAGGATGGCTACCATGAACTGGAAACGCTGTTCGCGTTCGTGGACGATGGCGACCGCCTGAGTGCCGTGCCGACGTCGCAGGACGCGCTCCACACCTTCGGTGATTTCGCGTCCGGCATCGAGGATCCATTCGGGAACATCGTCGCCAAGGCACTGGCGAGCTTGCCGCATGGTCGCGGCTGGTCGGTGGAATTGCAAAAGCGCCTGCCGGTCGCGGCGGGGCTTGGCGGCGGATCCGCGGACGCGGGCGCAGTGTTCCGTATGGTGGAGCAGTCGCATGGTCTGCCAGATGACTGGCGGGATCGCGCGGCCCGGCTCGGAGCGGATGTGCCGGCCTGCGTGCTTTCGCGCACGTGCCTGGGGACAGGGACCGGCACAGAGCTTCAGGAGATCGACAACGATCTGGCCGGCACGCCCGTGCTGCTGGTCAACCCACGCGTTGCGCTCTCGACCGGGCCGGTCTTCCAAGCCTGGGACGGCGTGGACCGAGGCGGGATGCCGACAGGATCGGTGCGGACAATCGCGATGGCAGGTCGCAACGACCTGGAAGCGCCGGCGATCGGCTCGCGGCCCATCATCGCAGATGTATTGAACGCCTTGCAGTCGCACGATCCCATGCTGGCCCGCATGTCAGGCTCCGGCGCAACGTGTTTCGCGCTCTACGATAGCGTGGAGCAACGCGATGCTGCCGCCCAAGCGCTGGCGGTGGAGCGACCTGAGTGGTGGCAGATGACAGGCGCGCTGCGATGACCATCCCGGCCTCTGCCGAGACCTACCGACTGCTGGGCGAGCCTCACCTTGGCGGCATTCTGATCGTCGGCGATCATGCCTCGAACCGTGTGCCGGACGGCATAGACCTGGGCATTGCGCCGGACCTGCTGACCCAGCACATCGCGATCGACATCGGCGTTGCCGCCGTGGCCGAGCGGATGGTGCGACCCGGGACCGCCGCATTCCTCGCGAACGTCAGCCGCTTGGTCTGCGACTTCAATCGCGACCTGGATGCACCGGGGATACTGCCCGAGATCAGCGATGGCCGCACGATACCGGGTAACAGGCTCTCGCCTGACCAGCGCACGGCGCGGATCGACCGGTACTTCACCCCCTACCACGAAGCGCTGGCGCATCTTTTGGATCACACCGCGCCAGCGCTGATCCTCTCGTTGCACAGCTTCACGCCGCAACTCGCAAGCGATCCGGCGCAATCGCGCCCCTGGCAGGTTGGTGTGCTATACAACCAGGACGATCGTGCCGCTCGCCTGGCCCTGCCTTTGCTGGAAGCTGACGGATTGTGCGTCGGCGACCAGCAGCCCTATTCGGGTCGGGTCCTGAACGCGACGATGAACCGCCATGCCGAGGCGTACGGCCGCCCCTATCTCGGGATCGAAGTGCGTCAGGACCAAATCGCCGATGCAGCGGGCCAGGCGATCTGGGCCGAGCGCCTGGGCCGTATCGCCAGGCAGGTTGTCCTCCAGCTGGCTTGAACCGCATTTTCCGCTTCGACTGCGCGGGCGGGTGGAGTAGGGGCTGAGGCATCCGCGTCACGTGCTTGCCACCGGAGTTGCCCCATGCCCGCCTATCGTTCGAGAACCACCACTCACGGCCGCAACATGGCGGGTGCGCGCGGGCTCTGGCGCGCGACGGGCATGAAGGACAGCGACTTCGGCAAGCCCATCATCGCCGTCGTCAACTCGTTCACCCAGTTCGTGCCGGGGCACGTGCACCTCAAGGACCTGGGCCAGCTGGTCGCGCGCGAGATCGAGGCGGCCGGCGGCGTCGCCAAGGAATTCAACACCATCGCGGTCGATGACGGGATCGCCATGGGCCACGACGGCATGCTGTATTCGCTGCCCAGCCGTGATCTCATCGCCGACAGCGTCGAGTACATGGTCAATGCGCATTGCGCTGACGCGATGGTCTGCATTTCGAACTGCGACAAGATAACCCCGGGCATGCTGATGGCGGCGCTGCGGCTGAACGTCCCGGCGGTGTTCGTGTCCGGAGGGCCGATGGAAGCGGGCAAGGTCGTGCTGAATGGCAAGGAGCGGGCGCTCGACCTGGTCGATGCCATGGTCGCCGCAGCCGACGAGTCCTACTCCGACGAGGACGTGAAGGCGATCGAGCGTTCGGCCTGCCCCACTTGCGGGTCGTGCTCGGGGATGTTCACCGCGAACTCGATGAATTGCCTGACCGAGGCGCTGGGGCTGTCGCTGCCGGGCAACGGCTCGATGCTGGCGACCCACGCCGACCGCGAGAAGCTGTTCCTGGAAGCGGGCCGCGTCGCGGTCGACTTGTGCCACCGCTATTACGAGCAGGACGACACGTCGGTGCTGCCGCGCGAAGTCGCCAGCTTCGGCGCGTTCGAAAATGCCATGAGCCTGGACATTGCGATGGGCGGGTCGACCAATACGGTGCTGCACCTGCTCGCTGCCGCGCATGAGGCGGGCGTGAACTTTACCATGACCGACATCGACCGGCTCAGCCGCCAGGTGCCGTGCTTGTCGAAGGTCGCGCCGGCCAAATCCGACGTGCACATGGAGGACGTCCACCGCGCCGGCGGGATCATGTCGATCCTGGGCGAACTCGACCGCGCAGGCCTGATCAACCGCGACTTGCCGACCGTGCATGCCAAGACCATCGGCGAGGCGCTCGCGCGCTGGGACATCGCCCTGCAGCCTTCGTCCGACGTGCGCGAGTTCTACGCCGCTGCGCCGGGCGGGGTGCCGACGCAGACCGCCTTCAGCCAGTCGCGCCGCTGGGCGGAGCTTGACATCGATCGCGAAAACGGCGTCATTCGCTCGGCTGAGCATGCGTTCAGCCAGGACGGCGGCCTCGCGGTGCTGTCCGGCAACATTGCGCTTGACGGGTGCATCGTGAAAACCGCCGGTGTGGACGAGAAGATCCTCAAGTTCACCGGCCCGGCACGCGTCTACGAGAGCCAGGACGCGGCGGTCGCCGGCATCCTGGGTGGGCAGGTCGTCGCCGGCGACGTGGTGGTGATCCGCTACGAAGGACCGCGCGGCGGACCGGGTATGCAGGAAATGCTCTATCCGACCAGCTATCTGAAATCGAAGGGTCTGGGCGCGGCTTGCGCGCTGATCACCGATGGTCGCTTTTCCGGCGGCACGTCCGGTCTGTCGATCGGCCACGTTTCGCCCGAAGCGGCGGAAGGCGGTACGATCGGTCTGGTCGAAAACGGCGACACCATCGAGATCGACATTCCCAATCGCACGATCCACCTTGCGATCTCCGACGAGGTCATGCGCGAGCGGCGGGCCGAGATGGAAGCGCGAGGGCATGAGGCATGGCATCCGGTCCATCCGCGCCCACGCAAGATCTCGGTGGCGCTGCAGGCCTACGCGGCGATGACCACCAGTGCGGCGCGTGGGGCCGTCCGTGATGTCACTCAACTGAGGCGCGGCTGATGCGCGTCGGTCTTTGCGCTGTCGTGCTGATCGCGCTGGCCGGCTGCTCGTCCGGCAAGACCGAGACGCCGGCCGTAGCGCAAGGGGGCGAGCGGATCGGCTGTGCGCTCGCCGGATCGCAGGAGTTCACTGACACCTGCGCGGTGGATCGCATGGAGACCGACGGCAAGCTGACGCTGATCGTGCGTCATCCCGACGGCGCGTTCCGCCGCTTTGCCGTGGTGAGCGACGGGCGCGGCCTGGTGGTCGCCGATGGTGCCGAGCAGGCCAAGACCGCGATCGAGAACGACAAGCTCGCCGTCACCGTCGGCTCCGATCGGTATCTGTTTCCTGCCAAGATCAAGTCCCCCGCCGCTAATGCCAGACCCTGACGCCCTCCTGACGGTGGCGCAGATGCGCGCTGCCGAGGAGGCCCTGATTGCAAGCGGCAGCAGCGTCGAAGCTTTGATGGAGCTCGCCGGTCGTGGCGCTGCCGAATGGGTGTGGCGGGTCGCCGGACGGCAGCGGGTCACCGTCCTATGCGGTCCCGGGAACAACGGCGGCGACGGCTACGTGATCGCACAAAGCCTTCGCGAGCGGGGCGGAGATGTGGTGGTGATCGCCGCAGGTGAACCGCATGGCGCCGCCGCGATGAGCGCCAGACAGGCGTATACTGGTGAGGTGCTCGGCGCTGGTGCTGATGCCCATGGCGAAGTCTTTGTCGATTGCCTGTTCGGGACCGGCCTCTCGCGCGCTGTCTCGGGCGAGCACGTGGCCTTGCTGGACAAGCTGGCACGCTCCCACCGCCTCAGCATCGCGGTCGATGTACCCAGCGGGGTAGATGCGGACAGCGGCGCCTTGCTCGCGCCCACGCTGCCGTCCTATGATCTGACGATCGCCCTGGGCGCGTGGAAGTTCGCGCATATGCTGATGCCGTCGGCGGCGTTGATGGGTTCGCTGCATCTCGTCGACATCGGCGTCGATGCTCCGGGCGAGGCGGCGCATGTACTGGCCGCGCCGTCGCTCACTGCACCTGCCGCTGACGCGCACAAGTACCGACGCGGGCTTGCGATGGTTGTGGGGGGAGCAATGCCCGGCGCCGCCTCACTGGCAGCCGAGGCCTGCCTGCGCGCCGGAGCCGGCTATGTGCGCCTGAGTGCGCCGCAGCCCGCTCCGGCCAGTCACGCGATCGTGCAGTCGCGCGAGCCCGACTTCGATAAAGCCAAGGCTGTGCTGATCGGACCAGGCCTCGGCCGCGACGATGCGGCGCTAGCGCTGCTCGAAACCGCGTTGCAAGCAGGCGTACCGACCGTTGCCGACGCGGATGCCTTGTGGCTGCTGGCGGAGCGGAAGATGCCCGGTTTAAGGGCCCCAACGATCCTCACCCCGCATGAGGGTGAATTCATCCGCCTGTTTGGCGAGGCGAAGGGCAGCAAGGTGGACCGCGCGCGCACTGCAGCTACCAGCAGCGGCAGCGTGATCGTCTACAAGGGCCCCGACACCGTGATTGCCGCGCCCGATGGCCAAGTCGCGGTGGCGCGGCGTGCGAGCACCTGGTTGTCGACCGCCGGCACCGGCGACGTGCTGGCGGGCCTATGCGCGTCTCGTCTCGCGGTCGGCGGCGATCCGTTCCGTGCCGCTTGCGAAGCGGTGTGGTTACACGCCGAGGCGGCGCGGCTTGCCGGGCCCGCCTTTGCCGCCGACGATCTCGTGCGGTTCATTCCTCAAGCGATGGCGGATCGGCTGTGAGCGACGGCGAAGACATCCTGCGCGTGGGCGCCAAGGGTGACGGCGTGACCGCCAGCGGCAGGCACGTCGCCTTCAGCGCGCCAGGTGACCGCGTGCAGCCGGATGGGACGATCAAGCCGGGGCCTCATCATGCCACGCCGCCGTGCCGCCATTTCGGCACGTGCGGCGGTTGCCAGTTGCAGCATCTCGACGAGGCGACGCTGGCCGATTTCGTCGCGGAGCGGGTGGCCAACGCAGCTAGCGGGCAGGGGCTCAAACCCGGGATCATCGCCGCGCCGCACCTCTCGCCACCAAAGACACGTCGCCGTGCCGCGCTTCATGCCCAACGCATCGGCGGTCGCGTCGTGGTCGGCTTTCGCGAGGCCGGTTCTCACCGCATCGTCGACATGCAGGAGTGCCATGTCCTCGCGCCCGAGCTGTTCGCGCAAGTGGCGCCCTTGCGCAAGATGCTCGCCGCGCAGCCGGGACGGATTGCAGTCGAGGTGGAGCTAGCGACCACGGACCAAGGCGTTGACCTCGGCCTGAAGGGCCTGAAGATCGAAGGCCTCGCCGCCACCGAGGCGATGCTGGACTTTGCCCAGCGGCAAGGCCTCGCCCGCATCACCCTCGATCAGGGCTATGGCCCGGAACCGGTGTGGGAGCCGGAGCCGGTGACCGTGCGCCTGGGCGAGGTCAGCGTGTCGTTCCCGTCCAGCGGCTTCCTGCAGGCGACCCAGGATGGAGAGCGCGCCCTGATCGCCGCGGCGCGCGAGTGGTTGGCGGAATCGGCCACCGTCGCTGATCTGTTCTCAGGGCTGGGCACTTTCGCCTTCGCGCTTGCTGGGCCGGGCACCAAGGTGCTCGCCGCCGAGTCCGCGCGCGAGACCCACTTCGCGTGCAAGGCGGCGGCGGGGCGGGCGCAAGTGCCGGTTCATGCGCTATATCGCGATCTGTTCCGCAATCCGATGCAGCCCGACGAACTCAACCGCTTCGCCGCGATCCTGATCGATCCGCCTCGCGCCGGCGCGCGAGAGCAGGTGGCGCATATCGCGCAAAGCACGGTCGAGCGCGTGGTCTACATCTCGTGCAATCCATCGAGCTGGGCTCGTGATGCCGCGATGCTGGTGGCGGGCGGCTATCGCCTCGCGGAGTTGCGGCCTGTGGGCCAGTTCCGCTGGTCGACCCACGTCGAGCTGGCAAGCCTGTTCCTACGCCTCTGAGCCCTAGCCGCCGGCGCGGTCCATCATGTCCATGAAGTTGCGCGCCGCTTCGCGGTCCTCGGCGTTCTCGAACGTGGCATCCAAGTCGGGCGCGCTGCCGAGCAGGTACATCAGCGTCCACAGCGCGAACCGACGGCCGCTATCCGTCTCCATGCCGATGTCGACCGCCATGCGCTCGATCCCTGCAGCCAGCGCTGGCGGTGCAATCGCATCGAGGTCGCCGGTGCCGAAGTAGCGGCGAAGCTGATCGTCGAAGTCCATCAATCGTCTCCCAACAGAACGTGCGCGAAGGCTGCGGGATCGGTGTTGCCGCCCGAAAGGATGACGGCGGTCCGCTCGGCCGGCGCGACTTTACCGGCCAGCACCGCCGCGAGCGCAGCCGCGCCGCCCGGCTCTACGACCAGCCGCAGCCGAGAGAACGCCACCCGCTGTGCCGCGCGGACCTCAGCCGGCGTGACCGTAGCGGCCTCCGTGACCCTTCCCAGAAGCACGCCTAGATTGAGCGCATGGGTGGATGGCGGCTGCAGCGAGTCACAGGGGGTCGCTGGCGGGTTCGAGCCAACGGGCACCACTCGCCCCGCCGCCAGGCTCAGGCCCACCGTGTCCCAGCCTTCCGGCTCCACCGGCACGACGGCCGCGTCTGGACAGGCGAGCGCGAGGCCAGCGGTCAGCCCGCCCCCTCCGCATGGGATGATCAGCAGTTGGGGCCCGCCGCCGGACAGCGCCTCCATCTGTTCGGCGATCTCGATGCCGGTACTTCCCTGGCCCTCGATGACCCAGGGATCGGCAAAGGCATGTGCCAACGTGGCGCCGCTCTCCGCCACCAACCGGCCGGCCACCATGTCGCGATCCTCACCGCCGGGCCGATCGTAGAGCACGACCTCGGCGCCCAGCGCCCGCGTTGCGTCCAGCTTCACGTGCGGTGCATCGACCGGCATGACAATGGTCGCGGCAATGCCTAGCCGCCGTGCCGCCCAGGCGACGCCTTGCGCATGGTTGCCGCTCGACACGCCGATCACCCCGCGCCGGCGCTCCGCTTCGCTCAGGTCGGTCAGCCGGTGCCAGGCACCGCGGATCTTGAACGCGCCCACCGGCTGCAGACACTCGGCCTTGCACCAGATCGTCCGGCCGTCGATCTCCAGAGGCAGCAGCGGCGTGGGCGGCAGCAGTGCGGCGATCTTCTGCGCGGCGCGCTGGACGCCGGCATGATCGGGAAGGCGGTGGGTAGGCGTCGTCATGGTTGAGAGCGATAGGGCATGCCGCGTGTCGCGTCACCTCGTCGTAGCGACCCGGCTGCTGTTGTCTTGTCACATGCGCGGCCTATATGCGGGCGTTCCGATAGCACCCCGGAAGGGGTGCCGGCGAAGGAGATGGCGTAGTGAGCAAGGTTCTGGTGATCGGCGCGGGCGGTGTCGGCTCGGTCGCGGTGCACAAGATGGCGATGAACCCCGACATCTTCAGCGACATCCATCTCGCCAGTCGCACCGTCTCCAAGTGCGAGGCGATCGCACAGTCGGTCAAGGAGCGCACTGGCGTCGACATTGCGACCTATGCGATCGACGCGGACGATGTCGCCGCCACCTCGGCGCTGATCGAGCGGCTCGGACCCAAGCTCGTCGTCAACCTGGCGCTGCCGTACCAGGATCTCGCGATCATGGACGCGTGTCTGGCCACCGGCACCCACTACCTCGACACCGCCAACTACGAGCCGCGCGACCAGGCCAAGTTCGAGTATCACTGGCAGTGGGCCTATCAGGACAAGTTCCGCGACGCCGGGCTGATGGCGGTGCTCGGCTCCGGCTTCGATCCGGGCGTCACCAGCGTGTTCGCGATGTGGCTCAAGAAGCACAAGCTCAAGACCATCCGCCTGCTCGACATCCTAGACTGCAACGGCGGCGATCACGGCCAGGCCTTTGCCACCAACTTCAACCCCGAGATCAACATCCGCGAAGTCACCGCTCCGGCGCGTCACTGGGAGAATGGCGAGTTCGTCGAGACCCCGGCCATGGGCGTGAAGCAGCAGTTCGACTTCGAGGGTGTCGGCCCCAAGACCATGTACATGATGTACCACGAAGAGCTGGAAAGCCTCGCCAAGTTCGTCCCTGAACTGGAGCGCGCGCGGTTCTGGATGACCTTTGGCGATGCCTATATTCAGCACCTGACGGTGCTGCAGAACGTCGGCATGACCCGCATCGATCCGGTCACCTACAACGGTGTCGAGATCATCCCGCTGCAGTTCCTCAAGGCCGTGCTTCCCGAGCCCGCGTCGCTCGGTCCCACGACCAAGGGCAAGACCAACATCGGCGATATCGCCACCGGCGAGGCGCTCGACGGTTCGGGCGAGAAGACGTTCTACATCAAGAATATCTGCGACCATGAAGACGCCTATGCCGAGACGGGCAACCAGGCCGTCAGCTACACCACCGGCGTACCGGCGATGATCGGCGCGGCGATGATGCTGACTGGCCAGTGGGCCGGTGAGGGCGTGTTCAACATCGAGCAGCTCGATGCCGATCCGTTCATGGACATGCTGAACACCCAGGGCCTGCCCTGGACTGTCGAGGAACTCGATGGACCGCTGACGTTCTGATGCGGCGGCTCGTCACAGTCCTGCTCGGCGGCCTCGCGCTGGCGGGGTGCTCGCCGGCCCAGGCTCCCGCTCCGCAAGCCGGCGGGCAGTCCTTCCCGCGTGAACTGAGTGCGGGCGATCGTGCCGCCTGCACCGCCTCGGGGGGGCGCGTGGAGCGGCGTGGCCGCATCGGCGCGGAGCTGTGCGTCAGGCCGCTTGCCGATGCGGGTAAGGCTTGCACCGACACGGCGCAATGCCAGGGCAAGTGCGTCGCCACCGGCAACGCGGATGCCGCACCCACGGCGGGGCAGTGCCAGGCCGACGATCGCCTGTTCGGCTGCTATGCCGAGATCAAGGGCGGCAAGGCCGCTTACACCATCTGCGTCGACTGACGCGCGTGCGGGCCGCCCGTCCCTTGCGGCTGACATAGGACCGATTAGCATGGAAACCAGAGCCGGCGATCCGGGCGCCTTTGCCCAGTTCGACTTGTCCCGCGTCGACAGTCCCGCCTTTGTCGTGGATGCCGCGCGACTGCGGGCGAACCTTCGCGTGTTGCAGGACATTGGCGAGCGTTCCGGCGCTAAGGTGCTGGCGGCGCTAAAGGCCTTCTCGATGTGGTCTACCGCGCCGATCGTCGGCGAGTACCTCGATGGCGTCTGTACGTCTGGCCTGTGGGAAGCGCGGCTCGCGTCCGAGTTCTACGACGGCGAGATCACCACGTATTGCGCGGCCTACAAGCCCGAGGATCTGCCGGAGATCCTGCGCTTGTCCGACCACGTGATCTTCAACTCGCCGGGGCAGATCGAGCGGCTGTGGCCGATCATCGAGAACGCGCGCGCTTCCGGTGAGGCGTTCGACATCGGCTTGCGGATCAATCCCTTGCATGCCGAAGGCGAAGTGCCACGTTACGATCCGTGCGCCCCCCACTCGCGCTTGGGCTTTCCCATCGACCAGCTGACCGAGGACCACATCGGCCTCGTCGACGGCCTGCACATGCACACCTTGTGTGAGCAGGACTTCGCCCCCTTGGCCAGGACTTGGGACAAGGCGTTCGACTATCTCGAGCCCTGGTTCGGTGAGTTCAAGTGGCTCAACCTGGGGGGTGGGCACCACGTCACCCGCGCCGACTACCAGCGTGAGGAGCTGATCGAGTTCCTGGCCGACGTCGCCGACGATACCGGAGCCCAGGTCTACATCGAACCGGGCGAGGCGGTGGCGCTCGACGCCGGGATCTTGGTCGGTACGATCCTCGACACCGGTTGGAACGGCATGCCGGTGGCGATCACCGACATCTCCGCGACGTGCCACATGCCCGACGTGATCGAGGCGCCGTATCGCCCGGCGATGCTCGGCGAAGTGGGGCCTCCGGCCGACGACATCATCGGCGAGGGGGACGGGCGCGTGCGCCTGGGCGGACCGTCGTGCCTCGCGGGCGACGTGATCGGCGACTATGTCCTGCCGCTGCCGGCGGAACCCGGCGCACGCTTCGCCTTCCTGGACCAGGCGCATTACTCGATGGTGAAGACCACGACCTTCAACGGTGTGCCGCTGCCCTCGATCTGGCTCTGGGACTCAGAGAGCGACGCGCTCGAATGCGTGCGCCGCTTCGCCTATGAAGACTTCCGTGATCGTTTGAGCTGAGAGTGCAGCGCGCCCGCTGGGGGCCGCAGCAAACCGTCTGGCTTGATCCAGGACCCACTCAGCTTCCGATGCGTGCTTGGGGGGCAGCCTAGCGGCCCGGCGCGCGTATCTTCGCCGTACGGAAGCGACGAGAGCACCAGAAATGACCCCAGGCTTTTCTGCCGTTTTACGTCGAGCAGCTCGTGTACAAACGCGTTGCATGAAGCTTTTGTGACGCCACAAGTTTTTCGCTTGCGATTCACCGGTACACACCTATATCCGCCCTCCGCTGCCCCATGGGACCTTCCAAACCGCAAGGCAGCTTCTGTCTAACACATCCGTTGGGGGTCCCTTGAGTTGCACCACAATCTTGACGCATCGGCTGTAGTTCGCGCTCTTTCGCCTGACGAACCCGTAATCCTCAATCGTCCGCATGCCGCGGCGCGTGCCGCGCGTTTCTTCGCCACGAAGTTCCCGGGCAAGTCGCTTTACGCGGTAAAGGCCAATCCTTCGGCCGATCTCATCGCCATCCTTTGGGATGAGGGTATCACGCATTACGACGTGGCCTCGATCGCCGAGGTTCGCCTCGTTCGCGGCGTTCTGCCCACCGCGACGCTGTGTTTCATGCACCCGGTCAAGACCGCTAGCGCCATTCGCGAGGCTTACTTCACCCACGGCGTGCGGACGTTCAGCCTGGACACTCGCGAGGAGCTGGAGAAGATCGTCGCGGCGACGGTGGATGTCGATGGCAACCCGGCATCCGACTTGCGCCTCTGTGTGCGCCTGCGCGTCTCATCCGAGTATTCGGAACTGAGCCTGGCCTCCAAGTTCGGCATCGATCTCGCTGACGCTGGGCCTCTGCTGCAGGAGACCCGCCAGGTCGCCGACTGGCTCGGTGTGTGCTTCCACGTCGGCAGCCAGGCCATGACCCCTTTCGCCTATGTCCAGGCGCTGGAGCGAGTTCGTGCGGCGATCGCCGATGCCGGTGTCGTCATCGACATGATCGACGTCGGTGGTGGTTTTCCATCGGTCTATCCGGGCATGGAGCCACCACCGCTCGAAGACTACTTTGCGATCATCCACCGCCACTTCGAAGCTCTGCCGATCGCCTACAACGCCGAACTGTGGTGCGAGCCCGGCCGGGCGCTCTCGGCCGAGTACAACTCGCTGATCGTCAAGGTCGAGAAGCGCCGGGGCAAGGAGCTGTTCATCAACGACGGCGCCTATGGCGCGCTCTACGACGCGGCACACGTCGCTTGGCGCTTCCCCGTCAAGTGCATTGCCGCTGCTGATGGTGAGCGTTCCGACGTGCTCGAGGACTTTGCGTTCTATGGCCCGACCTGCGACGACGCCGACTTCATGGAAGGTCCGTTTCAGTTGCCGGCCGACATCAAGGCCGGTGACTACATCGAGATCGGCATGCTCGGCGCGTACGGGGCGGCGATGCGGACCGCGTTCAATGGCTTCGGTCAGGGCGATGTTGTGTCCGTGACCGACGAGCCGATGGCGAGCCTCTACACCGGCGAGCGCAAGGATCCGCGCGTTTCGGACAACGTTGTCTCGCTTCGCTAAACGCCTACATTTGGTCCATGCAACACCTCTCGGGGCACAAGCCTCGGAAGGTGTTGTTGTGCCCCGCATCCTCCAAAAGGCGCCGGGATCGCGATGTCATATCAACGACATCACCGCGATTGTCGTTGCTTCGATGGCTCAAAGCCTTAGCGTCGAGCCAGCACGTTAGTCACGTGCGGGAGAGACGTTGATGAGGAATGCCGTACCTGTTCTGGGCATCTGTGCAGCGCTCGTCTGTAGCCCAGTGCATGCCGACACATCGCGTGACATGCTCGTCAGCGCGGCCTTCGGCACGCGGGACAAGGCGACGGCGCTCACACGAGTCAGGCAGTCCATGGCAGCGGCCGATGCCGCCCTTGCGAAAAATCCAGGTGACGAGAATGCGCGGCTCCAACGGGCATTGGCGATCGGCTATCGCGGCAAGCTCGTTCGTAGCCGAGCCGACGTGTTGGCAGCCCGACGCGAGTTCGAGGCGATTGTGGCGGCCAATCCGCGAAACTCCGAAGCACAAATGGCGCTCGGCGCCTGGCACTTGGCCGCAATCATCGAGTTCGGCCCATTGATGGCTCGCACCGTTCTGGGCGCGCGCGCAGCGGCCGGCAATCAGGCGCTGGACCGTGCCCTTGCCCTAGGGCGAGACCGCGCGGGAATCCCTGCCTTGGCCAGCCTCCAGCGCATACAGATCAACCCCTCTGACGTGCTGGCCGCCCGGCGTCTGGCGGAGGTCGCGATCAAGGCCGATGCCAGCACGTCGTTCGATCGCCTCATGCAGAAGCAAGTCGCGATCTTGCTCCCGATCCTGCGCGAAGGCAACGGCAAGGCGGCAGCCGCTGCTGCAAAGCTGCTCATGCCGTTTGGCCGCGTCACCAACTAATCAGGATCGCCAAGTGTGACGAAAAAGGGGCCCGGGTTTGCACCAGGGCCCCATATCGATCAGGCTTTAGCCGTGTGGATCAACGCTGACCCAGCGGCACGTAGTCCCGCTGCGTCGGACCCGTGTAAAGCTGACGCGGACGGCCAATCTTCTGGCCTGGATCGCTGATCATCTCGTTCCATTGGGCGACCCAGCCGACCGTGCGAGCGAGTGCGAACAGAACGGTAAACATCGTCGTCGGGAAGCCGATCGCCGAGAGGATGATGCCCGAGTAGAAGTCCACGTTCGGGAACAGCTTCTTCTCGATGAAGTACGGATCGTTGAGCGCCAGTTCCTCGAGACGCAGCGCAGTTTCGAACAGCGGATCGTCGACCTTCAGCGCGTCGAACACTTCGCGCACGGTCGACTGCATCACCGTCGCGCGCGGGTCGTAGTTCTTGTAGACGCGGTGGCCGAAGCCCATCAGGCGGAAAGGGTCATTCTTGTCCTTGGCGCGCTCGATGTAATGCGGGATCTTGTCGGGCGTGCCGATCTCCTTGAGCATGTTGAGCGCCGCCTCGTTGGCGCCGCCATGCGCGGGGCCCCACAAGCAGGCGATGCCGGCCGCGATGCACGCGAAGGGGTTCGCGCCCGACGAACCGGCAAGGCGCACGGTCGAAGTCGAGGCGTTCTGCTCGTGATCGGCGTGGAGGATGAAGATCCGATCCATCGCCCGCTCGACTTCGGGGATCACCTCGTATTCTTCCGCCGGCACGCCGAAGGTCATGCGCAGGAAGTTGCCGGTGTAGCTCAGGTTGTTGTCGGGGTAGAGGAACGGCTGCCCCACCGAGTACTTGTACGCCATCGCCGCAATCGTCGGCATCTTGGCGATCAGGCGGTGCGAGCTGATCTTCCGATGCTCGGGGTCGGCTATGTCGGTGCTGTCGTGATAGAAGGCCGAAAGGGCGCCGACCACGCCGCACATGATCGCCATCGGGTGCGCATCACGGCGGAAGCCGCGATAGAACGTCGCCAGTTGCTCGTGCAGCATGGTGTGACGGGTGATGGTGCTGGAGAACTCGTCCAGTTCGGTGCCGCTCGGCAGTTCGCCGTTCAGCAGCAGATAGCAAACTTCCATGAAGCTGGACTGTTCGGCCAGTTGGCCGATCGGATAGCCACGGTGCAGGAGGACGCCTTCGTCGCCGTCGATGTAGGTCAGCGCGGACTCGCAAGCAGCGGTCGACGTAAAGCCGGGATCGAAGGTAAACTGCCCCGTCTGCGCATAGAGCTTGCGGATGTCGATGACATCCGGGCCGACGCTGCCTTGCAAGATCGGGTACCCGAAATCCTTGCCTGCGGTGGTGAGTTTTGCCTGGTTAGCCAAGTGTCTGTACTCCTTAGACTTGCGACGCAGCCGTGGCGGTCGCCTGCGCGAAGATCCGCGCAAGGCTCTCGTCCCGACCGAGCAGAACCAAAACGTCAAAAATTCCAGGTGAGGTCGTCTGTCCCGTCAACGCGGCGCGCAGGGGCTGCGCGAGCTTGCCAAGCCCGAGGCCTAGCTCCTCGGCTAAGGCCTTGAGGGTTTCTTCCACTGCCGCGAGCGTCCATTCGGGCGTGCTCGCAAGCCGTTCGTGGATGGTCGCGAGGCGGCCCCGCGCATCGTCCGTCAACAACGCCGCCGCCTTGTCCGTCATCGCCAGCGGGCGGCACGCGAACAGGAAGGCGGCGCTTTCCGCTAGTTCGTTCACGTCCTTGGCGCGGACCTTGAGCACCGGCATCGCCCGCGCGAGCAGCTCGAGATCGGCTCCTTCGCCGAAATGCGCCCCGACCATCTGCGACAATCGGCCATCGTCCGCCTCGCGCAGGTAATGGCCATTGAGGTTCTGCAGCTTGGCCAGATCGAAGCGCGATGGTGCCTTGCCGACATCCGGCATGTCGAACCAGGCGATCGCCTGTTCGCGGCTGATGATCTCGTCATCGCCATGCCCCCAACCCAGGCGCAGCAGGTAGTTGAACAGCGCTTCGGGAAGGATGCCAAGTTCGTCCCGGTAGACGTCGACGCCTAGCGCTCCGTGCCGCTTGGACAACTTCGCGCCATCGGAGCCGTGGATCAGCGGAACATGCCCATAGACCGGGCGCTCCCAGCCTTCGATCGCCGCCATGGCATCAATGATGGCCAGTTGGCGGAACGCATTGTTGAGGTGGTCGTCGCCGCGCAGCACGTGGGTAACGCCCATGTCGTGATCGTCCACGACGACCGCCAGCATGTACGTGGGCGTCCCGTCAGAGCGGAGCAGAACGAAATCGTCGATCTCTTCGTTGCGGACGGTGACACGGCCCTGGACGAGATCGTCGATCACCGTTTCGCCATCGCGCGGGGCCTTGATCCGGATCACGAATGGAGCATCGCTGGGTTGGTCCGCCGCAGCGGCATCGCGCCAGGGACTTTCCAGGCGGAACGGCCGCCGCTCTTCCTGCGCCTGCGCGCGGCGAGCCGCCAGTTCCTCCTGCGTCATGTAGCAGCGATAGGCATTTCCGCTCTCGACCAGAGCCTGTGCAACGGCGGCGTGGCGGCTGGAGCGGGCGAACTGGAAAACCGGCTCCTCGTCGCCACTCAAACCAAGCCAGTTCAGCCCATCGAAGATCGCGTCGATAGCCGGCTCGGTCGAGCGTACGCGATCGGTGTCCTCAACCCGCAGCAGGTAGGTGCCGCCATGATGGCGAGCATAGAGCCAGTTGAACAGCGCCGTGCGGGCGCCGCCGATGTGGAGGTAGCCGGTGGGGGACGGAGCAAAACGCGTGACGACGGGATTGTTCATGTCGCGGGTGATCGTATTCATGGGCAGTTCGGCTCACTGTCGCCGGCGGTGTAGCACGGATCG
>Ga0163161_10001433_pt1 | contig 17599 bp, 19 predicted proteins | sample S45metaG_FD_129847 | JGI IMG/M metagenome (GOLD analysis project Ga0163161, IMG submission 129847) | Switchgrass rhizosphere microbial communities from Kellogg Biological Station, Michigan, USA - S4-5 metaG | ecosystem: Host-associated > Plants > Roots > Rhizosphere > Soil | place: USA... | reverse complement strand
TTCTGGTGGCCGATGAGCATCACCTTGAAGTCGCCGAATGACAAGAATTCCCATCCCGGCGCGGTAAAGTCGCGCTCGAACCCGAGCTTATCAATGTAATATGCGGCCTCGACGGCGAGGTCCTGGACGGCGAGGACGTGGCGTGTGCGGACAACTTTGCGGTCAGGCATTTTCGGCCTCCTCTAATCGCGCCTTCACCTCGGCGACGAATTTGTGTGTATCGGGATCGTCGGACCTTGCGGCAGCCGCATTCGCCCGCTCGAACCAATTCCGCGCCTCGGTGAGATCGCCTCGATCGATCGCAAAGTTCGCCAGGTGCAGCTTCCCCTCGACAATGCCGTCGGCGATGCCAACCTTCTCGTATCGATCCATGGCTTCCCGCCACAACACCTCGGACTCAGGTTTCTTGCCAAGCCTGTTCTTGATCGCCGCCGGATAACGAACGGCATTGGCATAGTCGAGCGTCTCGTCCGTCTCGTGCTCGCGATAGAGCGCGAGGGCCTCGTCGTAATATTTCTCAGCCTCCTCGAGGCGGCCGGCGTTCTCGGAGGCAATGCCGAGATGCCTGATGGCATGGGCGCGTTTTAGCGGATCGTTGAATTTGTCGACGAGTGTCACGGAACGATTACAAATAGCTCAATAACCAATGCTTTTTCCTAAGCTTGTAATTGCCATACCACAGACACAGCGGATAAATGATCACGAGCCCGGCGATCCACGCGAAGTAGACGACCGGAAGCGAAAAACCGTTATCCGGCGGCAACTCCATTTGGGGGTTGAACGGTGCAAAGAAATAGCTGATGTCCTTTCCGGCGATCAGGCTCAAGCCGATCCCAAAAAGATGCGCCGAGATCCATTGAAGCAGGTAGAAGAAAAGCGGAACGCGTCCAAAAACGATCGGTATCCTTTGCCAAAACGTCTGCCCGCCGATTCCGTCGGCAAGCGCGAGGACGATCAGCGCGGGCCCCAACGTCATTAACAGAAAGAGTAATGACGGCGGATATTTATTTGTGTTCAAGAACGCGACGATGGTGAATGCCGGCTCCGATAACGCCGGCGTCTGCATTTTGAAGTCGGGACCCAACTCGCCGGCCTCGGCCTTGACCTTTATTCTTTCAACAAACTCGGCCCGAGTCGTCCACAGATCTCGATCGCCATACAAATTCGACGCCCGAAGTCCTACAAAAAAGACCGTCGCAACAATGCCCGTCGCGAGCAGCCACTTTCGGCGACGCTCACCATCCCAGCTATAGACGGCACCGAGCGCGTAACCAGCCGCCATCACGCCGACCCACGGGATCAGCGGATAAGCCATGAATATGATCGACTGGCCGGCAACAGGGATGAGGCCTTGCTGGTGAAGGACCAGCCAAAGCGCCTGCAGAACATTCGGTGAACCGCCGAATGCGATCTCCGCCGGCAAGTCAAGGCGCTTATCGGCAATATTGTGCAGCACGATCATGGCGAGCCCCAGCAGGCCGACAACCCTAGCGGGCAGGTAGATCAGCGCCGCCATAACGATCATCGAAGCTCCGATCACCCATATCACCTGTGCCATACCGAAGAACGAAGAGTAGTCGACATTGAACGTAACAAGAAAGCGGATGACGGTGAACTCGAGGATGATCAGCCAGATTCCGCGCGTAAACAGAAACCAGGAGAGCTCCTTGTTCGATTTCCCGTTCATCTTCTGAAGATAAATACTCACGCCGGAGAGGAAAACGAACGTCGGTGCGCAGAAGTGAGTGATCCAGCGCGTAAAGAAAAGCGGCACCGTCGTCGTCATGGGATCCGTCGGATCCGACATCGGTCCGCCGTGATGAACAAAGTCACGCGTGTGATCGAGCAGCATGATCATCATCACGATCCCGCGAAGGAAGTCGACCGAGTAAATGCGCTGTTTTATGGCTTCGCTTGTCATTGGGTTCTTAGCCGAGTTCCTTGCGGTTCATTGCTTCTGTTCAATGGGACTCTGAAAGCAAACGTTGTAGCCGTCCGGGTCGTTCACGTAGAGCTGCCGCATTCCGTACGGCGCGTCCTTTGGCGGCTCGAGATCATATTCCTTCGACCGCAGATATTCGTACACGGCGTCAGGATCGGCTCCAAAATACAGGCACGTATCGTGATGCCATTTTTGACGCTCGGGCGGCGGGCGATCGGGAACGTGGCCGGGCTCGTACTGATCGTTGAGCATCAGGTCGACCCCATTCAGCCGGATCCACACCCAGCTCGAATCGTCGCCATTACCGGAATCGGTAACCACCTCAAAGCCAAGTATGTCGCGATAGAATGCCAGCGATCTCGGCATAGTGAATACCGAGATCAGCGGCGTCATTCCCCGGACCTCGATGGCATTACGCATTTCCAAATCTTTGGGCGGCCCGTTCCTTGGCACGCCGGGCCTCGACCTCGCGATCACGCGAGGGTGCCACCGTGACAAGCGTGTTCAGCATTTCCTGCGCCGCCGCGGCGACGCGCTCGACCGCGAGATAGAACGCCTCTTCGTTCGCCTTCGACGGCTTGTTCATACCCGAAAGTTTCCTGACGAACTGTATCGACGACGCCTGCACTTCATCGGTGTTCGCCGGCGGATCGAAATTGAAAAGTGTTTTGATATTTCTGCACATACTGACCTCTCTTTTGCGTCCTTTGCGAGCTTTGCGTGCGATGCGTTTTTTCACGCAAAGACGCCAAGAACGCAAAGGAATACAAATGATTTGGAAGTCTATCTTACAACGAATCTGCCCAAACCCTGACAACTCGTGCCATCTCGACAAAAACATCCTCATCCGACACCCGAGTTTTCTTGAGCACTTTGTAGCTGTGATTCGCCGTATCGATCAAATGCAGCGTTGCTTGCTTGCCGAGTTTCTTTACAACCGGCCGCCAAAGGTCGAGCGCCGCAAATTCGTCGCGCGAGCCCGAGAGAAAAAGCATCGGAATCTTGATATTCGACAAGTGGTCGGCACGCTGAGTCTCTCGCCGCCCCGGCGCGTGAAGCGGGAATGAAAAAAGGACAAGCCCCTTCACATTCTCAAGCGCCTCCTCCGACTGCGCCGTCGTCGTCATCCTCCCGCCAAACGAATGCCCGCCCGCTAATAACGTCAGACCAGGTGCCGCCTTATGTGCCGCCCGCACCGCATTTCTTATCGTCTCGACACAGGTCCGAGTCGAGTTCCGCGCCGTTCCGTTCTCTGAATAAGGAAAGTTGTACCGAAACGTCGCGACATTTCGTTCTGCGAGCCGCTCCGCGATCGTCTGCAAAGTCGCATGCCGCATACTCGTCGACGCCCCATGCCCAAGCACCAGCAAATGCGTCGCACCATCTGGGCGCATCACGATCGCAGATACACTTCCCTTATCAGGCGTTGCGATGAAATGGATCTCGTCAATTCTCATTTGTGTTCATCAATGTCTAGCGCGTCGATCTCATCGTTTGAGTTCACGATCACTGTACAGACGAAACTCTTTGTTACGTCACTAAGTAGATATCGGTATTTTCTCATTCCTCCATCGTCATGCCGATCCAAAAGGTCACTTGTGAAGATGACCGCAACCGGAATGCTTAGCGAGCGGAGCGTTTGCTCTAAATGCTTGATCTTCTGAGGAAAGATGTCTGCTCGGCCTGCAGCGGAAAATGATTCCTGACTTGCCTTTGACGTAGATATTTGAAGTAGCGTGTTCCTTACTAGCCGTGTTGTCTTTGGGTCAGTATCGTCGATCGTCGGAAGGACTCGACGTTTCAGTTGCGGGTAGAAGAATGATGCCAGATCGCCGGCCAGTTTGAAATCACGGGTATCCCATAAATTTGCGAAGAATATTATCGTGAGTTTATCGTCTGGAAATCGGCCGATGAAGGACTTAAATCCCTGCCACGCCCCGCCATGAAAGACGAATCGAGTACCGCCCACTTTCTCGACGTGCCATCCAAATCCGTACGGATGCTCGGCACCGTCACGCAATTTCACAGCCGAAAAGGTCTCACGCAACGTCGACTGCTTCAAGGGAAAATCGGTGTATAGGGCCGCGTCCCATTTTACGAGATCGTCCACGGTCAAATAGAGCGAACCATCCGCCGTCGTGTTATTCGATGGCGAAACCCACTCCTGATTCTTAAGCTCCCCGCCCACCAAACGGTAACCGGCAGCCCGGTTTGGGATGATGTCCGTTTCTGAAATAATACGTGCGGTCCGCATGTTCAGCGGGCCAAAGATCCGCTCCTCCAGAAAGTCGCCATAAAACTTACCGGTGAGCTTGTGGATCAGGATCCCGAGCGTGACATAGGCGGTATTGCTGTAGTTCCAGTCCGAACCCGGAGTGAAGCCGAGCGGTGCCTTTTTTGCGAATTCGAAAAACTGCTCTTCTGAATAATCCGCGCGAAGGTCGACCTCGTCGCCAAAACTGCCCATCCCTGATGTGCCGGTGAGAAGATGCCGGATCGTAACGTTTTCCCAAGCCGGAGGAGTGTTTGGGAGGAATTTCGAGAGCCTGTCATCCAGTGACATGTTACCGTCTTGAACCAGCAGCATTATCGCCGCTGCGGTGAATTGTTTACCTATAGAACCGGATTGGAATACGGTGGCGGGCCCGACCGGCACTTTATGTTCGACGTTCGCAAAGCCGTAATTCTTTCTGAACAGGACCCGCCTGTCGTGGATCACCGCAACAGACATTCCGGGAATTTTTTGCCGGCGCATCTCGGATCTCACGTACATATCGATTCGTTTCGCGATCGTTGGCTGGGCGGCAAACGTCACCGTGGAGACGAGGCACGCGGCTACGCCGACAATGATTCGAAAGGATCGCCTTGTCATTCGTCGGTTCTGAAATTCTTCGTCAATCTCTGCCAAACCTCGGAATACTCATGCTGCAACTCGGCGCAGTCCATGGCGAATTTTGTGGGGCGGATGATGTAGCGTGACTCGAACATAAATGCGAGCGTGCCCTCGAGCTTTTGCGGCTTGAGGTGTGCGTTCGAAGCTTTTTCGAACGCGTCGAGATCCGGCCCGTGGGCGGACATCTGGTTGTGGAGCGAGCCGCCGCCGGGGACAAAGCCTTCTTCCTTGGCGTCGTACTGGCCGTAGATGAGGCCCATGTATTCGCTCATCGTGTTGCGGTGATACCACGGCGGGCGGAACGTGTCCTCGGCGACCAGCCAGCGGTCGGGAAAGATGACGAAATCGCAATTCGCAACGCCCGCCTCGCCCGACGGCGAGGTCAGCACGGTAAAGATCGACGGGTCGGGATGATCGAACGAGATCGAGCCGATCGTATTAAATCGCTTGAGGTCGTATCTATAAGGCGCATAGTTGCCGTGCCAGGCGACGACGTCGAGCGGCGAATGATCGGTCTCGCACGCCCACAGATTACCGCCAAATTTTGCCACGATCTCGCACCTGGCATCGCGGTCCTCGAACCATGCGACCGGCGTCTCAAAATCGCGCGGATTTGCCAATCCGTTCGCACCGATCGGCCCCAGATCGGGCAGGCGGAACGTCGCGCCGTAGTTCTCACAGATGTAACCGCGGCAATTTTTATCAGCCGGCGCCGGCTCGACGCGGAACTTCAGCCCGCGGGGAATCACGACGACCGATCCCGGCCCTACTTGTATCGCGCCCAACTCAGTCAACAGCCCAAGCCGTCCCATTTCGGGCACGATCAGCATCTCGCCATCGGCGTTGTAAAAATACCGGTCGCCCATGCCGGTATTGCAGCGATAAATGTGAATGCCGATCCCGAACTGCGAAAAGCTGTCGCCGTTCCCCCCAATAGTCGTAATGCCGTCGACGAAATCGGTTGGCGCTTCAGGCACCGGCAGCGGGTCCCACCTCAATTGGTTGGGCGTCGTGACTATCTCGTCAAAAGGCGTCGAACGAAACCCTCTGTGTTTCATCTGCTTGAAAGGCTTGTGCAGGACGCTCGGCCTGATGCGATAGGTCCACGTTCGCTTGTTATGAACACGCGGAACCGTAAACGCAGTGCCCGAAAACTGCTCGGCGTAAAGCCCAAGCGGAGCCTTCTGCGGCGAGTTGCGGCCCACGGGCAACGCACCCGCGGCAGCCTCGGTCGCAAATTCGTTGCCAAAACCTGTCTGGTATTCGAGCTTCATTCTATTTGTGATTTGCACGCATATTCTACATAATTAGTCCTTTATTTTCGAGTGATTTAGCACGATGACCGAGCTGGAAAAGATCTGCCGTGACCACCCCGAGGTTGCCAGGCGGCTGGCGGCCGAGCTGGAGAGAATGGCCAGTGAAGGGCCCGGTGCCGCCGCGGCGAAGGGCGAGGGCAGCGCCGGTGTCGAACTGTCGCTCGTTTTTCCGATCTTTAACGAAGAAGAGAATATCCCCGAGCTTTACCGCCGCATCGCGGCCGTGCTCGACGAGAACAAGATCAAATCGGCCGAGGTACTTTTTGTCAACGACGGCAGCAGCGACCGCAGTGAAGAGCTGATCCGCGATCTGAAAAAACAGGACGCACGAGTAAAGCTCATCAATTTTTCACGCAACTTCGGCCATCAAGCGGCGATCACGGCCGGCATCGACTACAGCCGCGGCGACGCGACCATCCTGATGGACGCCGACCTTCAGGACCCGCCCCAGGTCATTGGCGAGATGCTCCAGAAATGGCGGGCGGGCGGCGAGATCGTGTATGCAGTTCGCCGCAAACGCGACGACGACACCTTTACAAAACGGCTGTTTGCCAGGACGTTCTATCGGTTGCTGCAATACGTTTCGAGCATCGATATCCCGCTCGATGCGGGCGATTTTTGCCTGCTCGACCGCAAAGTGGTCCGGCACCTGAAGGCGCTGCCCGAAAAAAACCGTTTCTTACGCGGATTGCGAAGCTGGATCGGCTTCAAACACGTCGCCGTCGAATTCGATCGTCCCGCACGGTTCGCCGGCGAGGCAAAATACACGTTCAAACAATCCTTGCGGCTCGCGATCAACGGCATTGTCGGCTTTTCAAGCTTCCCGCTGCGCATCGCTGCGTTCGCTGGCTTTCTGGCCTTCCTTGCCGCGCTCGTCCTACTAGCGGTGGCGTTTGTCGCGTATTTTGTCGATTACCACATGGAGCGCGGCTGGACGTCGATCGTAGCGATCGTGCTCTTTATCGGCGGTGTGCAGCTGATCCTGCTGGGGTCGATCGGCGAGTACATCGGCCGCATTTACGACGAGGCAAAGCAGCGGCCGAATTATATCGTGCGGGAATTTTTGGACTAGAGATTTCCGCGGCGTCGCTGTTCTTCCTCTATCGACACGAACAACGCCTTAAAGTTCCCCTTGCCAAAGCCTTTACAGCCCTTTCGCTGCAGGATCTCGTAAAAGACCGTCGGCCTGTCCTCGACCGGCTTGGTAAAGATCTGCAATAGATAACCTTCGTCGTCGCGGTCGACCAGGATGCCGAGTTTCTTCAGGCTCTCAATGTCCTCGTCGATCGGGCCGACGCGGTCAAGCAGGTCATCGTAATAGGTGTCCGGGATGGAAAGGAATTCGACGCCGTTCGCCGCCAGCTGTGCGACCGTTGCACGAACATCGCGACAGAGCAATGCAAGATGCTGGGCGCCGGCCGAGCGGTAGAAATCGATGTACTCCTGTATCTGCGATTTGCCGCCCTTGCCTGTCGCAGGCTCGTTGATCGGGAACTTGATGTTGTGTCCGCCGTCGGACATGACGATGGACATGAGCGCCGAGTATTCGGTCGAGATGTCTTTATCGTCGAACGTGATGTAGCGAAAAAATCCCATCACGTCCCGATAAAAATCGCACCACTCATTCATCTTGCCGAGTTCGACATTACCCACGATGTGATCGACCATCATGATGCCAACCGGCTCGCCCTCGACGTGCTGCTCGACGAAGCCCGGCAGGAACGACCCGACATAAGAATATTTGCCGCTCCCGTTCGTCTCGGCACCCGAGCGAGGGCTGTTGTAGGAATAGAGCGAGTGGATCGTGTCACCATAAGTCGCGATCGCCGCATGCCGCACCGTGCCGTTGTCGTCCGACATATCGTGCGGCTCGATGACGGCCTTCGCTCCTCGTTTCACTGCCTCGTTGAACGCGTAGTCCGCGTCCTCGACATAGAACGCGATATCGCGAACGCCGTCGCCGTGCTGCTTGATATGCTCGGCCGCCGGATGGTCAGGCGAGAGCGGCGTCGTAAGGACGAAATTGATATTCACCTGCCGCATGAGATAAGACGTCGTCTCGCGGCTGCCCGTCTCCAGTCCCGAATACGCCGCCCGTGAGAACCCAAACGCCTTGCGATAATAAAACTCGGCCTGCTTCGCATTGCCGACGTAAAACTCGACGTGATGAATCTTCTTAAGGCCAAGCGGATTCTTGACCTCGGTATCAGCTGCTGTGTTTGTTTCTGTGATCATGACCGTAATCTCTTCTTCTTACGAATATAACCTATCTGCTGCGACTTGCTCTCGGCTTTCATCATCGCCCGGATGGCCGCGAACACCTGCCTGAAATTATCATCGTGGTCACCCAACTTTCGCTCGATGGCTGCGAGCTTTTTGTTTATCTCGGCATTCGAAGCCACCAGCCGCCGCATGTTAACGAAGGCCCGCATGATCGCGATATTGACCTGAACGGCACGGTCGCTGTTGAGAACGCTAGACAACATCGCGACGCCTTGCTCGGTAAAGACGAACGGCAAGTATCGGCGGCCGCCTCTTCCTTTCTTTGAGGTCGCAAATTGCGACCTCAAAACCTCCAATTCAGAGTCAGTAAGCTGAAACATAAAGTCCGTTGGAAAACGCTCCCTATTCCGACTAACCTGTTCGTTCAGCCGCTTCGTCGTCACTCCATATAACACCGCTAACTCGCTGTCCAGCATCACTTTTTGGTGCCGAACGTCATAGATGCGGCGCTCTACATCGTCTAAGGTGACGACGGCAAGTTGCAGATCGTTTGATGCTCCTTTCATCCTTAAACATTGTTTTTGAGATTCCAAATTGGAATCTCAAACTTGAGGTGCCAAATTGGCACCTCAAGTTTTAACATTCTTGCGCCTTGAGGTCGCAATTTGCGACCTCAAGATCGGTGTCTTGATATCACAATCTGTGACATCAAGTTGGGGCTCAAAAACTCTCAATATACTTCCTCGTCACCTCTTTCAGCTCTGCGTAGGACGGAATTACATACAGCACCGGCTGCATGTCGCTGTAGGTGTAGTCGTGGTTTATGACCTGTTCGAGATCGAATGGCCGCCGCTCGACCTCGTCGGAGAATGCGTGCTCAAGCTCGCCGTAGCTTGACAGCAACCCGGCGCCGTATGCCTTTGTCTCGCCTTCGTGATCGACGAGACCAAACTCGACCGTGAACCAATAAAGCCGTCCAAGTTCTTCCAACTGCTGATCATTCGCCTTGCGCGCGCCGTGGCCGACGAACTGCGAGTAATCAGCGAATGCCGGATTGGTAAACATCGGCTGGTGACCGATTATCTCGTGAACGATGTCCGGCTCAGGCGTGTAATCCGGACGCGACGTGTGACGGATGTACTGCGTCGAGAGCATCACCCGGTACGAGAGCCACGAGAGGAACGCCCGCGTATCGACAAGCCCCTCGATCGGTGCAAGGCGAAAGCCGGTCGTTTCCGTCAGCCGTTGGCTCATCGCGGAGAGCTGCGGTATGCGGTCGTTAGTGATGCCAAGATCTTTTTTCGCCTTAAGATAAGACGGCGAAGCATACTTCTCATGCAGTTCCTCCAATCGCGTCGCGACGTGCCGCCAGATGTCCTGCTCGTCCTCTGTATAATCGACATCGGTGATCTCACCTGTCTCGCGAAACTTCTTTGCCAGCGAAGCGATGTAATCACGACGTTTGCGATATTCGAGATCGCTCGCCCCCGGATGATCGACATGCAGCTCGTTGATGTCCTCGAACGGCATGTCCCTAAAGGCGGGCAGGTCCTCGTCGCTGATCTTAAAGTTACTGACGCTAAAGGCGGGCTCGGTCGTCGTGGCGGTATCGTTCGGCATGTGCGGCTCCTTATCCTCGGGCTAGGTCGTCGGAAGGGCTGGTGTTTAGATGATTCTAATACAAATCGCGGTTCGCGTGAATCGCGGGCTGCAGACTAATATTGACAAATCCCGAGATGAACAGCGCCTCCAGCCGCATTGTCAAAACGTACGTCACGCTGACGCTGCTCTCGACGTTTGCGTCGTCGTTCATCTGGGGCATCAACACCCTGTTTTTGCTCGATGCGGGGCTGTCGATCGCACAGGCGTTCATCGCAAATGCGTTCTTTACTGCCGGCGAAGTCCTTTTTGAGATACCGACCGGCATCGTCGCCGACACGCGGGGCCGGCGTATGTCGTTCCTGATGGGAACAGCGACGCTTTTCCTGACGACGCTGGCCTATCTGTGGCTGTGGCGGATCCACGGGCCGTTCTGGGCATGGGCAGTGGTATCGATGCTGCTGGGCCTCGGATTTACGTTCTTTAGCGGTGCGACCGAGGCGTGGCTCGTCGACGGGCTAAAGGCCGCGGGCTACAAGGGCGAGTTGGAGGCCGCCTTTGGCAAAGGCTCGATCGCCACCGGCATCGCTATGCTGACGGGCACTGTCGCGGGCGGTTTTGTCGCTCAATACACCAATCTCGGCGTGCCGTACATAATGCGCATTGTAGCGCTCGGGCTGACGTTTCTGATCGCGATCTTTTTCATGCACGACGAAGGGTTTAAGCCCAAGGCCCGCACATCGTTCTTTCGCGAGGTGGGCGACGTGTTCACCGAGTCGATAACCTTTGGCATCAAAAAGGCTCCGATTCGCTGGATGATGCTGTCAGGCCTTTTTTCGGGAGGCGTCGGCATCTACGGCTTTTACGCCATGCAGCCGTACCTTCTGCAACTCTATGGCCCGACGGCAGGATTCGGCATAGCGGGCATCTCGGCCGCCATGGTCGCCGGTGCACAGATCGTCGGCGGCTTGATCGTGCCCTATGCGGGCAAGCTGTTTGCAAAGCGCACGAGTGTTTTTATTACGTGCAACATCATTAGTGTGATCGCACTTACGCTGATCGGCCTTGTGGGAAATTTCTGGTTCGTCCTCGCGACGCTTGCCGTGTGGGCGATCGTCTTCTCGGCGGTCATGCCCGTGCGTCAGTCATACCTCAACGGCCTCATCCCATCCGAACAACGAGCGACCATCCTCTCCGCCGACAACATGCTCACCTCCCTCGGCGGCGTGATCGCCCAGCCAGCGCTCGGCAAGACGGCCGAAGTTTATGGATACCCGGCGTCATACATTGGAGCCGCCGCATTCCAGTTCCTGGCAATTCCTTTCTTGCTGTTGGCGAAGCGAGAAAAGGCCGCGTCGGACCCGCTCGATCGAAAGGTTGGGGGACCTCCTACAACCGCCTAAAGGTCGCGCCGCTGTAGGTCAGCGAAACCGCTTTGCCGTCTTCAACATCGAACTTGATCACCTCACCGTTGCCGGGGACCATCTCTACGCGGATCGCTTCCTTTTGTGTGAACGGTGTCGGGACGACCTGTATGTTACCCATTTTGACCAAAAGATTCCCGTCCTTTTGCGAGACATCGATCGTTCCCCAGTATTCGCTCCTGTATTGTCCGACGTATGCTGCGAGCGGCATCGTGAGCTGTGATTTTCGAGAAGCCCGCTGCGCGAACGACGATTGGAATTTCTGCTTCAGCTGTGCGTACGATTCGATAGATTGGGTGAGCTGTTTGGCATATTCGGCATCAAGGCCGTCCATCCCGTTCAGTGCGTCATAGGCATATGTCGCGAACAGATCGGCTATGCGATTGCCGACGATATCGTTATTGACGAGCACAGCGACGCCGATCTTCTTGTCTGGCATGTACGAAATATGGCTGCGGTATCCCGTAAAGCCGCCGTGGTGATAGATCACCCCATCGTTCTTGTATTTGCCTATCTGCCAGCCGAGACCGTACTCACCCTTGCCGGCGAACGGCGGACTGTCACGGATCGTCTGTGTGTATCCATGGTGAACCGCATGCACTATATCTGCGGGAATTACCTGCTTTCCATCCAGCCGGCCGTCGTTCATATTCATCTCGAGCCAACGGCCGAGATCTGAAATGCTCGCAAAAATGCCGCCGGCCGACTGCATATTGTTATCAGCCTTCTTGAGCGGAGCCGGAATGATATTGCCGGCGGTCGCGTCCAAAAAATACCCTTTCGCGTAAGGCCATTTCTTTGCCGCGATCTGCGAGAAGTAAGCCGTCGAATGCTTCATCCCAAGCGGCTGGAAGACCTTGTTCCTAAGAACGTCCTGCCAGGCAAGCTTTAGATGATTCTGAAGCAGCACGGCGTAGATGTTGTATCCAAGGTTGTCGTACTTGTATTTGCCATACGCGAGGTCGTCGTACGTAGTTGCACCCGCAAAGACGCGTCCCATTTCATGCACGTCGGATTCGCCGCTATAAGCCATCCGAAACGTCAACGGATCGTTGTTCAGCCCGCTCGTGTGCGTAAGAAGATCGCGGACGGTAACTTTTTCCGGGATCGCGTTTCTTAGTTCGAGGCCCGAGGCGTATTTCGTGATCGGGTCAGAGAGCTTGATCTTGCCCTCGCGGTCGAGGAGTGCGGCAGCGAGTGCGGTAAAAGATTTCGTCGACGAGGCTATATACCACATCGTGTCGGTGCTCGCTTTTATGCCGGCTTCTCGATCGGCCATGCCGTATGCCTTGAGAAAGATCGGCTTGTCATCTTTGACGACAACGATCGCGACGCCCGGGACATCCGGTATCTTGTCAAGCGTAGTGCGGATGTACGCATCGTACGCCGTTTCGAATTGCTTCGTTGGGATCGCACCGGTCTGCGCAGAGATCACCGCTGAATTCCAAAGGACGGCCAAAAGTGCAGGGACGATCAACTTCTTCATAAGCACCTCTAGTTCCACGCGATCTGACTTCGCAGACGCATGAGCGTTCGTTCCAGCCCGACGATCTCAAAAACGGAAAGCATGGATGGTCCGACGGCGACGCCGGTGAGCATCGTGCGGGCTCCGTTCATGATGACGCCAAGTTTTGTTTCTTTTTCTTCGGTGAAGGCTTTGACGACGGTCTCGATATTCTCCTCGTTGAACACTTGCAGGCTGGCAGCCTGCGGTCCGACGTCGGAGAAGACGCTCTCGAAACGATCCGCAAGCTCCGGCAGCCACTCGCGCAGTTCGGGGAACTTTTTAAGGTTCTTTTCGACCGCGGCCGGGTCAAAGTCATAGTCCTCGCTAAAATACGCGCGGCCTTGCGACGAAAAATCTTTTAGTGTGAAAAATCTTGCTCGTATGAGATCGACGGCTTTGACGAACCAATCGTGCGAGCCGAACTTAGGCAAGTCGACGGCAACTGCGGCGGGACGCTCGTCAGGCCCGAGATCGGACGTGGATGGAATTGCGGCTTCGAGCGCGAGACCTTCCTCGTCATATTCCTCGCGCCATAATTTGTTCGCTTTGAGCTCTGCCTTGACGAGCGGCAACAGATTAGCGAGAGGCATCGTCCGGATATACTCGGCATTCATCCAGATCGCCTTGTCGTCTGTCCAGCGTTTGGGGTTGTTGGGCTCGTAGTTGAATATCGCCGACGAACGATGGACGCCGGCGAGCGAGAACTTCTCGATCAGCTCGTCGAGCGAATAGATCTCTTTTTCTTCGCCCGCCGACCAGCCCATCAACGCGAGAAAATTGCGAAACGCCGCCGGCACAAAACCCGCGTCGCGATATGTTGTCAACGACACGACCTCGCCGTGAATTCGTTTCGATAGCTTTTTGCCGCCGGGCGCGAGTATCAACGGCAGGTGCGCAAATTCCGGCGCCTTAATGCCCAGCACCTCGTAGATCAAGATCTGCTTGTGCGTGTTCGTCAGATGGTCCTGTCCGCGGATCACATTCGTGATGCCCATCTCGATATCATCGCAAACGACCGCGAGGTTATAGAGCGGATGGGCGTCGGAGCGGAGGAGCACGAGGTCCTCGGTGTCGTCGTACGAGCGTTCCTGATGGCCGAAAACGCCGTCTTCGAACACGGTGCGGCCATCCAGTGGAACTTTGAGACGGATAGCGAAGGGCTCGCCCGACTCCGCCCGTGCATCACTTTCGGCCGGATCCAGTTCGCGATAGGGGTTAGACCGCATGCTGCGAGCCGGCTGCTCGCGGGCCCGATCGACGATCGCCTTTTTGACGTTGGCATCAGACTTTTCTTCCTTTGGCGTAAAGTCGCGGTACGCCTTGCCGGCGGCGAGCAGTTTTTTGGCCGCTTCGCGGTGTTTGTCGGCATTATTCGATTGGAAAACGATCTCTTCGTCCGGCGTCAGGCCCAACCATTCGAGGCCATCGAGTATCGAGCGCGTCGATTCATCCGTCGAGCGTGCGAGATCGGTGTCCTCGATCCTAAGCAGGAATTTACCGCCCTTTTGACGAGCGTATAGAAAATTAAAAAGCGCCGAGCGCGCGGCACCGACATGAAGGTAGCCCGTGGGCGAAGGAGCAAAACGAACTCTTACGGACATAAGAAACGATTTTCACTTATGTCGCTCAAGAACGCAAAGAATCGGTCTTACGGCTGTGGTATCTCGGGCTCGACCAGCAAGGTCAGCAGATCGAGCGATTGCTGCCAGCCCAGATAACACATTTCGACCGGGATCATATCCGGAATGCCTTCCTGGACGATATCGAGTTCCACGCCGACCGAGACGGCTTTTATGGTGACCGCCGTCTCCATTTCGCCCGGCATGTTCGGGTCGTCGAACCGGTCCGTATAACGCAGCCGCTCGTTCGGCACGACCTCGAGAAATTCACCGCCGAACGAATGGCCGTTGCCCGTCGTGAGATTAGTAAACGTCATTTTGTAGACGCCGCCCACGCGGGCATCCATCTGATGCACTTTGCCCGTAAAGCCGTGCGGCGGCAGCCACTTCGACATTGCGTCCGCGTCAGTAAGCGCTTTAAAAACGCGTTCGGGCGTCGAGCGAAGGACCCGGTGTAATTTGACAGTCCCACTCATGAATTAACCTCCTTGTTCTTACTGCGTCTTGTTGCTCTCATCCGCGGCCTTCGGTTCCCACAGCTCGACCTTGTTGCCGTCCGGATCTATTACCCACGCAAACTTGCCGTTGAAATCCGTCGTCGGTTCGCCTACGATCTCGACGCCGGCCTCTTTTAACTTAGCGAGCAGCCCGTCCAGATCGTCAACGCGATAATTGATCATGAAACTCGATTCGCTCGGGGCAAACCATTTGCTGTCCGGAGCGGCAGTCGACCACACGGTCATCCCGCCGTCCACTTGCGCATCATCGGTCCAGTTAATGATCGATCCGCCCCAGTCTTCGAATTTGAGACCGAGGTTATCGCGATACCACGCCGTTAAAGCGTCCTTGTCCTTTGTGCTTTTAAAGAAAACACCACCGATACCCGTTACTTTTGCCATTTTTACTCCTTAAGCCTCTGCCGGCAGAATATCACGCTTACGCAGCAGCGCTGCACTGACGAGCGTCACGACCACACCGACAGGAAGTATCTCCATCAGCGTCATGCCAAAACGAATGTAGAATTTCCTATATATCTCCGTGAACTCCGCTCCCTCGACGCGTGCCTTTTCGATGTCGGCGTCTGATGCGCCATCCTTCTTCATCTTATCGAGATAATAGGCCGTGTACTTTTGCATGAACTCGTCTCCCACCGACGGGTAATAAATTTCCCAACTCGCTGCGTAGAAGACCGCAGAGATAAGGCTGATAAGAATGCCGACCTGCAGGCCCTTCAGGAACGTGATGTGGCCGCCATGGTTGTCGCGGTATGACTTGACCCCAAAAAAGACAAGCGACAACGCGATGATCATCGTCGCGTAGCCCCAGATCATTCCGTTATCGAAGTCGATCGAGCCCCCATTAACGAAGCCCATCAAGATCCACATCAGGGCGGCCGCGATCGCACCTGAGATCAGGCCGAATGTTATGACAACTTTTTTCATCTTTTGTTTCCTCCTTGTCCTAAGCCGACGCGGGCAAAAGTTCTTTTCGTCTCAATAGCCCGGCGCTGATCAGTGTGACGATAATGCAGACCGGCAAGATCTCTATCATCGAAACAGCAAAGTAGATGAGCGGGTTCTGGAGCATTTCGATGGTATGGTCGACCTCGGCGGTCGCCTTGTCGATGTCATCGCGGGTCGCACCTTGCGCAGTCATCTTTTCGACAATGCTCTGCTTGTACTTTGCCGCAAAGTTATCGTCAAAGTCGGGATTGACAATGTTATGCAACATCGCACTCGCAAAATAGAAGAACCCCGCTATTAGCGATATCAACAGCCCTATCTGTATCCCTTTCCAAAATGTGACCTTTCCGCCAGCGTAATTGTCACGGTACGACTTGATGCCGAAGAAGATCATCGAGAGCGCGATCAGCATGCTCGCGTACCCGACGATCTCGGCCCGGTCGAACGATATAATGTCCCTGTCGCAGAGCGCGGCAATGACCCACACCAGCGCGGCAATGATGGCCCCGGAGATGAGGCCGAATTTAAGAACAACTTTTTTCATCATCTTTCCTCCTCTTTCTTGCGAGGATACGAACTCGGCCAATCGCGCACATCAGCCAAAAGTATGAATTCGCGCCGCCAGGCGATATTCATCCAAAAGTATTAGGGGATCAGCCGCAATTCCTTTGCCCGGCGCACTGCCTCGGTCCGGCGGCCCGCGTCGAGTTTTGCCAGCACATTCGAAACGTGCGTCTTGACGGTCGGCATCGAGACAAAGAGCATGTCCGCGATCTCCTGGTTTGAGTGACCGCCCGCGATCAGCCCGAGCACCTCGTGCTCACGCTTGCTGATCCCAAGGCGTTGCAACGCAGATTCATCAAGGACGAACGGCCCCGACCTATCTATGACCTTAGGCCGCGTCAGCCTGAGACCCGCCCAAATTCCCAGCGCCGTGAACATAATCGCAACGACGCCGACATAAAAATCCAGCGGAATGTCGCGGACGAAGTATTTGTATTCGACGACCTTGAGCAGCCCAAGCAGGGCCGCCATGGCAAGGCCGTAAATGATGATCGTCATTCTCATCTCAAACCAAAAAAACGAACGGCTGTCAGTTATCTGACAGCCAATATACAATAAATTGCGAATTTGAAATGGCGGAGACGACAGGATTCGAACCTGTGAAGGGCTATTAACCCTTAACGATTTAGCAAACCGCCGCTTTCAGCCGCTCAGCCACGTCTCCGAATGAGGGCAAGGACAGGTTCTAATTCTAGCCCACGGGCAAACTTTGTCAAGTTTTAGGGCATCCTACCGCCGAGAAGGACGACAGCTCGTGCCTTGACAGGCTTGATCTTTGGGCAGAAAATACGAGAGTTACTGGTATTGTCGTTTTCCGATGGTATCCGCTATTAAGAATAGGTATCTCATACACGCGTTTTCAGCGTTTGCGGTAGCAGTTTCGGCCGTTCTTTTTGCCGCGCCCTCTGCGAACGCCGGCGTTGTTATTGAGAGCAACAGTAGCCTCGGCATAATCCGCGGCGTCGTCCGCGATGAGGCGGGCAGCCCGATCGCCGAGGCGACCGTGGCGATATTCCGGGCAGGTACTTCAAGTCTATTAAAGCAAGTCA
>Ga0163161_10001430_pt1 | contig 17601 bp, 18 predicted proteins | sample S45metaG_FD_129847 | JGI IMG/M metagenome (GOLD analysis project Ga0163161, IMG submission 129847) | Switchgrass rhizosphere microbial communities from Kellogg Biological Station, Michigan, USA - S4-5 metaG | ecosystem: Host-associated > Plants > Roots > Rhizosphere > Soil | place: USA... | reverse complement strand
GGTGGAAATGTATAGTGTCGCAAATATCTTATTAGTAAGCAATTGCAAAATAACGTCAATGGTAGCGGAGTCGAAGCGCTGCTAGTTGATTTGGCGTTAAGCGATTTGCGTTTGGCGTCAGTTAACAGATTAATTAATGCTTAAAAAAATTACTTCCCTTACACGATATACCCATAGATTAGCCTTATTTTTGCAGCTTTAATACCGCACATGAACAATCAAGATACCATTATTGCTTTATCTACTCCTCAGGGTTCTGGCGCCATTGGCGTAATCCGTTTATCTGGTCCGGAGGCTATCTCCCTTACCAATACCGTATTTGCAGGAAAAGATTTAGAAAAGCAGGCCTCGCATACTTTACATTTTGGCTTGGTTAAAGATGGAGATCATATTGTTGATGAAGTGGTGGCGGGTTTATTTGTTGCTCCAAAATCCTATACCAAAGAAAATGTGGTAGAAATTTCCTGTCATGGTTCCAACTACATTATCCAACAGATTATCAACTTGTTAATTAGCAAGGGAGCCCGCGCTGCCAAACCTGGCGAATTTACCTTACGTGCCTTTTTAAACGGTGCTTTCGATCTAAGTCAGGCAGAAGCAGTAGCCGATTTAATTGCCTCAAATTCGAAAGCTTCACATGACGTTGCCATGCAACAGATGCGTGGCGGTTTTGCCAATGAATTAAAAGGATTACGCGAACAATTGATCCATTTCGCTTCGATGATTGAACTCGAACTCGATTTTGCAGAAGAGGATGTAGAGTTTGCCAACCGTGAGCAGCTAAAAAACCTGGTAAACAAAATTAATTACGTTCTGCAACGTTTAATTTCCTCTTTCGAAATGGGAAACGTGATTAAAAATGGGGTTCCAATTGTTATTGCGGGCAAACCTAATGTGGGTAAATCGACCTTATTAAATGCACTCCTGAACGAAGAACGCGCTATTGTTTCGGATATTGCCGGAACCACGCGCGATACCATTGAAGACGAACTCACCATTGGCGGCATTGTTTTCCGTTTTATCGATACGGCCGGAATCCGCGATACAGCCGATATTATTGAAGCTTTAGGCGTAGAACGCACGCTAGAGAAAATGAAACAGGCTAAACTGATTATTTATATGGCCGATGCTGCTCAAAACATTTCAGAAATTGAAGAGCAGATCCGGGGTTTAGCGCAATTGGCTATCCCCTATTTAATTTTAGTCAATAAAGCCGACCTCATGGCAGATGTGCAACGTAAGGCTTTCGAAGCTCTTGATGTTGTTTTTATTTCCGCGAAGGAGAAACAAGGTATCGATGAATTAAAAACTACCTTACTGGAGCAGGTTAACTTGCATCACATTAATACCAGCGAAACCCTGGTGACCAATATCCGCCATGTAGAAGCTTTAAAACAGACAGAACATGCGCTGCAAAGGGTTTTGGCCAATGTAGACAATCCGGTTACATCAGATTTTTTAGCAATGGATATTAAACAGGCACTGCATTATCTTGGTGAAATTACGGGTACGGTGACTACCGATGATTTGTTGGAGAATATATTTACAAAGTTTTGTATCGGCAAATAATCCCCAAAAACAACCACTAATTTTGACAACTTACGGCAACTAATCATTTGATTGTTAATAAGTTATGTCAATATTTATCCGCCAATTCCTTGGAGGTTTGCCACTATTTTTCGCATTTTTGTTGCTCATTTGTTGCTCGAGCGACTGAAATTTTTCCCAAAAAAAATCATGGGTGAAATGATGTCGCTTATCGACACTTAACGACACTAAAAAACATTAAACTGCGCTAATAAGCCACTATTTGAGGGGGAAATTACCACTGATGTTCTGAGGTCTAAAAGTCCTGTCGACCAGTAGCAGTGTTCGGTTACGCTGAAATTATACTTGTTCACAAAACCTGAGAATGAACTGCAGCGCGTAGATAACAGAAAAACGCTGCTCACCGCTCAGACTGCCTGTGCGCAACGCCAGATCGAAATACAGAACAGGCACTTTGGGATCATTTCAGAACAGGATCGAAATGCAAGTTTTACCGAGATTTTTAGGCAGATGTCCAAAAGCCGCCGGAAATCAATGAATGAACACTGGGAAATGGGACTACGCTACTTTATCGCTTTTAACAGTCATGATCTGCGCCTGCCAGTGCTTTCTGACTTTCTATATGAGGATTACAAAAACTATCTGTTAAGCGGACCTGGGATCTCTCGCTATGGGTGGCCGATCAAAAGGAATACAGCAGTTACTTATTATGCCAAATTCCGGGCCGTATTGCGCCATGTCTACAGGCGAAAGCTAATCCCGCTTGATCTGCATGCAACGGTTGATCCAATACCACCAAAGGAAACCAATTCTGTCCAATTAATGCTCGGATTTGGCATGTAATGGATGCCTGCGCAGCGCCTAAAGCTAGAAGGCATATAAATAGATGCCAGACCAAGGTGTTTTCCGATTCCTTTCAATACTGTCTTAAATGGATCCATTCGAATACAAACCGTCGGCTATTTTACTCTGCGCTGGTCTTCGGTGATGGCTAGGTTATTGATACTTGCATATCTTTTCGCCATTAAACCGTTTTCATCGAACTCCCAGTTTTCATTTCCGTAAGCTCTGAACCAGTTACCATCTAAATCCTGGAACTCATACTCAAACCTTACTGCGATGCGGTTGTCTGTATGCGCCCAATACTCTTTTTTAAGTTTATAGTTTAATTCTCTTTTCCATTTCTCAGAAAGGAATTTTACAATCTCTTCTCTTCCATTCACAAATTGGTCTCTGTTTCTCCATTCGCTGTCAATGGTATAGGCTTTAGAAATTTTCTCGGGATCCTGTGAGTTCCAGGCATCTTCTGCAAATTGGATTTTTTGTAATGCGGACTCCAATGTAAATGGAGGTAGGGGGAATTTCTGTTCCATGGTTTTATTTGATTAAGTTACTTATAATTGATTTTGATTTTTCTATTAGTTCGTTCGATTTAAACATTTTACTTTCCGTAATGCAGCTTTCAAAAAGAAGATAAACATGATCCGCCATCGTTTCATCCGCTATAAGAGATTTGAAAAATGCCCGGAGATCCGCTTTATGTTGCTGGATCGGATTTAGAATCTTAACGTTATCACTTGGTATTTCAGACAATATATTCAGGAAGCTACAACCCCGAAAATCCTCTTTCATGTTCATATAAATCAAAAAATCAAATGACGAAACTATCTTGGATTTTAACCCGTCTTGGTTTTTCACATACTCATGCAGTTCATTAAACCAGTATTCATGCCTGGCATCCAGGAACGCTACACACAAGTCTTCCTTTGATCTAAAATGCTGATAGAAACTAGCCTTGGCCACACTGGCCTCAGCAATAATCTGGTTAATTCCTGTGGAATTATAGCCTTGACCTGCGAAGAGAACAGATGCTGTCTCCATAATTCTTTTTTTTGGTGATGACATAAAGCAAAGTTTAACTATGCAAATATAAACAAACATTTTAAATGAACAAACAAGTCTGTCTGTTTTTAGAAATTTATTTTCCGCTGTTAACACATCTAATGTTCAATTGACCTGATCCATTCTTTCCCACCGCATTTCGGGCAATGCGAAAACCGCTTACCTGAAGTCATATACTTTGTATATCCGCAGTGGGTACAACTAAAATGCCTTTCTACTGAAACTTCGTTTCCAGCATGCGCTATGTGATCTTCAGCTAAATGTTCCTGAGGAAGTATTCCTAATCCGGGAACCGTTTCCGATTTTGGAAAACACCATACCGACACCAGCCCCGAAGTTTCAAAAAAAGCATTCTTTACCTGGCCCAAATGTTCAATATCCTTACTTCGCAAAAACCTGTAAAGATCTTCATGGCTGAGATTATTTTTGTTGAGTGACACATTAACAATCATGCCGTCCTTAACCAGGCAATCCGGCTTCCCCTCCATAAACGCCTCAAGTTTCTTGTTGCGGTTGATGATCCATTCGGCAGCGCTCTGTAGCATAGCTACCGTGGTGATCACGACCATCCCATGCACAATCGGGACATCCTTCCCCATCATCGGATCGCCAACCGCTGAACCGAAACAGATAATAATAGCAAGTTCCAGTGTGCTGAGCTGCCCCATGCTCCTTTTACCCAGCAATCTGAGCAAAATGATTGTATAGGCATACATCACCGCCGTCCGGAAAACGATCTCCAATAAAAAGCCATAAGGAAGATCACCAAAAAAAATCCTGTGAAAATCAAAAGTTTTGAATGCATCCATGAATAAAAAGGTAAAAAAGTTCTAAAGCGAAATCTGCCCCAGTTCAGAACACGTGTAAAATTTAAAAGGTTTTAAAGCGAAGGTTCAAATATGGGTTGTTTCCCTCGGTAGCGGATTTCACCGCTTCAACGGGATAATATCCAGCAGTACCCCGATATCAGGGCTTAGCTAAAAACCTGTTACCAAAAAAACACCCCGGTAAAAGGCATAAAACTTTAGCGACCGAGGACTGTTAGAAAAGGGAAATTAAAATAAGTTAGATATGATAGCAGATAAAAAACAACAGGCGATCAAATTATTGAAACAGGGGCTGGAAACTATACAGGACCGCGCCTATACCGAAATCGCGGAAATTCCGACCGAAGATCAGGATGATTTTCAGGTCAAGTACAGTTTTGTGCATGAAGGTAGTGAAGGTATTTTTAACATTATCGGAAAAGCTGCGCATGCTGAACAGGAAGATGAGGCAATCAGCTTTACCCTGTTGAGCGAATTTGCAGATGATTCCCTGCACTATGGATCAGTTACGGCAAAAGAGCAGGTTGACAATGATCTGGTCAGCGCCGAAAGTTACCTGAACACACACATTAACCAGGGTTAATTTACCGGTTATGGACAAACCCAGCTACCTCCACTTTGACCATTCGAAATATGCCTGGAAACCAGACATTGATTACCGGAAAAACCCTGTAGCATACCGGGTGGGCAAAGGTGAGCAGGGTGTTCTGATCTGTGAGCCTTACAAAAGTGAGATTGGCCAGTACTGGCGTTTTAAAACACCGGAAGTCGCCGGACAGAGCAGTGACAAAATCTACGCAATGTTTATCTCCTATCTGGAAGAAGGAGATTTTGTGGGCGCAGATATGGCCAGAAAATACCTGCAGATGGGCTTTACCAGGTCCAGGCGTTATGCCAATTATAAGGGAGGCAAAAAATATGATCCTGATCAGGGTTATCGCCAGTTGGAACGCGGAACGGGTGAAGCGCAAAAAGCACTTTCGGCTTCCATATTTTATGACAAATGGAAACTTGCCGAAGCCAATGAAAAGTATGCTATCTTAAAAAAGCAGTGGAAAAATGAAAGGGGTTAAAAAGCAGCACCTCCCGGAAAAAGCCTGCATAGTGTGTGGGCGCAGCTTTAGCTGGCGAAAAAAATGGGAAAAGGTATGGGAGGAAGTCAGATACTGCTCAGGGAAATTCAGAAGAAATAAGGAGAGCCCGCTGGTCTCATAAATATTTATCATTTTATTAATCCTAGGGTTAAGACGGGGGCTCAAAGGGAAAATAGCGGCAGTGCGCCCAGGGACCATCAAGGTAATGCCAGAGATCAAGGCCATGTACAGTTATTTGAAAAGGCGCAAAGCCTGTTTGCAGTATGTTCAACAGTGCCCGGGCCTCTTCCGGTTTGACCTTGTTCTGGATGGTGATGTGCGGCCGGATGACCTGCTGATCCTGAGCGCTCAATTCCGAAAGAAACTGCTGCTGTAAATAACTGTGAAGTTTTGACAGTTCATTGCAGTCAATAAAATAAGCTACCCCACGGCCGATATTTTTTATAGAGTTTACCGATGAATGAAAGGTCTGCTGATCTAAGCCTGCCAGAATCTTTTGGGTCTGCTCAGTATCCGGCAACTTGTGGAACAGCGTGAGATGGGCACGGAGCAAATTCCGTTTTTCAGGAAAATAGCGGAACCTCATTTCATCAAAAAATGCCTGGCTTTTCTCATCCAGCCTGGCAGTGAGGATACAGGTTAGGCCGGGACTATTCATCGACGTCCATATCTCCGTCGGCCAGCCCCTCAAGGAACCATTTTGACCGGTAGGTAAATTTCACCTCCTGCTCTCCAGATTCATCAGTAACCTTGCTCGTAAAATCATGGGCAATCTGCCGTTCATGCTCAAGGGAAAGCTTCGCTAAGCGGGCATATTCAGATAGGTCCAAACCAGACTTTATGATAAAATAGGGTATTCCATTATCTGTCCAAATGGTTTCAAGTACCCCATCATCAAATTTCCTCCATTCCTCCTCACTGAACTGAGGCCCATATGTATCAATGCCCATAATTTAGTTTTTAATTTTTATAAGGGTTAACTAAACTGACCATCAGTCACAGATTCTGGAATGTAATGAGGATGCCTCAGTTCTATCGCTTCGCAAAGCATATCAAGCACTTCCCCGCCGATGTTGCCCGGGTTTTGGCAGAGGTGCAAAAAGCCCTGACTGTCCGGAGACAGGGACGCTACAGGTTTGCCGTCCTGGAGAACGCCATATCGGCAGCTGGGTTGCTGATAGTGCGGATATATAACAACCTCAAAGGAGTGCACGACCCCATCACCAAGGGCTATTTTGTAAGTTTCCATATATCTGTTATTGATTGCCTTGTTTTTGCTGCCTGTGGTGCCGGTCCATAAATCCACCCAGTTCCTGCAGGATTTCCGGCCCGGTATCTGCACCCGAAAGCTGTACCCATTTTCCATCCTGTTTTTGTGCCCTGCAGACTGTTCCTCCATTGGGCATAAAGTCAAAAATATCTTCGGAGGCATATTCTACAATAGTATAGGTGATTTCCGCCCCTTTTTTATCTTTGAAGGTATAAGCTAGTTCTTCCATTTCTATCCAACAATTATAGAATTAATTGGTTTTGATTTATCTTCTTCACTTGAAAATACAGACTTTATTACATCAAAAAAATCTAATTCACCCCAACAATCACGAAATAGGCATTATCGGTTTTTTTGACCATAAGGTCCAGATGCTCTCCGAAATCCACAAGGTTCAATACTTCATCGTTGAGGAAAGTTGAGAATACCTCCAGGTCCGTCTCCGGTGATATCACCACTTCAAGCGTTTCCGTACTTTTCCACTCGGTGGAAATAATTTCCGGATAAGCACCTTTTAACAGCGAAGGAAAGCCTTTGCGCGAAAAAGCTTCCGATAGCAGGCTTGCAATATCCGAAAGATGCGGTGTTAGCTCCTCATCCAGCGTATTCCACTGCATCACGCGTTCTTCGTCTCGCCACATGCTGCCAATATACCTGCCATCCAGCGTCACCGTATAGCAATCGCCGCCGCTTTCTACCACAGCAGCTTTCAGGCCTCCATCCGTTTGGATATCAAAAACATATCTTTCCATATCAATACCTATTTTCTTTGGCTGTAAAGGGCTCACCTGTTTCTTTTTGCTGGAAAGCAGATAGGCTGCCGTGACTGAAAAGCCAAGGATGCCCCCCATCAATAATCCTCTCCGATATTTAACCGCCCATTTGCCAAGTTTTGAAAGGCAGTGACTTATTTCTTTGGTTTCCATAATTAGGAGAACATCAGATTAAGGGGATAAGTTTTAAAATCAGCGTCAGCACGCATTATCGTAGTGTATCGGACCGGGTTCAAATTTTAAAAAAAAGTAAAAATCAAAAGGGAATAAGTGAACCTTTAGTACACCAGATGCCATTCTGCGTTGCGGATTTGCTATGCGGCTCCAAAAAGATTCATCCTACAGGAATAAATCCAAACCATTTTGAAATGATGTTGGTACTCTATAAACCTACCCCCCTTTTCTATGAAACAGCGACATTCAGTAGTATGGTTACAGCCTATAAAAACCAACTGCATGCCCATGCACTAAATTTTACAAGGGACACAGAAGATGCCAACGACCTGGTCCAGGATACCCTGATCAAGGCCCTTAAGAACATAACCTACCACAGCATGATCCGATTAAGGTGACAGATTATTCGCTGACCAACCTGCTGCCTTGCACCTTCAGCCCACATCTGATCATGAAAAACTTTTACAATGCTGCAATTCATGGCTGTTACCCGCTTCCTTCTCCCGGTATAATTTTCAGATGAGCACATCTATTTGGATTTATTCTTAATAAATTTAACTTTGCAAAAAAAATGCCACACGGATCCGACCCCGTGTGGCGTTACGGGCTAAGCCCTGACACCTTTAACATCAAATTAAAAGTAAATGCAATTTAAGAAAATTTTACGCTTAGGTATGTGCTTCACAGGAATATTTGCAGCTCATGCCAGTTCTGCTAATGATCTGACAGGAAGTTATACAAATCCTACAGATAGCCTTGTTCAAAGCCGGAATGATGAGCAAACCGGAACAGTGAGAGGCAGGATCACCACTGCTGATGGTAGCGTGGCTGCTAATGTAACGGTAGTCCTGAAAGGCACCCGCTTTGGCTCGGTTACCGATGAGGATGGCCTATACCAAATCCGGCGTGTTCCTGTTGGCGATTATACACTTGTAGTTTCGGCAGTTGGCCTTTATCCAAAGGAAAAACAGATACATGTTTCATTCCGTGGTATCATAATTGCTGATTTTTCTTTAAAAGAAAATCGTTCAGAGTTAGACGAGGTACAGGTAAGCACCAATAAGAAAAAATATAAGGTCGATAAAGTGTCCTCTTCATTGCGGTTACAATCTCCCCTGATCGAAGTACCACAGAACATCCAGGTGGTAACCAGCAAGGTACTGGCTGATCAGCAGGTGTTTGATATTGTTGACGGCGTAACCAGGAATGTGAGCGGTACGTTGCGCGTAGGTCATTGGGACGCACAATATGCCAATATTTTTATGCGCGGCACGAGTATTCCTGCCTTCCGGAACGGTATGAACCAAAAAATGCCATGGGGCCCGTTAGCTGATGATGCCGCAACTATTGATCGCATTGAATTCGTAAAAGGTCCTTCTGGCTTTATGATGGCCAACGGTGAGCCCGGTGGTATATATAACGTGGTAACCAAGAAGCCTACCGGTCAAAACCACAGTTCGGTAAGTGTGGCTGGCGGAGGTTATAACCTGGGTCGCGCCGCTGTTGACCTGGATGGGAAATTAAGCCGTGACGGTAGATTGTTGTTTCGCCTGAACGTGGCAGCACAAACTAAAGACAGTTACAACAAATACAATTACACCGATAAATATATCATTGCGCCCGTAATCAGTTACCAGGTAGATAGCAATACTTTAATCACAGCTGAATATACTACACAGCACGTAGAGGCACAGGCACTGGGTTCTTACGGTTTTTCGCCAAAAGGCTTCGGCGATACAGATCCCAGTTTCTTCCTTGGCGACCCGGCACTGGACCCGGCAAAGCTTTATGACCACAATGCCACGCTTTATGTGAGCCACCGTTTAAATAACGACTGGAAGATCAATGCCCAGGCAGCTTATCTCCGTTATGGTTTAGATGGGGGTACGCCGTGGCCTTCAACCATTGCCCCAAATGGCGATATGAAACGTTACCTGAATATCAGTGAGGAGTTGGCCATTAATAAAAACATACAGGTTAGCTTGATGGGCGACATTGCTACCGGTCCGATTGTACACCGTATTTTGGGCGGACTCGATATGGGTAACCTGAAAACCTGGGGAGATTTCTCCAGCAAGCAGGTGCCAGATCTGCAGTTGGCAAACAACGCTACATTTAATATTTACAACCCGGTTTACGGTATTCCTTTTGACAAGATTCCTGTCTTCGATCGTTCCCGAAGTATTCAGAACCGTTCGGGATCAAATGTATACGCCACCAACCTGACCTATACCGGCGCTTACCTTCAGGATGAACTTCGCATGTTGGATGGACGTGTGCGTTTAACCCTGGCCGGCCGTTTCACACATGCGGTAACCGTGGGCAAAACAAACCTTACACAGCTATCTGACAATGTTTTCAGCCCCAGGGCTGGTTTGAGTGTAACCCTGGCGAAAGATTTCAGCGCCTATACACTCTATGATCAGAGCTTCCTGCCTGTTGCCGGCCAGGACTATGCCGGAAACCCTTTCAAGCCCATCCGCGGCAATAACATCGAGCTGGGTCTGAAAAAGGATTTCTTTGATGGTAGATGGAACGTAACGGCTGCCGCTTTCCGCATCAAGAAGAAAAATGTATTAACCGCCGACCTGGATCCGGCACACCTGGCTGCGAACCCTAATGCCCAGATCCAATTGGGGGGTATTATCTCAAAAGGTATCGAATTGGATGTAAACGGCGAAATTACCCCAGGGTTGAACTTGGTGTTAAATTATGCGTTCACCGATGCTAAGGTAAGTGAAGATGCTAAACCAGAATTGGTAGGCAGGCATACCCCTAACTCGGCTAAGCACATTACCAATGGTTGGTTATCTTATCGCTACCAGAAGCAAGGGGCTTTGTTAAACGGTTTTGGATTGAGCGCGGGGTACCAGATCCAACTGGACCGTTATGCGGGATCAACTTCTGTTCCATTGATGTTACCTGCTTATTACCGTTTTGACGCAGGTGTTTCTTATGAAAAAGGTAAAATAACCATCGCAGCGGTAGTCAATAACCTTTTGGACCGCAGACTGCTAACGCAGGGATCATATACCAAGCTGGCCACTGAAACAGCAACATCTGTTTCTTACTATACCTATATCTATGAGGTTCCGCGCAATGCCCGGTTGAGCATTACCTACAGGTTTAAATAAGCATATCTGATCAATAAACACAGGCACAATGACGAAGTATCAAAACCCGGGAAAGAAGAAGCAAAAGGACACGCTTTTGAAGCGCATTAACAACTGGCTGCACTTGTGGTTAGGTCTGATATCGGGTATCATTGTCCTAATTGTATGCCTTACTGGCTGCATTTGGGTATTTAATGAAGAAATTACCGGTTTGCTGGAGCCTGAAACAAAAGTAGCCTGGCAGGATAAACCTGTGGTTAAACCCTCTGAGTTGATGCAGATAGCAGCGAAGCTGTACCCGGAGAAAGTGCCATCATACGCCAATTACCAGCAAGGCAGGGCCATCAACTTAAATTTAAGGGCGGCTAACGCCGGTCCGCGGGGTCGCCGTACGGGAAATACCATCCTGAAAGTGAATCCCTATACCGGCGTGGTGATTAGTAGCGAGGAGCATAAACCCGGTGAATCAGATTTCTTCAGGTTTATTTTAAACGGGCACCGTTTTCTCTGGATGCCTTCTGGAATAGGCCGGCCAATTGTTAACTACGGTACCATGATCTTCGTAGTTTTACTGATCACCGGGCTGATCTGGTGGTACCCGAAGAAATGGAATAAATCAACCCGTGATAAGAGTTTTAAGATTAAATGGGGGGCATCTTTTAAACGGGTGAACCTCGACCTGCACAATGTACTTGGCTTTTACGCCTTATTGTTCCTGGCGGCTATAGCTCTTACGGGAATGGTATACGGTATCAAATGGTACAGTGAAGGTATGTATTGGGTTACATCAGGTGGCGACAAGCTGGAAGCTTACAAGCGCTTGGACTCAGACTCCACATTAAAAGGAAAAGGTTACGCGCCAGAAAAAGCGATGGACATGGCCTGGAACCAGGTAATTGCGCGCCATCCTAAATCGATGGGCTTTTATTACAGTTTTGCAGATACGGCTGAGGCTAAGGCCGCCATCAACATCACCGTCTATCCAAACAAAGGCCAGTTTTATAATAGCCAGGGCTACACTTTTGACCAACATAGCCTGAAGGAGTTAAAGCGACAGGATGCTTATTCTGTAGCATATGCGCAAGCCTCATTTGGTCAGAAACTGCGAAAAATGAATTACGATATCCACGTAGGCAGTATCCTGGGATTTCCGGGTAAGGTAATGGCCTTCCTGGCTTCACTTATTGGCGCCAGCTTACCGATTACAGGATTCCTGGTATGGTATGGCCGGAAGTTTAAGAAAAAGAGTAGGAAGCCTGGGAAAAGTCTGGCGAAGCAACCTGACGCTATCCCTTCCAGATCAGCAGAAAAACTACTTGCAGAAATATAAACGCAAAGCCCCGGATCTGAAAAGCCGGGGCTTTGTTTTAACTTCTGATCAAAAAGTTATATGTAAGACATGGGATCAGTATCAAATTCGTGACTTATTCTCCGAAGAAGATTGATTGCCTTATCCTACTATATTTTACCAGTAAACAATTCTGAAAAACTTTTACAATAATTGCTTTTTCTATACTTTTCGTCAATTTTGTCCTTCAGCGTTTTATCAAAATCCACTAATGCCCCCAAGTGTGCATAAATTCAATTTTCCGCCGATTAACGCAAGCCAAGATTTCAAAAAAAACCTGCAGCAGCTTTAGTGCTTTACAGCCCTCAACAAAACACCTTACGTTGGAGCATACTTCTATCTTAGAAAAACAAAAAGAGATACCGTGTCTAATCTCTTAAGCCCCATACCCCACTTATTTGAGCGCCTGAACTTCCTTTAGGTTTTCGGTGAGCATCGGAAGTTTACTTCGCGGTCCCCCTGTAAAAGATTTGCAAATAATTGACATCAAATCTCTCTGAAACCTTAAATCTTTCATCTTCCCAGCATTTCCTGCTTGATTTCCATTTGCTGCTGCTCAATGAATGCAGTTGACTGGCGACAGTGATTGTGCAAATTTCTAACCTTCAGTATATGGGTGAAAAGCGCTACCTTATCAACGGGGATGCATTTTGCACCCTGCGACCCTTTATTTCTCCTAGATCAAGGGCCTGACAATTTTTTTAATGCATTCAGTGCACTTGCTGATTTTGGGTTGAGCTCCAAAGACCTCCTGTACATCAGGATTGCATTTTGTTTTTCATCCGACTCGGCTAGTGCCATGGCCAGGCTGTCGTAAACATTCGCGCTGTTTGGGAACAAAACAGTATTCAATCTCAGCACCTCCATACCCTGTGTTTTATAATTATTAAAGAACATGCCGAGGCCTGCCAAGTTCATCTCCCTCTCATCCAGATAAAAATGGGCAGTATCGGTCTTAATGCTATTGAACCTCGCCCATGCTTCATTTACATTGTGCTTTACCAGTGTCCTTGAAAACTCATTTGCCATTGATTTTTTATCCCTTTGTGGCAAGCCTCCATTGAGTAAATAAAGCAGGCTCATCGCTGAACCATGGGTACTGCGGTGTGTTATATTATTGAGCACAATGACCGTCTGGTCTTTAGTGATGTTCCTGATAAATGCCGTAACCGCACCGGGCATCCCGCCTGTGTGGAATACAACCTTGCCATTTGAGGTATCTTTGAGTATCTGCCAACCCAAGCCATAGTAGCAAGAGTTGTTTTTCCAGCCGGAAGTAGCCAGTTCGCCATTGTTTAACCGGGTTGGGGTAAAAGCCTTATTGAGCGATGAGCGTTTGATTATCTGACCGTTATATAATGCCCTGTCAAACTTCAACAGGTCTGCTGTTGTGCTGATGATATTGCTTTGGCCAATCAATCCGTCCAAATGCATCAGTTCTATATGGTTCTGGCGCAATGAATCCGCCCGCAGCAACTTCCAGGGTGCGAAGTTTAAATAGTCGTACCCTACTACCCGGTTAGGATCCTTAACATTTATCAATACCGTATTGATATAGGTCTTCAACATGCCGGCCGGCCTGAATATATGGCTAGTCAGGTAATCGGAAAATGAAGTCTTGCTTACTCGTTCAACAACCAGGGCCAGCAGGTTATATCCGCTGTTAGAATAGCTCCATTTCTCTCCAGGTGCCGACCGAAAGGCATTTTTATCCTTATTTATTGCCCCAGGGATATCGGCTATTGTAAATACTTTACTGGTATCCTCGGCATACGGTTTTTCCAGCATCTGCAAATCCGCTAACCCGGAAGTATGTGACAAGAGTTGGCTAATTGAAACCAATCCGTTGTTTAATTCAGGAATATACTTTTTCACAGGATCGCCTAAACTGAGCTTTCCCTGCTCAGCAAGCTGTAGAATAGCTACCGATGTGAAAATTTTGGAAACAGAAGCCAGGTTAAAGGACGACACTGACGTCACCGGGGTGTTGGCTAAAGTATTACCAATTCCGGTTGATTTGCGATAGATAACGTTTCCTTTTTCGGCAATCAGGATATTTCCAGAGAGCTCATATTCGGCATTTTTTAAAACTACCAGACTGTCGATCTGTTGAACGCTGTTTTGTGCCGATAGGACCAAGTTCGATATCAGGAGTAAAATGGTGAGTGCAATATTTTTCATGTGATTCAAGTTTTCAAATTATTAGTAGCCATTCCCCAAGTCGTGTTGTTGTTCCAGAAATGGTAAAAGAAGGGCTTATCAACTTCATCTATTAATTATAAAATTTTAGCTGGGCGCAACCATGTTCCCAAAACCAGGAAAGTCCAATTCAGGGTCGGCTATCTGGATGCCTTCAACCATTCCTCACTCCCAGAGACATCCTGGTTGGACAGCTTGCCTGTTGAAATGGCCTTTCCCATCAGTTTCAGCCCTTCAGCTCTGTTCCCGGTTTTGTACACCAAACGCGCATATACACTCATGTTGTCATGATTGGGATTGCTGACGGCTATTTTCTTCATCCATTCCTTGCAGATATTCAAGACATTTATATCGCTACATTTTTCTGCAACTGCCGAACTGAACCTTAGGGAAGCATTATCATCGAGCCCCTGCTGTTTTTTGCGTAAGGAAAACATTTCCAGTGCCTCTTCCCATTTGTTTTCAAGCTGTAGCATCCGCTCTTCCATTAGCGGGATATATAATAAAGCGTCCTGCGGAGAGAGATGTTCCCTTGCGAAAACTATACCTTCATCAAAAGCCTTACGGTTTACTGCTTTCATTGCATCATTCATTTTCTTTCCTACCATCATGCTCAGGATAAATTTAACATCCAGTTCACCATAAAACGCTTCGTATTTCTGCTTGTGCTTTAAAAAGAAGGCGTTCACCTGTTCAGTACCACCGGAAAAATAACACAGCACACTAAAAGGAACCTCCGAAAAGTAATCCTCAGTAGCATTCCAGTAGGCAGCTAATTTTTCATCCAACCCTTTGGTATTGATGCGGAAAACGTAATCTTCATAGAACTTGGGATAAATTGTCCTCCCGGGTGCCGATACACCATCGATGATCTTGCCGTCTGTGTTGTTCTTAATCGCTTCAGCTAAAAAATCGAGATAGTTTCCTGTTATCCCTTTTTTCCCAGGCAGCATTCCATAGGCTTGATGCAGGATCCGCTGTTGCAGGTTGAGCACCAAACTGGTAGGATACATACCGACATGGTACTTTAGTGCAAGCTTATATACTGTATCCCGCTTTTCTGCATTATAACGTAGGACTACAAAATTTTTGGCTAATTGCCTGCTCATCGTGCTATCCCTGAATACAGCAGCATCCAGCTCCCTGCAGGGGATGCACCAATCGGTATAAAAGTCGATGATAAGCAGCTTGCCTTGCCTGATCGATTCGGCTTTGGCAACCGGATAATCCTGTTCAACAACGGTTAGCTGACGAGCGTAACCTGCTAGCGAGTTCAAAAGCAACAGTAAAAGCAGACTAGATTTTAAAAATATTGTTTTCATAAAACTACAAGTTTAGAGGTTAAGACAGAATGAACATATTCATCTAAAGTTATCTGGAGATCCAAACTTTCCCATTTCTTACTAAGCTCTTCTGCTGAGGGTTATAAAATTCAGGAAGATAGGGTAAGTCAGAACCGTTCTTGCTATATTCGCTAAGGGTCTTTCGTCCCAAATGATGGCAGTATAAGCTGAGCAACAAAAGAAAACCCGCCCGATCAGGCTAAACAAAACTGTATATTTTTTTTTCATAGCATAGATTAGATAACCAAAAGACGCAGGCTCGAAAAAAATGTTGCATCGGGTAACCTTACCTAAAGATTTTCTGGTTTTTAGGAGCAACTCCTTACAAAGAAGGTATGTTAATCATAAAGAAGTACATTCAGTTCAGGTACCAGGTTATAAAAACTCAGAACAGTTAACTACCTTTACCCTTTTCAATAATAAGCTAAAAATCATGAGATTACGCATTTTCTCTACCTTCCTGCTCACGAGCTGTTTATTCTCTTCTCTACATGCTCAGATCGGTCCAGATTTATCGCAGCTTTCCTTTAAAGTCCTCTCCGGTGACTACCCGGCCGTGCACAGCATAATTATTTCAAGCAAAGGAAAAATATCCTTTCAGCAATACTTCAATGGCTATTCTGCCGATTCTTTGCACGATTCCAGGTCATCTTTCAAATCCGTTGCCAGCCTTCTGATCGGCATTGCGGTTGACAAAGGTTTTATCAAAACTATCGACCAGCCGATCTACACTTTCTTTCCTGGAAATAAAGCTTTCATAACTGCACCTCTGAGGCGAAAAATAACAATAAGACATCTTCTGGAAATGCGCTCGGGACTGGACTGTGATGAATGGAGTGATAATGGTAAAGATTGCGAGTCTGAAATGGAAAAAAGCAGCAACTGGGTTAAATATTCTCTCTCACTACCTATGAACAGCGCTCCGGGGAAAAAATGGAGTTACACCTCATGCAATACCATGATCCTCAGCGGCATTATCGCGCAAGCAAGCGGGATAGGCGTGATGGAATTTGCAAAACGCTACCTTTTTGATCCCTTGGGGATAATTCGTTACCGATGGACAATTGATTCCGCCGGAAATGGTATGACTGCAGGATCATTTTACATCAGGCCTGAAGATATGCTCAAAATAGGCCAACTCGTTTCCAATAAGGGATACTGGGAAGGAAAAACGCTGGTATCTAGTAAATGGATCATTGAATCAACTGTTGCTGGGATACCCATTCCGGATAACCACTCATTCATGCAAACTTCCAGGAGCACCGCCGCAGAACCATGCCAGAGTTACTATGGATATAGCTGGTACAGGGAAAAAATCAAAACAGCGAAGTGGCAATATGATGCCATTTTTGCATCGGGAAACGGAGGACAATATATTTTCATTATTAAAGACCTTGATCTGGTGGTCGTATTTACCCAGGGAAACTACGGCAGCTGGAAAGCCAAACAGGCTTTTGACATACTTGCATCTTATATTATTCCCGTTTACAGAAAAAACTGATGTAATAAACAGATTGCCGCTTAAAGGTTTTACAAAAGAGGCAATGATTTGTCAATCGGTTCAGTCCCCAATACGGGCTTTGAATAAATCATTTTATAAAACCCAAAAAATCAATCCCGGGAATGTGTATTATCATGTCTTCCAAATTGAATCAGAAGAAAGATAGGTAACTGCTTTAAGAAATGCTCATGAGACAGAAATGTGCAATACTAAAGTTACTGGCTTAGTTTTTTTTTGATTAATTTGCCAGCCAAGCCAATGGCGGGACGTGGCAAATCGGGACAATAACGATTATTAACAGCGGAATGGAAATGGCCTCAATTTTCTTAAGCCAAAATACTAAGGGGAATTTACAACCTTAACTTCAAACACCGTTGATTCATTGCCTTCACTTTTCAAATATTAAGAAAGGTATCAATAATGTTTTACCCATTATGAGAATATTTAAAACCGTTGTCGGTTTAAGATAATATCCTGATCAGCTTCATGCTCCAGTTTCTTTAATCCCG